>Ga0255126_1000066_pt1 | contig 39222 bp, 41 predicted proteins | sample Law_Miss_RepA_8d_FD_188556 | JGI IMG/M metagenome (GOLD analysis project Ga0255126, IMG submission 188556) | Freshwater microbial communities from St. Lawrence River, New York, United States - Law_Miss_RepA_8d | ecosystem: Environmental > Aquatic > Freshwater > River | place: USA: New York... | reverse complement strand
ACCCACCCGCCCGAAGGTCAACGTTGGCGCATGAGCTTGAGCAAAGCCGCGTCGTCCAGATCCGCCCAACCTTGTCCCAGGGCTTGTGCAAACAAGTCGCGTGCCATGCGTCCCAGGGGCGGATCAAACCCCACTTCGTCAGCGGCCTGCACCGCCAAGCCCGTGTCTTTGGCCAGCAAAGTGACATGGGCACGGGGTTCAAAATCATCTGCCAAAGCCCGGCGCATCCGGTCCGAGCCAATCCAGCTTTGGCCGCTGGAGGACTCGATCACGGACAAGGTGGCCGCAGGATCGAGCCCGAGGCGTTCGGCCAAAGCCATGGCCTCGGCAGCGCCCACCAGATTCACCGCGGCCAGCAAATTGTTGACCAGCTTGGTGCGAGCCCCGTCTCCAGGGCGTGTGCCCACGCGAAAGACCTGTTGGCTCAAGGCGCTCAGCAGCTTCTGGCTGCGTTGCCACACCGCATCCGAGCAGGCCACCATCAAGCTCATGGTACCCTCTTTGGCCCGCAAAGGGCCACCGGACATGGGCGCGTCAATCAGCTCAATGCCCATCTGTGCGAGGCGTTCGGCCTGCGCCTGCACCGTGGCAGGCCCCAGAGTCGGGCACAGCATGACCGCCTGACCCGGCTTCAACAGCGCAGCCGCACCGCCCTCGCCCCAAAGCACCGCCTCGGTTTGCGCGGCATCCACCACGACCACCATCAACACGCCGTCGGGGGCCAGCATCCGGGCCGCCTTCATGGCAGACCCACAAGCGACAGCGCCCAGGGCCACGGCCTGCGCCTGGACCCGAGGGTCGATGTCATGCACCGCCACGGGCCAGCCCAAGCTGCGCAAACGGGCCAGCATGCCGCCGCCCATGTTGCCCGCCCCCACCACCGAGACCTGCGTCAGATTTGTCATGTTTGTACCAATTGCTTGGATTTGGCAATGGACATGAGAATACCCAAGGCCAGCCCCAAAGTCACCATGGCTGTACCGCCATAACTGATGAACGGCAAGGGCACGCCCACCACCGGCAAAATGCCGCTGACCATGCCCATGTTCACGAATGCATAGGTGAAGAAAATCATGGCCATGCTGGCGGCCATCAAGCGACTGAACAAGGTCGGGGCCTGCATGGCAATGACCAGCGCGCGGTAAATCAAAAAGAAGAAACAGCCCATCAGGAACAGGCCGCCTGCCAATCCGAATTCTTCACCATACGCGGCAAAAATGAAGTCGGTGGTGCGCTCGGGAATGAACTCCAGATGCGTCTGCGTGCCCTGCATGAACCCTTTGCCCCAAAACCCACCGGAGCCAATGGCAATCATGCCTTGAATGATGTGAAATCCTTTGCCCAACGGATCGCGGGCCGGATCCAGCAAAGTGCAGACCCTTTGTCGCTGGTATTCATGCAGCACACGCCAATCCACATCGGGCGCACACAAGGTCGGCTCCATGATCACCAGCACACCGATGCCGATCACGCCCAGCAGCACGGGCGGCAAGATCCAGCGCCACTTGAGCCCGGCAAAGAAAATCACCGCCAGGCCAGCTGCCAGAACCAGCAAGGCCGTCCCCAGGTCGGGCTGCTTCATGATCAGCCCCACCGGCACCCCCAGGATCAACAAGGCCACCGCAAAGTCCGAGGAACGCAACTGCCCTTCCCGCTTTTGGAACCAGGCGGCCAACATCAGGGGCAAAGCGATTTTCAGGATTTCGCTGGGCTGGATCACCACGCCCAGATTGACCCAGCGCCTGGCGCCCTTTTTGGTGATGCCAAAGAGCGCCACAGCCACCAACAAAATCACCCCGGCGGTGTAAACCGGCACCGCCCAGGCCATCAATTTGGAAGGCGGGATCTGCGCCACCACAAACATGATGGTGCCTGCGATCACCATGTTGCGACCATGATCGACAAAGCGCGTGCCATGGTCAAAACCCGACGAATACATGATCAGCAAGCCTGCGCAGGCCAGCATGAAAACGGCAAACGCCAAAGGGCCATCAAAGCCCTCGACCAAACGCCAAAGCCGCTGCAAAACCGTTGGTTTATGGATCACCGCTGTCATATCAAAGCGACTCCCCCTTGGGATTGCGCCCCATCAAGGCCTGCACGGCCTCGCGGGCACTCAGATGGCCATCCAGCAGCGCCACCACCGCCTGGGTGATGGGCATGTCAACGCCCAGGCTTCGGGCACGCCAAAGCACAGTGCGCGCACTGTAAACGCCCTCGGCCACATGGCCCAATGAATCCACCGCCTGCGCCAACGTCAGGCCTTTGGCCAACAACAAGCCCACTTTGCGGTTGCGGCTCAGATCGCCCGTGGCCGTGAGGACCAGATCGCCCAAACCGGACAAGCCCATGAAGGTTTCACTTTTGGCGCCCAACGCCAGCCCCAGGCGGGTCATCTCGGCCAAACCGCGTGTGATCAAAGCCGCACGGGCGTTCAAGCCCAAATCGAGCCCATCACACAAACCTGTGGCAATGGCGAGCACGTTTTTCACGGCACCACCCACCTCAACGCCCACGATGTCTTCGTTGGCATAGACCCGCAAAGCAGGGCCATGAAAAGCGCTCACCAGCGCTTCGCGCACCGAAGCGTGCACACTGGCAGCCACCAAAGCGGTGGGCTGGCTGCGCGCCACTTCCAGGGCAAAACTGGGACCGCTCAATGCACCCGCCATCAGGCTGGGGGCCACTTCGGCCTGCACTTCGTGCGGCATCAAGCCCGTATCGGATTCAAAGCCCTTGCACAACCAGGCCACGGGTGAACGAACCCCTTGCATGGCCTGCAAAACGCCCCGCAAACCCGCCATGGGCGTGGCGATGATGAACAGGGTCTGTGCCTGCGAACTGGCCCAAAGCGAGGCCAAGGGCTCACTTGAAATCAGCAAGTTGTCAGGCAGCTCGATGCCCGGCAAATACCGGGCATTTTGTTTTTGCGCCCGCATGGCCTGGGCTTGGTGCGCATCACGGGCGTGAAGACAGACCCTGTGCTGTGCAGGATGCTGACAGGCCGCCAAGGCGATGGCAGTGCCCCAGGCACCGGCACCCATCACAGTGATGTGCATCACAACAGGTCCGGCAAACTGGAGGGTTTACTGCGGCAACGCTTCGGCTTGCTGCGCTTGCTGCTGCTCGTACATGGCCTGGAAGTTGATTTCGGCCAAATGCACGGGCGGAAAGCCTGCGCGGGTGATCAGATCGGCCACGTTACCACGCAGGTAGGGGTAGACGATTTGCGGGCAAGCGATGCCCATGATGGGGCCCATCTGGTCTTCCGGCAGGTTGCGGATTTCAAAAATACCGCCTTGCTTGCATTCCACCAGGAACACGGTTTTGTCAGCGATTTTGGTGTGCACCGTGGCGGTCACACAGACTTCAAAAACGCCCTCAGCCACCGGTGTGGCTTCCACGCCCAGCTGGATGTCCACGCTCGGTTGTTGCTGATCGAGCAAGATGGCGGGCGAATTGGGTTGCTCCAGCGATGCTTCCTTCAGGTAGACACGTTGAATCTGGAAAACTGGGGCTTGGGCTTCGTTGGTGACAGCGTTTTCGGTCATTTTTTAACTCTGGTGAAGTGCCTGGTGCTGGGCACCAAGTCTTGGGGATGGAAGGTGATGATTATCGGCGAACAAAGTCGCCTGAAATCTTGCAAGGTGCTGGAAAAACCCGCAGCGTCAGGCGCCCTGCAAAAGCGGCACCAACCCACCTTTGGCATCAAGTGCCATCAAATCATCGCACCCGCCGACATGGGTGTCGCCAATGTAGATTTGCGGCACCGTGCGGCGACCAGTGATCTGCATCATGTGCTCGCGCTGGGCAGGGTCGGTATCGATGCGCACTTCTTCGATGTGTTCGACGCCTTTGGCCTTGAGGATCTGTTTGGCCCGAACGCAATAGGGGCAAACGGCGGTGGTGTACATCTTGACGGCTTGCATGTGAATTCCTGGTGAAGTGAGGTCGAATAGGACGGATCAGGCTTTTTCGACGGGCATGCCCGCTGCAGCCCAGGCTTTCAAGCCACCCGACAGCGATTGCACGTTGTCATAACCCAGCTTGCGGGCCGTGGCGGCTGCACGGGCCGAACGAGCGCCCACCTGACAGACCATGACCACCTGGGCCGATTTGTTTTTAACCACCTGGCCCAGCTTGTCTTCCAGCTGACCCAAAGGCAGATTCTTCGAGCCAATGACATGGCCCCGGGCGTATTCGTCGGGCTCACATACGTCGATGACCACGGCTTTTTCACGGTTCATCAACTGCACCATGGTTTGGGGATCCAGGCCGGCGCCCTTGCTCAGAACAGGAAACACCAAAGCCACACCGGAGGCCAGCGCCACGGTCAGCAACATCCAGTTGTCGAGGAGAAATTTCACGAATCAGACCTTTGTTAGGCAAAAAAAGAGAGGCCCGTCAGTGAGCCGCCAAACGTCAATTCTAAAATGACGGGCTTAACCTCTGTTTTCAACCGCCTCTGCGGCCACCTCGCTTATGTACAAACTTGTCCTCATTCGCCATGGCGAATCCACCTGGAACCTGGAAAACCGCTTCACCGGCTGGACCGATGTGGACCTGACCCCCACCGGCGTGAGCCAGGCCATGTCGGCCGGCAAACTGCTCAAAGCCGAAGGCTGGGACTTTGACCTGTGCTACACCTCGGTGCTCAAGCGCGCCATCCACACCCTCTGGTACACCCTGGACGAGATGGACCGCACCTGGCTGCCCGTGGTCAAGGACTACCGCCTGAACGAGCGCCATTACGGCGGCCTGCAGGGCCTGAACAAGGCCGACATGGCCAAGCAATACGGCGACGAGCAGGTGCTGATCTGGCGTCGCAGCTACGACACCCCGCCACCCGCCCTGGAAGCGACCGACCCCCGCTGCGAACGCAACGACCGCCGCTACCCCAGCCCCGATGTCGTGCCGCTGACCGAGTGCCTCAAGGACACCGTGGCCCGCGTGCTGCCCGCCTGGAACGACAGCATCGCCCCCAGCATCAAGGCGGGCCAACGTGTGCTGATCGCCGCACACGGCAATTCGATCCGCGCACTGATCAAGTACCTGGACGGCATCTCGGACCAGGACATCGTGGGCGTGAACATCCCCAACGGCATCCCCTTGGTGTACGAGCTGGACGAGAACCTCAAGCCCATTCGTCACTACTACCTGGGCGACGCCGAAGCCGCAGCCCAAGCCGCTGCAGCGGTGGCCAGCCAAGGCAAGGCCTGAACACGCCCGGGCCTTTACAGGAAATTACATGCCAAGCCCCACGCCCTGGGGTTTGCGGGTGTATATTGAGCCGAATTTCACTGCATACGCACTCGCACAATGGGACACAAACTCAAGATCGTTGGCTGGCTCAGCGTGGGCGCCCTGGCGGGCGCATTGACCACCGTGTCGCTGCAAACCGTGGCACGCGGCAACATGGCGCCGCTGCCACTCGAAGAACTGCAGCAATTGGCGGCTGTGTTTGGCATGGTCAAGAGCGACTATGTGGAGCCTGTAGACGAGAAGAAACTGATCACCGAAGCCATCTCCGGCATGGTGGCCAGCCTGGACCCCCACTCGCAGTACTTTGACAAAAAGAGCTTCAAGGAATTTTCCGAAGGCACCTCGGGCAAGTTTGTGGGCGTGGGCATCGAGATCAGCCAGGAAGACGGCCTGGTCAAGGTCGTCTCGCCCATTGAAGGGTCTCCCGCTGACCGGGCCGGCCTCAAGCCCAACGACCTGATCACCAAAATCGATGACACCGCCGTCAAGGGCCTGTCGCTCAACGATGCCGTCAAACGCATGCGGGGCGAGCCCAAGACCAAAGTGCTGCTCACCATCTTCCGCAAGGACGAAAACCGCACCTTCCCGGTCACCATCATCCGCGAAGAAATCAAGACCCAATCGGTCAAGTCAAAGTTGATCGAACCCGGTTACGGCTGGATCCGCGTGTCCCAATTCCAGGAACGCACAGTGGACGACTTTGCGCGCAAGATCGAAGAGATGTACAAGCAAGCGCCCCAGCTCAAAGGCCTGGTGCTCGACCTGCGCAACGACCCGGGTGGTTTGCTGGACGCCGCCGTGGCCCTGTCGGCGGCCTTCTTGCCGGAAAACGTCACCGTGGTCACCACCAACGGCCAGCTCGAAGAAAGCAAATTCACCTACAAAGCATCGCCCCAGTTCTGGCGCCGCAACAGCAGCAACGACCCGATCACCCGCATGACGCAGGCCACCGGCGGTGCGCTGAAAAAAGTGCCCTTGGTGGTGCTGGTCAACGAAGGCTCGGCCTCGGCCAGCGAGATCGTGGCCGGTGCCCTGCAGGATTACAAACGCGCCACCCTCATGGGCAGCCAGACCTTTGGCAAAGGCTCGGTGCAAACCGTGCGCCAGCTGGGGCCTGACACCGCGCTGAAAATCACCACCGCCCGCTACTACACCCCCAACGGCCGCGCCATCCAGGCCAAGGGCATCGTGCCCGATGTGATGCTGGACGAAACCGCCGAAGGCAATGTGTTTGCCGCGCTGCGCACCCGCGAAGCAGACTTGCAAAAGCACCTGTCCAACGGCAAGGAAGCCGAAGAGAAAAAGGATCCGGCTCGCGAGCTGGCCCGGGAAGAGGCCATGAAGAAACTGGAAGAAGAGGCCAAGAAGCCCGTTGCAGAGCGCCGCCTGCCCGAGTTCGGTTCGGACAAGGATTTCCAGCTGACCCAAGCCATCAAACAGCTCAAGGGCCAGCCCGTCAAAGCCAGCACCACACTGGCCGTGCGCAAGGTCGAAAAGAAAGACTGAAGGGCTGCGTGAAGGATTCACTTCATGGATGACGCCCAGCTGCTGCGTTACTCGCGGCACATTTTGCTCAACGAACTGGGCATCGACGGCCAAGAAAAATTGCTGGCCTCGCATGCCCTGATCATTGGTGCGGGCGGCCTGGGTTCACCGGTCAGCCTGTACCTGGGCAGTGCCGGCGTGGGCCACATCACCGTGGTCGATCACGACCAGGTCGACGCCACCAACCTGCAGCGCCAGATTGCCCACACACTGGACCGGGTGGGTCAATCCAAAGCCGAATCGGTGCGCACGGCCATTGCGCAAATCAACCCCGACGTAGTGGTCACGCCCATCACGCAACGTGCCGATGCGGCCTTGCTGGCGACCCTGGTCGCCCAAGCCGATGTGGTGGTCGACTGCTGTGACAACTTTGAAACCCGCCAGGCCGTGAACCTGGCCTGCGTGGTGCACCGCAAACCGCTGGTCTCGGGCGCGGCCATCCGCATGGATGGGCAGGTCTCGGTGTTTGACAGCACGCAGGCCGATGCACCCTGCTACGCCTGCATCTTCCCGCCAGAACAACAGCCCGAAGAAACCCGCTGCGCCACCCTGGGCGTGTTCGCACCGCTGGTGGGCATCATCGGCACGGTGCAAGCGGCCGAAGCCCTCAAGATTTTGAGCGGCATGGGCAGCCACATGGCCGGGCGTTTGCTGATGCTCGACGGGCGCGAGTTGTCGTGGACCGACATCCGCATGCAGCGCAATCCGGCCTGTCCGGTGTGCGCGGCGCTGCGCACCGCCGCTGGCTGATAACAGCACAATCCGTCACCTGATCTTGACCAGCGCCAGCCAATGGGCCATGCGCTGCGACACATCACCATCGCTTGCAGGCAAGCTCCCACAAGAACCAGAAAACCACCGCTGTTGGCATTTGTGGGAGCCAGCCTGCTGGCGATGTGCAGCAGTCCCTCACGCCATTCACTGAGCTCAACTGGCTTGACAGCTACCGTTGAATTTTCTGAACAATGCGGGCGACATGGCGGTCTCCTTGGCCGCAAAGATGCCTTTTTTCTGTTTCTCGGCCTGCCGCTGCAAACCCGCATAGGGGCCTTTGCCGGTGCGGAAACTGTAGGCCCAGGCCATGCCGGAGCGCACCATCTCGGCGCCCAAATCCACACCGTTGACCGACAAACGCCCGATTTGCCGACCATACGAATCCTGCCCCCGATCGATCACCTGAACCGGCTTGCGCAAGGCCAAGTGAATCAAAGCCTCACGGGCCTCAACGCCACCAGGCTGACAGGTTTCGGGCGCATCCACGCCTTCGATGCGCAACCTGACCGGCTCCTGCTGACCTTCACGCACCAGCACCACCGTGTCGCCATCCATGACCCAGCTGACCCAGCCGGACCAGACCTCTGAAGCCTGCGCGGTCCAGGGCCACAACAGCGCCCAAGCCCACCACCATCGCACGTGCAGCGTCACACCACATCCTTGCGTTGGCCCTGCCGCCGATTGGCTTTGGGCAAATCAGGCCCCAATTCCGCCAGCAAGGCCTGGGCACGCAGCTGCAAGCTGGCCAGCGCTTCGTCAAAACGCACCGCCTCATCGGGCTGCAATGCGCTCAGGATCTGGCTATTGATGGCCTGAACCTGAGGCATCAAGGCCTCGTAGAGTTCTTGACCCGCTGGCGTGAGCGAGACCCGCGCACTGCGCCGGTCATGGGCGGGTATGGTGCGCAGCACCAGCTGCTTTTGCACCAGGGCGCTGAGGGTGCGCGATGTGCGCGCGCGATCACGGTGCATGCGCTCGGCCAGGGCCGACGGCGGCAGGCTGCCGTTTTCATACAGTTGCGCCACCACCGCCCATTCGCGACGGGTGATGCCATAACCGCCCTCGCACAAACGCACCACCATGGCCCCTGCCACGCTTGACAAACGGCCCAACCGGTACAAAAGCAGGTCGTCAATCGATGCCAGACGTTGGGAAGGGGACAGCGTCATCAGGGTTTTCCGGGGGGATGATTGATTAGATCAATTGTCAAGCAAGGCACTACATTCTGACTTGGTTTGCATTTTTAACCAGGGTCGCCCGAACCCTGTTCTCACGGAGACTGACATGCCTCACATTGCCAACATCACACGCCGCTTGCTGGGCCTGGCCATTTTGTCCCTGAGCGTGCTGTCGCCCAACCTGCACGCCCAGGAGAAACCACCGCTCAAGATCGTGGTGGGTTTTCCACCGGGCGGCTCGGCCGACATCCTGGCCCGCATGGTGGCCGACGCCTTGCGCGAGGACTTTGGCACCATCGTCGTGGACAACAAGCCCGGGGCAGGCGGGCGCATCGCGCTCAACGCAGTGAAGGCGGCCAAGCCCGATGGCCAGACCGTGATCGTCTTGCCCAGTGGTCCCATGGTGCTATTTCCGCACGTCTACAAAAAACTCGACTACGACCCGGTGAAAGACTTCACCCCCGTCTCGCAGATCGCCCGCTTCCAGTTTGGTGTGGTCTCCGGCCCCGCCAGCAACGCCAAAAACGTGGCCGAGATGGTGGCCAAGGCCAAGAGCGACCCGGGCAATGCCAGCTATGGGACGCCCGGCGCGGGCACCCTGCCCCACTTCATGGGGGTGTTGATGGAGCAGTCCGCTGGCATCAGCCTGAACCATGTGCCTTTCCAGGGCGGTGCCCCGGCCAACAACGCCTTGCTGGGCGGCCACATCGGCTACAAGTTTGACGTGGTGTCCGAAACCTCCGAAATGCACCGGGCTGGCAAAGTCCGCATCATCGCCGTCACCGGCAGCCAGCGCGACCCGCAAGTGCCCGAAGTGCCGACCCTCAAGGAGTCGGGCGTGAACATGGAGGCCACGGCCTGGTTTGCCATGTACGGCCCGGCAGGCCTGAAGGGTGACGCACTCAACCGCCTGGAAAAAGCCATGATGAAAATCACCCGCAGCCCGGCCATGAAAGAAAAAATGACCAAACTCGGCTACGAGCCCATCGGCTCCAGCGCTGCCGAGTTGGCCGCGGCACAAAAGGCCGACCTGGCGCGCTGGGAAAAACCCATCAAGGCCACCGGCGTACAACTCGATTGACCTGTTGACAAGGAAAAAGCATGTTTCACCGTTTTCGTCGCACCTGCCTGCTGAGTAGCCTGGCCCTGCTGATGGGCGCAGGCGCCTTGGCCCAAACAGCGCCCTGGCCCCACAAACCCGTCAAGTTTGTCAACAGCTGGCCGGCGGGCGGCCCGTCCGACATCTTGGCCCGCGCCGTGGGCGATGTGTTGCAAAAACAGTTCAACCAGCCCTTCATCGTGGACAACAAACCGGGTGCAGCGGGCAACGTGGGGGCCGATCAGGTGGCCAAATCCACGCCCGATGGGCACACCCTGCTGTGGGGCATCGACACCACCCACACCATCAACCCGCACATCTACAAGAGCATGCCCTTCAAGGAGACCGACCTCAAGCCGCTGGTGGTCATATCCAGCTCCGGCTTGTTGCTGGGCGTGCACCCGGGCACCGGCTTCAAGACGGTTCGTGACTTCATGCAGGCGGCGCGCGAACGCAGCCTGAACTTCAGCTCGGGCGGCAACGGCTCGCCGGGTCACCTGTGGGTCAACATGAGCAACGTGTCGGCCGCATCGCGCCTGGTGCATGTGCCGTATCGGGGCAACTCACCGGCCGTGATGGCCGTGGTCTCGGGCGAAGTCGAAGGCGGCACGCTCGCCACGCCCGGCATGCTGCCGCAGGTCAAGGGCGGCAAAATCACCGCCTTGGCCGTGACCAGTCGAAAGCGTTCGCGCCTGGCACCCGAAGTACCGACCGTTGCAGAGGCCGGTTTCAAGGACCTGGAAAGCGAAGTGTTCTACGTCGTCATGGCGCCGGGCAACACGCCCGAACCCCTGATGCAGACCATGGGCAAAGCCATCACGGATGCACTCACCCGCCCCGAAGTACAAAACCGCCTGAACGACCTGGACATGACCTACGAGGGACTGACCGGCGCAGCAGCACTCAACCGCCTGAAAAAACTTTCCGACCAGTATGGCCGCGTCATCCGCGCCACGGGCATGAAAGTGGATTGACTTATTTTGCAAGCAGTACCCATGACCACCACCCCACGCCCCAACATCATCTTCATAGTGGCCGACGACCTCGGCTTTGCCGACCTCGGCTGCTACGGCGGTCGCGACGCGAAGTTCGGCAAGGTCTCGCCCGTGCTCGATCAACTGGCCGCCAACGGCCTCAAGTTCACGCAAGGCTATTCCAACTCGCCCGTGTGCTCGCCCACCCGCTTCGCGCTCATGACCGCCCGCTACCAGTACCGCCTGCGTGGCGGGGCCGACGAGCCCATCAACAGCAAGAGCAAAGGCAGCAAAGTGTTGGGCCTGCCGCCCGAACACCCCACGCTGCCCTCGCTGCTCAAAGCCAGCGGCTACCGCACCGCCCTGATCGGCAAATGGCACCTGGGCTACCCGCCCCACTTCAGCCCCATCAAGTCGGGCTACGAAGAATTCTTTGGCCCCATGTCGGGCGGCGTGGACTACTTCACCCATGCCAGCAACAACGGCACGCACGACCTCTACAGCAACGAAGAAGAAAAGCACGAAGACGGCTACCTGACCGACCTCCTCTCGCAGCGTGCGGTCGACTACGTGAACCGCATGGCACCAGGCGCTGCGCAGGGCACGCCCTTCTTCTTGAGCCTGCACTACACCGCGCCGCACTGGCCTTGGGAAACGCGCGAAGACCACGCATTGGCCCAAGAGGTCAAGGACAACCTGTTCCACCTGCACGGCGGCAACATCCACACCTACCACCGCATGATCCACCACATGGACGAAGGCATTGGCTGGGTGGTCGATGCGCTGAAGAAAAACGGACAGCTCGACAACACCCTGATCGTCTTCACCAGCGACAACGGCGGCGAGCGTTTCAGCGACAACTGGCCGCTGGTGGGCGGCAAGATGGACCTGACCGAAGGCGGCATCCGCGTGCCGTGGATCGCGCACTGGCCTGCCGTCATCGCGCCCGGCGGTACATCCACCCAGCACTGCATGACCATGGACTGGTCGGCCACCATGGTGGAGCTGGCAGGCGCAAAAGCCGACGCCGAGTACCCGTTTGATGGCGTGTCACTGGCCCCGGTGCTGCGCAACGCCAAGCACCAGTTCGAGCGGCCTTTGTACTGGCGCATGAACCACCGCGGCCAGCGCGCCCTGCGCATGGGCGACTACAAATACCTGCGGGTCGACGGCAACGACTACCTGTTCAACATCCCGGCCGACGAGCGCGAGCGTGCCAACCTGGCCAAGCACCAACCCGAGAAACTGCAAAGCCTGCGCGCCGCATGGGAAGCCTGGAACAGCACCGTGCCCGCCATCCCCGAAGACGCCACCATCAGCCTGGGTTATTCCTACAAGGACATGCCCCAGCGCTGAAAAAAGGGCGGCTAAGATCGGGCATGGCTTATGTAGAAAAATTCCTCACCTTCCGTGAGTGGCCCCGCCTGACCGTATCGCTGGCCCGCGCCGAGGTGTTGGCCGGCCTGACGGTGGCCTTGGTGATGGTGCCGCAAGCCGTGGCCTATGCCGGCCTGGCCGGCATGCCCCTGATCACGGGCCTCTATGCCTGCCTGATCCCGGCCCTGCTGGCGGTGCTGTTTGGCAGCGCCAACCGCTTGTCGGTGGGCCCTGCAGCGCTCACCTGTGTGCTGATCGGCGCATCCCTGACCGGCTTGGCCGAGCCAGGCTCTGCCGAATGGGTCTCGCTGGCGGTGTGGTTGTCGCTGCTGTCAGGGGCCATCCAGTTGCTGCTGGGTCTGGGCCATTACGGCTGGCTCATCAACCTGGTCAGCGCCCCGGTGATGATGGGCTTCACACAAGCCGCGTCCTTGTTGATCATGGCCTCGCAGGTGCCTGCCTTGCTGGGCGTCAAAGCCTGGCGCTGGGATGTGTCCACCTGGTCCGACTGGCTCACAGGCTGGCCTGCCCTGTTTGGGCTGGGCAGCCTGGCCGTGCTGCTCTTGCTGCGCAAATTCAAGCCCCGCTGGCCGGGCATCATGCTGGTGATGGGCGCTGCCTCGGCGCTGGGTTATGTCACGGGCTATGCCGAGCACGGCGCCATTGTGGGGCTGTTGCCCTCAGGATTGCCTGACTTTTACTGGCCGCATTGGCCGGGCCTAGAGATGCTCAACCAGCTGTGGGTGCCCGCCATGGTGATTGCGCTGGTGAGCTTTCTGGAGACCGCCTCCAGCGCCCGCATCGAGTGCCAGCGCGACGGCAAACGCTGGGACGACAGCACCGAACTTTTCAGCCAGGGCCTGGCCAAGCTCGCTTCGGCGTTCTCGGGCAGCTTCCCGACCAGCACCTCGTTTTCGCGCTCGGCGCTCATGCTGTATGCGGGTGCGCGCTCAGGCTGGGCGGTGGTGGCCTCCGTCGGCTTCGTGCTGCTGGCCTTGCTGATCCTCATGCCTGCGCTGCAGTTCGTGCCGCGCTCGGTGATGGCGGCCGCCGTCATCGTGGCCGTGCTCAACCTGTTCCAGCCCCGGCAGTTTCTGAAACTCTGGCGCATTGACCGGGTGGAGACCCTCACGGCGGGCGTGACCTTTGCCATCACCCTGGTCACCGCACCCCGCATTTACTGGGGGGTGATGACCGGTGTGCTGGTGGGGCTGAGCCACTTTTTGCACACCCGTTTGCACCCGCGCATCATCGAAGTGGGCCTGCACCCCGATGGCAGCCTGCGTGACCGCCATTTGTGGAAACTGCCGCCACTGGCGCAGCAGCTGTATGCCCTTCGCATGGATGCCGAGCTCGACTTTGCAGCCTCGAGTGATTTTGAACGCGCCATCACCGACCACCTGGCCCAGCACCCCGAGGTGCGCCATGTTTGCCTGTTTGCCCAGCCCATCAACCGGGTTGACGCCACGGGTGTGGAGACCTTTGGTCAACTGCACCGGCAACTCAGTCACCGGGGCATCACCTTGCACATCAGCGGCATCAAACTGCCGGTGGAAACGGCCTTGCGCCGTGCGGGAGAACTCCACGACGGGGCTTTCCTCAAGATGTACCGCACCGACGCCGAAGCTTTGCAAGCGCTGGCACAGCTGGCCCCACTGCCCAACGACATTGCAGCAGCGGCCATCTGATGTCGTGCTGCTCCGCCTCATGCAGCGGGTATTTCAGCGCGCGCGGCAGCACACCGACAGACCGATTTCAGCGCTTGACCCAGATCGGTAAAGCGTGGGGGTTTTGCGCTCCACCCAGGCGCTGCTGTGTTGCCCCCTGCTCCAAATCCGCAGCCAATGGCCCCATCACGGCCACATTGAAAAACTTGAGATAGGTGGTTTTTGAAGGCCATTCCCGCCCCACAAACACCTCCATCTGATCTTGCAATCGCCAAACAGCATGGTAAGGACCGCTTTCTTCACGGCCAGTGACCTTGGCAGGGCGGCCGTAACGACGCTCGATGCGCTGCATCAACTCGCCAACGTGTGCATTGTCAGAAAAGGTGGTGAAGATGTAGTCCACCTTGGCCAGCCTCTGGCTGTCGCGGGCGTAACTGAATTTAAGCTGCAGCAAGCCGGGCATCAAATTGGGGGCGTCGTAAATATCTTCGGCAAATGCCGTGTCTTCACGCTGTGCGACCAGGCCCTCCTGGCGCAAGGCCTGCCGGACTTCGTCGCGCGTGGCCGTGCTCAAGCGCACCCCGAACATTTGCAGCCAGCCCTCACCCTGATGCCCAACCTCTGCCGAGGGCGATGGCACCGTCACAGGGTTGACCGATGACCAGACCGGTGCTGGCGACGCAGCTTGCGCTGGCACCTGACGCCAGCCCGTTTGCGCCGACACACTGGACGTCAAAACCAAACTGCAGCCCAGTAAACCATGAGCCATCGCGCAACGCAGCCTGTGCGAAGAAGGCGTTGCATTCAAATATGAAAGGATTGCTGAGTGCATGTGGGGCCTGTCAAGAAGGTTGAAAACGAGGCTGCAGTTTACCGATTTCAACCATTATTGAAAACCAAAGAATTCAATAAAGGGTGCAAGCCAAATCTCTCAACGCCCTCGATGATCGCGGGCACAGCCCCAAGGCACTCCACGGCCAAATGCCCAAGCGGCTTCAGCGGCCAGCCCAGCAGGTGCTCAGGCCGGGATGTCGGCTTCAACCAGCAACGCCAGCAATTGCAGCGACTCCTGCCAGCCCAGACAACACGCCTCGGGCGGAATCGGATCGGGAATGCCAGCCTGCTCGATGTTCACCTCGGTGCCCACCGACACGGCCTTGAAAGTGATGGTGGTCACCATCTCGCCGGGCAAATTCGTGTCGTCAAAGCGGTCGGTGTGACGCAGGCGCTCACCCGGCACCAGCTCCAGAAATTTCCCCCCAAAACTGTGCGACTGCCCGTTGCCCAACTGGGTGAACGACATGCGGTAAATGCCGCCCACGCGGGCGTCCATCTCGTGCACCCGTCCGGTGAAACCATGCGGCGGCAACCACTTGCACATGGCATCCGGATCGATGAAAGCCCGAAAAACGCGCTCGGCAGGCGCACGAAACACGCGCTGGAATTTCACGGTATGCGGCATGGGTTCTCCTTCAGCCAGGTATTTGGAGCGCTCATTTTGCCAAGCTCGGTCAAGCCAGTGTTTTTTCAAACTCGGTCAGTCGCTTGTAAATCGAGCGCAGCTCGGTGATGTCGGTCCAGCGCTCGATCAGGTAGGAAAACGCCTCGTTCACCTTGCCAAACGCGTTGCTGACCTGCTGTATCACGCCCAGTGTGATCAGCCCGGTGAACAGCGACGGCCCCATCAGCAGATACGGAAAAATCACCATGGTCTGGCTGTAGAAATTGCTCCACAAATGGAAGTAAGCGTAGTGGTTGAACAAGCGAAAGTTGTTCAACCGCACACCTGTAAACAGGCCCATCACCGTGGGCAAATCCATGCGGCTGCGGTCGTCTTCGGCATACACCAGGTCCTTGCGCAGCGCGGCCTCGGTTCGCTGGTTGTTGTACTCCAGCCCCGGCAGGCGAATGCCCACAAACCACGACAGCACCGTGCCGCCCACCGCCGTGACCAAGGCCACCCAGAACAGCGAGCCCTCGAACTGCAACCACGCAATGGCCATTCCGCTGGACAGTGCCCACAAAATCGGGATGAACGAAGCCAGTGTGAGCAGCGCCCGCACCAGGCCCAGCCCCAAGTTTTCGGTCTGCCGGGCAAAGCGCATGCAGTCTTCCTGAATGCGCTGCGAAGCGCCCTCCACCGTCTCGCTTGTCTTTTGCCAGCGCGGCAAATACACCTCGGTCATGGCCTGCCGCCAACGAAAGGCGTAGTGCGAGGCCAGATAGGTCTCCAGACTGCGCAGCAGCATGTAGGGAAAAGCAATCCACGCAAACTGCAGCATGAAGGCCCAGAACTTGTCCAGCCCACCCGCCTGCTCGGGCTTTTGCAGCAGGTCGTAAAACTCACCGTACCAAGTGTTGAGCTTCACGGTCTGCTGCACCGTGATGAACACCAACGCCACCAACACCAACAAACCGCCCCAGGCCCACAAGGCCCAGCGGCGCGAGAGAAAGAAACTGCGAAACATCGGCTCAGACCTCTTTCGGGTTCACGTCGTCCACCGTCACGGTCTCGAAGTCAGCAGGCAGCACCACCTCCAGCAACTCCACATCGTGGCTGTGCCCCAGTTCCCGGTGGCGAATTTCGGGCGGCTGGTGCACGCACGAACCTGCCTCCAAGCGCACCACGCCCTGGCCTTCGTACTCGAACTCGATCCAGCCCTTGAGCACATAAACCAACTGAAACTGCGTCTTGTGAAAATGGGGCTGGCTTGAAAAAGCACCCCCTTCGGCAGCACGGATCACGCTGGCCGTGACGCGCCCGCCCGTCGCCTCACGCATGCCCAAATCGCGGTATTCAAAAAACGAGCGCAGCCCTTTGTCGAACTGCGCGTCCTTGGCGTGGGTGACGACGAAACCTTGGGTTGTCATGGACTTCTCCTTGAGGCTCTTGGCCGATGGGTATCAGCCGTTGTGCTTATCCTAAAGCCAAGCGTCTCCGCTTCATTTCTGGCGACGATCACACCGCCTCAAATGCGTGACGCCTCTGACGTTTTCAAAGCGACTGCACCCCGTATACTGTTTTTATTTACAGTATATTAAGGCCCATGCTCCGCTCTCTCTTCATCGACTTCAACAGCTACTTCGCCTCGGTCGAGCAGCAGCTCGATCCCGCCTTGCGTGGGCGGCCGGTGGGGGTGGTGCCGGTCATGGCCGATTCCTCGTGCTGCATTGCGGCCAGTGTCGAGGCCAAGACCTTTGGCGTGAAGACCGGTACGCGGGTGGCCGATGCCAAGCGGCTGTGCCCGGGCATTGCGCTGGTGCTGGCGGACCACGCCAAATACGTGCAGGTACACCAGCAGGCCGTGGCAGTGGTGGACCGGCTGGCGCAAGTGCGGCAGGTGGTGAGCATTGACGAGATGGAGTGCGAGCTGACGGGCCGCTGGCGCGAACGCGAACGCGCCGTGGCACTGGCACAGCAGATCAAAAAGGCGCTGCTGGCCGAGGTGGGCGAATGCATGCGCACCTCCATTGGCATCGCACCCAACACACTCTTGGGCAAGCTGGCGAGCGACATGCACAAGCCCGATGGCCTGACGGTGATCGAGCTGCACGAGTTGCCCGAGCGGCTGTTTCCCCTCAAACTCTCGGCCCTGCAAGGCATTGGCCCGCGCATGCGCGAGCGCCTGTCGCGCTGCGGCATCGAAACGATGGAACAGCTGTATGCCGCGCCGCGTGATTTGCTGCACACGGCCTGGGGCGGTTTGGCGGGTGACGACATGTACGACAGGCTGCGCGGGGTTTGGTACGGGCCACGGGCCACGGTGGCGCGGTCGCTGGGACATTCGCATGTGCTGCCGCCCGACTTGCGCAACCCCGCAGGTGCCCGCGAGGTGCTGCACCGCCTCACACAAAAAGCCGCGATGCGGCTGCGCAAGCAGGGCTTTTATGCCACGGCCATGCAGGTGTTTGTACGCTGTGACCACCGCTGGCAACGCGAATCAGGCGGCGAGCGCTACGCCCATGTGGGCGAGACGCAAGACACGGGCTTTTTGCTGCACACGTTGGACACGCTGTGGTTCAGCGGGCTGCACCAGCTGCAGCGCCCCAAGGCCGTGGGCGTGCAGCTGTGCGGGCTGGTGCTGGCGAGTCAGCACACGCCCGATTTGTTTGACTCTCTGGAAGAAGCCCCGACTGTCAGCGCTGCGCAGACGAGACAAAACCACGAAGTCCACCGCGACCGGGCTCGGCTGATGTCGGCCGTGGACGCGCTCAACCGTGCGCATGGCAAAAACGCGGTCTACTTTGCCAGCGCCCACCACGCACTGGATGCAGCGCCCATGCGCATCGCGTTCAACCGCATCCCCGATCTGGACACGGAGCGCTGAGCCACCGAGCGCTGACCTTCACGCAGGGCTTGCCGCCGCCCACTGTGCAGGAATATTGAAAAAGCCTGCAGTGTTTTGAGCTTGTTCCCCGTCACACCCGCCGATATGCTGAACTGCAAACAGTTGGAGACCGCATGATCGAACTTCGTGACATCCATTACGCCCGCATCGGCACCCGGGATCTCGACACGGCAGAACACTTTGCCACCCAGGTCATGGGGCTCGAGAAGGTCGAACGCACACCAGACCGCCTGTATCTGCGCAGCGATCACAAACACCACACCCTGTGCTACTTCCTGGGCGATCCTGCCGAGCAGATCATCGCTTTTGACTTGACCTCCTGGCAGGCGCTGGACGCCGCCTGCGCATACCTGCAAGCGCAGGGCGTGCCTTGCGGCCGAGGTAGCGCCGAAGAGGCTGCCGATCGGCATGTGCAGGGCTTCATCTGGCTGCTGGACCCCACGGGTAACCGCATCGAGCTGCTGGCGCGGCCCCACGATTCGGCCCGGCGCTACTTCCCCGCCAGGGACGCGGGGGTGACCGGCTTCGGGCATGTGGGCCTGTGCACCACCGACCCCTTGCGCGATCAGGCTTTTTGGCTGCAACACTTCAATGCCATGGTCAGTGACTGGATCGGCCCCTGTCCGCTCATGCGTGTGAACCCCAGGCACCACCAGATGGCGCTGTTTCCGTCCACACGCAAAGGCATCCAGCACATCAACTACCAGGTGCAGGATTTCGACGATGTGATGCGCTCGTATTATTTTCTGAAGGACAAGGGCATCAAGATCGTTTTTGGCCCGGGCCGACATGCCACCTCAGGCGGCATCTTTGTTTATTTCGAAGGCCCGGACGGCATGGTCTACGAATACTCCAACAGCGACCGCAAGATCATCGAGGACTCGGCCAGCTACCGGCCGCGCCAATTTCCCATGCACCCCTCCTCGTTCTGTGTCTGGGGTGCCAAGCCGGACATTGCCGAGTTCAAGGAATAAAGGCTCCCCCCTCAAAAGCACAAAGGCCCCTCGGGGCCTTTGCTTTGTCAACGCACCACCAGCTTTTCAATCGAGCTTGAGTTTCGCGTCGCTGATGATCTTGCCCCAGATCTGGGTTTCCTTCTGGATGTACTGGGCAAACTCGTCGGGCTTCATGTCGAAGCGGTTGTAGCCCAGGGTTTTGTACCGCTCGGCCACTTCGGGTGCCGCCATGGCCTGGGTGACATCGGCGGCAACTTTGTCGCGCCAGGCTTTGGAGCTGCCCTTGGGGGCAAACAGACCGAACCATGCATTGGCCACAAAGTCCTTGGCTGTGGCCGAGCCTGCCATGCCGGGGGCAGAGGAGTAATAGGGCGAGGCTTGGGCGGCACCCACGCCAATGAAGCGGACACGGCCTGATTTTTCCATCGGCCCGGCGCTGGCCATGCTGCCCAAGGCCCACTGCACTTCGCCGGTGGCCACCGCCGCAAACAGCTGGGGCATTTCCTTGTAGGCCACATGCTGCATCTTGGTGCCGGTGGTGGACTGCAGACGCAGAGCACCCAGGTGACCGGGACTGCCCTGCCCCCACGAGCCGTAGTTCAGGTTATCGGGCTTGGCGCGGGCATCTGCCAACACGTCGTCAATGGTTTTGTAGGCACTGTCCTTGCCCACCACCACAAAGAAATCGGTTTGCAGTGTGGGACGGATGGGCTCGAAATCTTTTTGTGGGTCGTAGGGCAGCTTGCTGTACAGGTGCACATTGCTGGTCAACATGCTGCTGTCCAGGTGAACCAGGTCATGCCCGTCGGCGGCGGCGCCACGGAAGGCGTTGATGGCCACCACCCCGTTACCGCCGGGCCGGTTGTCCACCACCACAGACTGACCCCACTTTTTGCTCAGCTGCTCGGCAATCATGCGCAAGGACACATCCGGGCCGCTGCCTGCCGATGCGGCGGTGACGATGCGAACCGGCTTGCTGGGCCACGACTGCGCCTGTGCGTGACCCGCGCATACCAAAGCCACGGATGCCAACAAAACCGTCAGGTGTCGGCGCGAGATGGATGGGGTCTTCATACTTGTCTCCAATGAAAAGGGATACAAGTAATCTAGCTTTTTGGTGTCAGGCGCGCATAGGGGTTTGCGCGGCAAATTTTTTGAATCTGTTCAAGAAGGCTTCAGCAGAACTTGGCAATGGTTTGGAAGGTGCGTACAAAGTGACCACTTCGCGGATGACCTGGGGGTTGGTCAAAGGTCTGGCCACGATGCCCTGAACGCCTGCCCTGGCCAAGCTGTAAGCAGGCAGCACCGACACACCCAGACCGGCGCCGATGAGGCCCAGCGCCGTGTGGATGTTGGCCACTTCGTATTCCAGCCGGAATTGCCCTGACCAGCGCTGCATGGGCTTTTCCAGCAAATTGCGCAGGCCGGTGCCGGGCTTGAGCAGGACCAGCGGAAACTCCACCAGATCAGCCCATTCCACGCTGTCCATGGCTGCGAGCGCGTGCTCTTCGGGACAAGCCACGCACAGCGCGTCCTGAAAAATGACTTCGGATTTCAAGTCACGGTTTTCCTGACCGGAGGTGCACACGCCGATGTCGGCTTGACCCGAACGGACGGCCTCGGCCACGTCGGCCACCGGCACGTCGAGCAACTCCACGCGCACCCCGGGAAATTCAAGGCGAAATTGTGAAATGACGGTCGGCATGAGGCTGGCCGCCAGCAAGGGCGAGGTGGCAATTTTGAGCACCTCGCCTTGCTTGAGGTGTGTGGCCTGCAGCAACCTGACCGTGCTGTCGAGTTGGTCCAGCGTGCGCAACGCGGTGGGCAGCAATTCAGAGCCCGCATCGGTCAGCGTCACACGGCGTGTGGTGCGCTCGAAAAGCCGCAGGCCCAGCTCTTCTTCCAGGCTGCGGATCAGCATGGACAGGGCCGAGGTGGTGAGGAACAGTTTTTCGGCCGCACGCGTCATGCTTTGCTCTTGTGCCACAAAGCAAAACGCGCGCAATTGGCGCAAGGTCAGGTGGGTGTGCAGCATCTGGCTGATTGTCAGGCCATTTGGCGGGCGGGATCAAGACAGCCAACCAGCCGATGCGCCGGGCTGGCGCTGCCGCTTGGGCTGAGCTTGGCTTTGGCCAGCGCCCAGCCCATGGTCTGCACCCCAGATCACTCGGGATGCATGCCACCAGCGGCTGCAATGCGTGCATAACGCGCAGACTGCTCGTCCAGGCGCTGGCGGGCCGCAGCGCCCGTCAAGCCCTCAGCCGAAAAGTCCAGGTTTGCCAGACGGGCCTGGAACTCAGGCTGCTGCATGACTTCACGCAAAGCCGCTTCAAGCGTGCGAAGCACTGCATCAGGCGTCTGGCGTGGCGCAAACACCCCATACAGCACTTCCAGTTGCAGATCCTTGAAACCGGCCTCGGCCACGGTGGGCACCTCGGGCAGCAGCCTGGAACGCTGGCGGCTGGTCACGGCCAGCGCATGGATCTTGCCGGCCTTGACGTGCGGCAGCATGCCCGGCGTGGCCAGCACACCGGCGTCCACTTCGCCGGCCACGATCGCGGTGACCGCCGGGTTGTTGCCCCGGTAAGGCACATGCTGGATGCCGAACTTGCCAGATTCGCGGAAGATCTCAATCCCCAGATGCCCGGGGCTGCCATTGCCACCACTGGCGAAGTTCAAGGGCTTGCGCCGCATGGCATCGACCAGACCCGGGAAGTTGGTGATGCCGGTGCTGGCGGATGCCCCCACCAGCAAGCCCGACGACGCCAGAATGAACACAGGCCTGAGGTCTCCCGGTTGGAAAGGCAGGCTCTTGTAGATGTGCGGATTGACGGTCAGCGTGGTGTCGAAGCTGATCATCAGGGTATAGCCATCCGCCAAACTCTTGGCCAGCGCATCGGCACCCACGTTGCCACCCGCCCCCGTCTTGTTGTCGACGATGAAGGGCTGCTTGAGCGACTTTTGCAAGGCCTCGGCCGTGGCCCGCGCCAGAATGTCGGTGGGACCGCCTGCCGGGTTGTTCACGATGATCCTGACGGGCTTGACCGGATAGGCCTGCGCGATGGTCAGGGCGGGTGTCAAGGCCAAGGCAGCGGCCGTGCCGCAGATCAGGCGCCGCAGCGCATGCAGGGATGGGGTTTTCACGGAAGGTCCTTTCACTTCAAAAGACGATGCGGTCTGCCGCGTTGCGCACGGCGCGTTCCAAGCTGTAGACGGTGAGTGCCGAGGTTTTCGGGTTGTCGGCCAGTGGCAGGTTTTCCAGCGTCAATTCCATCCGGCCAAACGCCCCGCGTGCCAGCACGGTGTGCACATTGCGCGTCACGCCAGGGTCGGCGATCAGCTCGACCTGGGTGCGGTCCAAGCCCAGGCCCGCCAGCGACACGGTGGCGGCCACGTTGGCGTTCTTGGGAAAGTCTTGCGCCGCTTGCCGCGCAGAGCCCCGAAAAATCACTTTCGGGCTGCTCAGCTTTGCCAGGGCACACACTTTTTCGGCGGGCGTGCCCGTCCAGCTCATTGGAGGTTTGCGGCCCACATAAGTCACCTCGTCCAGCCCACCCAGGCGGGCTGCGGTCAAAGCGTCAATCGCACCGATGGCCCCCGAGACCAGTTGCACCCGGGTGTTCCCTTGGCTGGCGGCCGACTCCAGCCTGTGCAGCAAAGCCGGATCGTGCAAGGCACCGACCGAAGCCATCACGCAGGGAATGCCCGCCTGCAGTGCAGGCACCAGATGGGCATCCACGGCCGAGTGCCCGGCGCACTCCACCACCAGATCGGGCCGCTGTCCGGGGTTCAGGTCCAGCGCCGCCAGCACACGGGCCTGAGGGGCCAGTTGGGCGGCTGCGCTTTGCAAGGCGTCAGACGGCGACGGCGGCACGACCACCTGGGTCAACACCAAACGGCTGTCGTTGCCCAGCTGCCGGGCCAATGCCTGCCCAATCGCGCCGAAGCCGACCAAGGCGATGTGGAGTGTGGCGCTCTGCGTCATCAGCGCACCGTCTGCGGAAACTGCGTGGCACAGCGTGCATGCCAGCTGCGCCAGTCGCGGCCGGGGTGCACTTCGCCGCAATGCGGGCAGGTACGCGCCGCGGCATCGGAGTCGTAAAAAGCGGCATAGGCTTTGGGCAGGTCTTCCACAATGCTTTGCAACTGCAACTCACTGCGCACCACCAGGCCACCGCAACCGGCGCAATACCACTCGAAGGCGTCGAGTGCGCCCACCGGGCGGCTGCGCTCGACCACCGTGCACAGGCTGCCGGGTTCGGGGCGCTGGGGTGAGTGGCGGACATGCGCAGGCAACAAAAACACGTCGCCCTCGCGCAGCACCACGCGCTCGAACTTACCGCGGTCGGCGATCAAGAGCGAGGCATTGCCCTTGAACTGGTGAAAGTACTCTTCATAAGGATCGTCGTGGAAATCGGTGCGCTCGTTCGGACCGCCCACCACGGTGCAGATCAGGTCCGCGTTTTTCCAGATCTGCTGGTTGCCCACCGGTGGCTGCAGGCGTGCCTGGTTGTCGTCCAGCCACTTCTGGAAATTCAGGGGCTGGCTGTGGTGGTCGTAAGACACGGGGTGCGATGAAGATGACATGACACGCTCACTTTCTGAAGAAGGAAAAAATTCGTTGAAACCAAGTTTGCAGGCGACCCGACAGGCCCTGCCAGGCACCGACAGCGCGTGGCGCACCGGACGGCATCTGGCCATCCGGTGCCTGCAACAAGGCGCTGAAACGCCGGAAAAACTCTTCGCTGAGCTGGCGCGCACTGGCCTCCACCAGCCGGTTGCCAAACTGGGCCAGTCGACCGCTCAGCTGCACCTGCACCCACCAGTGCAACACGGTGCTGCCATCGGCTGCAGGCGCCAAACGCACCTGGGCCGTGCCCTGGCCGCTGCCCAAAGCACCCGCTTGGCCGACAAAGCCCAGCGTCAGCGACTGCGGTGGGTGCAGATCGCTCAACGTGACCTCGCTCTTGAAGCGGACCGACAGCGGCCCCAGGCCCACTTTGACGGTGGCTTCGTAAGCCAGGGCACTGCGCTGCACCAGCGCTTCACAGCCGGGGATGCTGTGCTGAAGAAAAACGGGATCGAGGATGGCCTGCCAGACTTGCGCTGCAGGGGCCGCCAGATGCTGGCTGCCGCCAAAGCCGTCGCGTGCCGCAGGCGCTGAAGCCGCTTCTGCGGATTGGCCTGTTGAGGGCTCAGTACCGGACGTGGCTGGCAGAACTTTTGGCTGCGTTAAGGGCATCAGCGGTGCCTTGGGCTGCAGGCGGCTGCCGGAAAGCTCAGCCACACAGCGGCGCAGCAGCACATGCGCCAAATGGCATCGGTAAGCGGCCGATGCGTGCATGTCGCCCAGCGCCTCCAAGCCCTCGGCCTGGGCAGATGCCGGTGCCAGATTCTCCAAAGCCGCCAGATCAAACTGCGCCGACAAAGCCTGCTCGGCCTGCGGCCAACGCACCACGCCAAAACCCAAGCCCGTCACCGCCACGCGCACGCGCTGACCTTGCGGGCCCAGCTTGGCCACCGCCACCCCGGTCAGCGCAAAGCGCGACGCAGGCTGCTCGAACTTGATGTACTGCATGCCCGTGGTCGGTGGAAATCGCACGCCCAAAATCAGCTCACCCGCCGTGAGCGCGGTGGTGTACAGACCCTGAAAGTAGGCATCGGCTTCGATCTCGCGCACCGAGGTCACCACCGTGGCACCCATGGCCAAAACGCCCGCAGGCCAGCACGCGGCCGGGTCGTTGTGCGCGAGCGAGCCGCCAATCGTGCCCATGTTGCGCACCTGCGCATCCGCAATGTGGCCGGCCAGTGCGGCCAGGCCTGGCGCAAAACGGCGAACCACCTCGCTGGCGGCCACGCTGGCGTGCGTGGCCATGGCCCCGATCCACAGCGCGGGTTGTCCATCGGTGCCGGCCTCCAGGCGAATCTCCCGCAGGCCGGGGACATCCTGCAAATCAACCAGCGCCGACGGGCTGGCCATGCCCAGCTTCATGGCCGCCAGCAAGGACTGGCCTCCGGCCAGCCAGACGGGACCACCGTCCTCGTCCGGATTTGGGGGCGCAGACGGCTGGATCAGCGCCAGTGCGCTGTCCAGTGTGGTGGGTCGAAAAAAATCAAAACGGTTCATGGCCTGCCCGCCTGGCGCATCGCCACCAGGCCTTCGCAGATGGCCTGCACGATGCCTTCATAACCCGTACAACGGCACAAATTGCCACCGATCGCATGGCGCACCCACTGCGGATCAATGGGGTCTTGCGCCGCTTGCGGTTCATCGGCCAAAGCCACAGCCCGCATCAGAAAACCCGGTGTGCAAAAGCCGCACTGCAAGGCGTGGTGCTGGCTGAAGGCCTGCTGCATGGGGTGCAGCCGGTCGGGCGCTTCGGCCAGCCCTTCCACGGTCCGCACCGCACGGCCCTGAACCTGCAGGGCCAGCACATTGCAGGACTTGACCGCACGGCCCTCGACCTGCACTGTGCAGGCACCGCATTGGGCGGTGTCGCAGCCTTGGTGTGTGCCGCGCAGCCCGAGGGCATGGCGCAGGCTGTCGATCAGTAAAGTTTGCGGTTCAAGCTGCAGCGCATGCAGCTGACCGTTGACCTGCAATTGAACGGGGCCACTCATGCACGCACCTTCGCCTTGCACAACACAATGCACCCTGGGGTTAACAGACAGGCGGACTTCATGCCTTGTTCCTCAAGCCAGGCGCAAACCGGATCGCTCGAAAGCCTGGCGTGTGGCTGCCAGTTCGGCCTCGGTCATGTTCAGCAAAGGACGACGCACCTTGCCGCCATGCTGACCGAGCAGGTCTTGCCAGGCCTTGCCGTGGGCCTGAGGTTTGCCTTTGGGCTTGCTCTCGCGCAGGGCCTGGCGCACGGGCTCCAGACTGTCGCGCACTTGGCGGGCCTCGGCGTGTTTTCCAGCAAAGGCCAGACGGGTGTATTCGTTCATGCGCTGGTCGACCTTGGTCTGCAGCAAGAACGGCGGGGTCGAGCACAGGTACAGCTTCCAGCCCAGCTCGATGATGTTGTCCAGCCAGTCGTGTTCGTCCGGATTGCTGACGTGGATCTTGTCACCGACCATCTCGGTCAGGCGCTTGTAATTGGCACGGTCGGTGCTGTACTTGATGGCCACCACGTTGGGCAACTCGGCAATGCGTGCGCACAGCTCGGGGCTCATGGTGTAGCCGCAATCGGGGTGGTTCCACATGGCCAGACCGATGTCGAGTTTTTCCGACAGGTGACGGTAGTACTCGTAAATGGTCTCGTCGGTGTCCGCGCCAAAGTGCAACACCGGGCTGTGCACGATCACGTAATCGGCACCAATGTTTTGCGAGTGCTGGGCCAGATCCAGCACCACATCCAGGTTGGTGTCCGAGCACGAGGTGATGATGCCGCAGCGGCCAATGCCGCCCCGCTCACCCGCTGCCTGCGCGGCCTCGACCGAGAGTTCCATCAGGCGCTTGCGCTCGGGAATTGACATGGAAAAGAACTCGGCCTGCTTGCCGGCGATGAACAAACCTCCCAGCTGAAGGTCCTTGATCCAGTGGTCCAGGTTTTCGCGGTAGGCTTTTTCGTCGATGCGCAGGTCGTCGTCAAACGGGGTCAGGTTGGCGGCCCAAACGCCCACCAGGTGTTCGCGGGCGTATTCTTTGGCTTCTGATTTTTTGTAATCCATGGGGTTCTTTCAGTGTGAAGATGTGAAGAAATGAAGTGGGTCAAGCCAAACCGTTCATGGCACGCCAGAACTGCTCGGCCGTCAATGGGAACTGGAGCGGGCATTCGCCCAAGGGCGACAAGGCATCGCGCGCCGCATTCATCAAAGCCGCAGGCACGCCGATGCAGCCCGCCTCGCCCACGCCCTTGGCACCCAGCAGGTTGTTCGGGCTGGGGATGGCAAAGCTGTGGATGTCGACGGGCGGCATGTCGTCGGCACGCGGCACGGCGTAGTCCATCAGCGAGCCGGTGATCAGCTGCCCGGCATCGTCGTACACCAGTTTTTCGAACATCGCCTGCCCCAGGCCCTGGGCCAGGCCGCCGATCAGCTGGCCTTTGGCCAATTCGGGGTGAACGATGTGGCCCGCGTCGTCGGCCCAGACGATCTGTTCAATCGTGGGGCGGCCCGTGTCGCGGTCGACCGACATGCGGGCGATCACGCAGCCGTAGCTCCAGCTTTCTGCGGCGGTGAAACGCCCTCCGGCCGACAGTGGCAGGGCCTCGCCTGCCGCACGCCGGGCCTTGAGCTCGTTGCAGGCCTGCACGATGGCACTGCCTGCAATGGCGGTGCTGCGGCTGGCCAGGGCGCCCACACCGGGCGGGCACAGCGCGGTGTCGCCATAGAGCACGGTCACCGCCTGCGGGTCCAGACCCAGCGCTTGCGCCGCAATGCGCGCATAGGTGGTGCCATGGCCTTGGCCCTGAGCGGGCGAGCCGGTGGCCACCGTCACCGTGCCGTCCTCGTGCCAGTCGACGTGAGCCGACTCCCAGCCGGTGCCACAGGGCTCGATGTAGAGCGCCAGCCCGATGCCCACCACCTCGCCCTGCGCACGGCGCTGGGCCTGCAGTTGGCGCTGGCCTTCGTAATCAAAGCGTTCGCAGGCTTGCGTCAGCGCGCGCAGGTAGTCGCCGCTGTCCAACACCTCGTCGGTCGGTGTGGTGTAGGGCATGTCCGAAGCGGACACCAAATTGCGGCGGCGCAACTCAACCGGGTCCATGCCTGCCGCGCGGGCGGCCTGCTCGACCAGCGTCTCCATGAGCAGCGCCGCTTCGGGGCGGCCAGCACCTCGGTAAATCGTGACCGGCGCGCTGTGGGCCAAACCGGCGCTGCCCTGCACGTCCAACTTCGCCACACGATAGGGGCCAGGCAAGATGCGGGCCGCGTTGCGCAGAGGCGCCACCGCCGAAAACGGCAGCCAGGCCCCCACGGTGAAACGCAGATCGGCGCTCAACGCATCAAAGCGGCCATCGGCAGACAGGCTCAAACGCCCTTTCAGACGAGCCCCACGGCCGTGCATGCCGGAGGTGAATTCTTCAGAACGGGTGGACTGCCACCGCACACTCGCCCGCAGCTGCCGGGCGGCCAGCACAATGGCCAAATCTTCCGGACACACCGAGGACTTGGCGCCAAAGGCACCGCCCACATGGCCCGAGATGACGCGCACACGAGCGTCTGGCCAACCCAAAGCAGCAGCGATGTCGGCTTGCGCACGCGATGGGGATTGTGTGCCTACCCAGACCGTCAGGCTCTCGGGTGAATCGTCGCTGGCATGCACCCACTGGGCCAGCATGCCCCGGGGTTCCATGGACAAGGCCAGCACGCGCGGCACGTCCAGCTCGACTTCGCAGGTGATGGTCGTTGTGGCTGCGGGCTGGACACGGGCCGCATCTTCAAACAGGTGCGAGACTTGAGTGACCGACTCGGCGCCTGCAAAGTCCAGCACGGGCGTCAGCGGCTCGATGTCCAGTTGCAAAAGCTGCGCGGCATGCTGGGCCTCGGCGGGCGACCGGGCCACGACCACGGCAATGGGTTGACCCACATAAGAGACCACATCGCGCGCCAGCACCTCCATCTGTGGCGCATGCGCGATGGGCAGCAAGGGGTTGGGCGGCGGCATGCACACCGCCCGACCTTCCGTGGTCAGTGTGGGGGCCGTCAGGACGGCCACGACTCCCGGTGCATTTTCAGCCCCTTGCGTGTCGATGAGGCGCAGGCGCCCATGCGGCACAGGCGAACGCACGAACACAGCGTGCAGGGTGCCCGGGCACACCACATCGCCCGTGTAGGTGCCGCGACCGGTGAGGAGCGCTGGGTCTTCGCGTCGCAATGGCGTGAATGTCGTTGTGGGCATGGCAGACATTGGACCAGTGCCACTGTCGGCAGGCAATCGAATAGTTTTGAAGGATTTTCAAATTAATTGACACAATCCTGGGCACCCTTTGATCAGACCCTGCATCAGGCCATCGATCAAGCCGTGACGATCCAGCCTTCGAGCGGGTCACAGGGCGGCAAGCCGTATTGCGGGTGCCCCGCCTCGTGTTGCTGCTGCGCCCAGGCGGCTTGCATGAGACACAGGGTGGCGTCGAGCGCATCGCCGCTCGCGTCATCGGCCAGGCGGCCCAACAGCGCGTTGCTGGCCACCAGGCGCAAGCCCAGACGGGTCTCGCCACGCTCCAAGGCGCTCAGCAGTTCGCGCCGGGCCAGCAGGCGCTCAGGCGTTTGTTTGGCTTTGTCGTCGCTTTTGTAGCTGGTGTTGCCCAACACCTCACGCGCCAGCAGGCCGGGGTAGGCCTCCAGCGCCACGCGGCGCGCGTCACCTGCGTGCAAGCCGGGCAGGTGCACGCCCGCCTGCCGCAACAAGGGCACACCCGCGTGCAGCATGTAGGCCACGGGCGGGTTGACCCACTTCATAGACGGGCTGGAGCCTGCGGGTTTGTCGGCAGCGCGGTGCGCGAACTTGCCACCCACCGGGCGGGCATTGCAAAACGCTGCAAACTGTTCGCGAATGTGGGCGCGCTCCAGGCTGCAGTAATGGTCCATGCAAGCGGCCCAGTCGGTGGGCCAGCCCAGCGTCTCGACCAGTTCACGCGGCAGCCCAAAGGGCAGGTCAAAACCGCCCACCCAGTCGGCGGGCTGCGCCAGCCATTGGCCGAAAGCGTTGAGTGTGTCAAAGGTGTGCAGGGCCTGCAGCTGCACCCTGCCCTGCCGGGCTTGGCCCTGCGCCAGCACAACGGGTTTGCGCCTGCTGGGGCTGCTGGAAAAATCACAACCGATCAAGGACACCGCGTTCATCTCACCACCCCAAGGCCATCACACCTGCAGCGATCAGCACCGCCCCGGCGATGCGTGGGCCCCGGTCTTTTTCACCCAGCAAATGGCCACCCAGCAAGGCCGCAAACAGCATGGACACCTCACGCGCAGGCGCCACATGCGACAGCGGCGCCACCTGCAAGGCATACAACACCAGCACATACGACACAGGGCTGAAGATGCCGACCACCAGCGCGTAACGCCGCTGCTGCAGCCACAGCGCCCACACCGCTGGGCGGTCGCGCAGCAAGCTGGGCGTCAAAAACACCAGCCGCACCAGGTTGCCAAAGTAATCCACCAGAATGGGCGACATCAGGGCCACCTTCACAGCATAACCATCGACCACGGTGTAGCTGGCGATGAACAGGCCGGTGATGCCACCATAAAAAATGCCGGTGCGCACACGCGCCTGCTGCTGCGGGTCCTGCGCCGCTTTCCACAAGCCCGGTCCACCCGCGATCAGGAACACGCCACCGACCACGCCCAGAATGCCCACCAGGCCCAGCGCCGAAATCTGTTCACCCAGAAAAACAATCGCCACCATGGAAGACAGCAGCGGACCCGAACCTCGCGCCAACGGATAGACCACCGTGAGGTCGGCCTTTCGGTAGCCGCGCAGCAACACAATGAAGTAGACAATGTGCAGCAAGGCACTGGCCAGCACCAGGCCCCACTCCAGCCAACCCCAGGCGGGCACCTGCTGCCAGCCCAGCCACAGGCCAACGGGCGCCCAGAACAGCATCAGCACCACCGAAGTGAAGGCGACAAAGCGCACATCGCCCCCGGCTTTTTTGGCGGCAATGTTCCAGCAGGCATGGATCAGCCCGGCCAGGACAACCAGGGCAAGCGCACTCAGGGGCATGGGCGTGAAAAAGCCCCTTGCGGGGCTGGTGGTGGGGGCTGTTTAAGCCCGCCCGATGATGGAGGCGGTGGCCATCAGCTCTTCGAGCAGCGCCAGCGACACTTTGCCGGACACGTTGTACGGGTCCAGCTCGGCCCGCTCGGAATACTTGAGCAAGATGTTGGTGTTCACGCGGGAGGCATCGACCTGGCCCATGGTCCAGCCGCCGAAACGGCGCTCGGAAATTTCTTCGTAGTGCAACAGCACCACATCCTTGTGGCGCGTGTCTTTCTGGATGTGGCCGTACAGCTCGCTCACGGCATTGCGACCGCCTTCGATGGCTTGCAGGAAAATGCCGCCGCCATAGCAAAGAATACCCGTGATGCCGCTGGACGGGTTGAACTGGCGCGATTGGGCCAGGATGGATTCGATGGTTTCAGGGCGCGGATCGACCGTGCGGCTGGCGTAGAGCAGGCGGACCAACATGGTTCAGTTCCTTCCAGGAATCAGGGCCAAAAATTCACGACGCAGGTTGACGTCCTTGAGGAACGCACCGCGCATGACCGAATTGATCATCTTGCTGTCCATGTCCTTCACGCCGCGCCAGCCCATGCAGTAGTGGCTCGCTTCCATCACGATGGCCAGGCCATCGGGCTGGGTTTTGCGCTGGATCAGGTCGGCCAGTTGCACCACGGCTTCTTCCTGGATCTGGGGGCGGCCCATGATCCATTCGGCCAGGCGGGCGTACTTGGACAGGCCGATCACATTGGTGTGCTCGTTGGGCAACACGCCAATCCAGATCTTGCCAATCACGGGGCAAAAGTGGTGGCTGCAGGCACTGCGCACGGTGATGGGGCCGACGATCATCAGCTCATTGAGGTGCTCGGCATTGGGGAATTCGGTGATCTCGGGGCCTTCCACATAGCGGCCTTTGAACACTTCCTTCAAATACATTTTGGCCACACGGCGGGCGGTGTCGCCGGTGTTGTGGTCGTTCACCGTGTCAATGACCAGGCTGTCGAGCACACCCGCCATCTTGTCGGTGACCTCGTCGAGCAGCTTGTCCAGCTCGCCGGGCTGGATGAACTCGGCGATGTTGTCGTTGGCGTGGAAGCGTTTGCGGGCAGCATGGATGCGCTCGCGGATCTTGACGGAGACAGGTACGCCTTCGTCTTCGGGCGTGGCAGCAGAAGCAGTCATGGCGTCTGGGGCTTTCATTAACATGGGGAACATCGTACCAGCGATTGATCGACGCACAGCCATCAGGGGCATCGTGCCCGGCGACGTTCAATAGCGGTAACCCGTCAGAAACAGCGCCAGCCGCATCAAACCAAAAGCGATGCGATCGCGCAAGCGCTGAAGCCAATGTCTTTGCCGGTGGGCATCCATCCGCACCCGGGTGCTTTGTGTCTCGATGACCTGGCTCAGGCGCTGGTGCAGGCGCTGCGCAAAAAACCGATCGGCCACCACCACATTGGCCTCACGCGCCAGCAACAGGCTCAAAGGGTCCAGATTGGACGAGCCCACGGTGGCCCAGGGCCGCTCGTTGTCGGGGTCGACCACCGCCACTTTGGCATGCAAAAAGCTCGCGTCGTATTCAAAAATCTCGACCCCGGCGTCGAGCAAACTGCCATACACCGGCCGTGCCGCGTGGTACTGCATGAAATATTCATAGCGCCCTTGCAGCAACAGGCGCACCCGCACGCCGCGCTGTGCGGCGTGCATCAGGGCTTTGCGCAGCCGCCGACCTGGCAAAAAATAGGCATTGGCAATCACCACTTCGTGCCGCGCAGAGCCAATGGCCTTCAAATAAGCCCGCTCGATCTGTCCACGGTGCAGCACGTTGTCGCGCAACAGCAAGCCCGCGCGACTGGGCATGGGCACCTCGTCTGCCACGGACGAAGCGCGCTGCCAAGGCAAAGACAAACCGGCCGTTCTGAACAAACGGATCGCCTGCGGAATCTGGCGCCTGCGCACCTGCTCGCCCCCCTGCAAACGCCACCACAGCTGGGACATGGCCTCCTGGATGTGGTGCACCAGATCCCCCTGGGCACTGACGGCAAAATCCAGCCGAGGCTGGGCCAATGGGCCATGGTGGGGGTCATACCAATCGTCCAGGATGTTGATGCCCCCGCAAAACGCCGTGTGCCCATCGACCACGCACAACTTGCGATGCAAGCGCCGCCAGCGGCTGGGAATGAGCAAGCCCAAAGTCCCCAGCGGCGAATACACGCGCCAGTCCACACCGGCATGTTCAAAGCGTTCACGCCACTCGGTCGGCAATCCGGGCGTTCCCACCCCATCGACCACCAGCCAGACCCGGACACCGCGCAAAGCCGCCCGTTCCAGCGCCTCGGCCACGATGAGTGCCGCACCATGAAAGTCAAAAATGTAGGTTTCCAACAGCACATGCGAATGCGCATGCTCCAGCGCCAGCGCCAAGGACTCGAAGTAGGCTTGCCCCCCCTCGATCAAGCGAATCTGATGACCATCGCGCAAGGCGTTGTGCCGCATGTTCAGTCGTTCCAGGCAAATTCGGCCACCAGTGGCAAATGGTCCGACATCCGCTGCCAGATGCGCCCCGAAGGCACCATGGCATGCACCGGCGTGAGGCCCCGAGCGTACACATGGTCCAGCTGGTTCAAGGGCAAACGCGAGGGGTAAGTGGGCGTGGGCTGCTCGCGCCACTCCCTGAATCCTGCTGCCGCCATGCGCCGCCCCAAGCCTTTGCCCCAGTCGTTGAAGTCACCCGCCACCAGCACCGGCTCATGCGCAGGAATCTCTTGATCGATGTGCGCCAGCAATTGCTTGACCTGACGCACCCGACTGGCGGGAATCAAGCCCAAATGCACCACCAGCACATGCACCAGGCGGTCGACCACCAGCACCTGGGTGTGCAGCAATCCGCGTTGCTCGAAACGGTGGTCCGACATGTCCCGATGCTGGTGCGTCAGCACAGGCCAGCGCGACAACAAAGCGTTGCCGTGTTCACCGTGCCGGGTCACGGCATTGGTGCGGTAAATGGCCTCATAGCCCTCGGGAGCCAGGTATTCGGCTTGCGGCAGATCGGGCCAATGGCTGAAATACGCGGCCTCACGGCGGTGCATGCGGCGCACCTCCTGCAGACACACGATGTCCGCATCGAGTTGCTCCACCGCATGGCCCAGGTTGTGAATCTCCAGGCGCCGCGCCAGGCCCAAGCCTTGCACACCCTTGTGGATGTTGTAGGTGGCCACCCGCAAAATCGGGTGCTCGTGGCGCTCGGGCTTCATCACCAGACCGGCGTCATGAAGCGAGGCAACATCAAAATGGCCTCGGCATTGGACGGCGAAAAGCACTGGTCAGCCGCCGCCTGCCAAGGCAACCAGACCGACTCGGTGTGCTCTTTCGGACTCAGCACCACGGGATGCCGCGCAGCCAACTGCAGGCCAAACACACGCTCGGTGTTGCGGCTCACCTCGGGGGCATAACGCCAACGCCAGGCCGGGTAAATGTCGTATTGGTTTTCCAGTTGCCAATCCTGCAACTGGCATCCAGGTCCGAGCACGTCGATGCCCGTCTCTTCAAACACCTCACGCATCGCCGTGTCGGCCCAGCTTTCATCGGGATGGTCCTTGCTGCCCGTCACCGATTGCCAAGTGCCCGAATCGGTACGCCGGATCAGCAAAACATCTTGTGCGGGCGTGTAAATGACCACCAGCACCGACTCCGGAATTTTGTAAACAGCAGGGACGTGCATGAAAGGGCCAGGCTCCAGAAAAAGCTCACGGTCAATCCATTGTAGTCAGCCCCTGTGTGCGTTAGTGCTTGTGCTTTGACGCGCAAGCCCTCAGGTTCAGGGTGGGGCGCTCAGAGGTTTCAAACCCTCGGCCATGGTGGATAAAAAAGCTTCCAGCTGGCATTTTTGCAAGGGCTTGGAGAGCACCACGGACATGCCCGCCTGCCAGGCCCGGTGAACCAGGTCGTCCCGGAAGTCCGAGGTCAAAGCCACCATGGGCACCTGAGCTTGGGGGCCGGGCAAGGCCCGGATGTGCTGAGCGCTGGTCAGACCGTCCATGACAGGCATGTGGATGTCCATCAACACCAGGTCTATGCCACCACCTGCCACCGACGCCAAAGCCTCGGCACCGTTGACAGCGAAACTGACGCGGTGGCCCATGCTTTGCAGCAAGACACCTGCCACCTGACGACTCAAACCATGGTCTTCTGCCACCAGCACATGCCAGACGGCCGATGGCAAGACCGCGCTTGTCTGTGGCGGTGCCGATGCAGGAACCACAGGACCGGCAGGGGCCTGCTCGGCACCGGGCTTCCCCACCGGCTCGACCAGCCAGCCAGGCAAGGCGGCCTTTCTGAGCTCGCCTCTCGATTTGAACCAACGCCCTACATCAGAGACCCGCCCCATGAACCACATTTGAAATTAAATAAAAATGATTTGAAAACATTTTAATTGCATGTTTTGTCAAAGTAATAGTCATGTTTTTAAATCAATCAATGTAGCCGTCCAACCGGCCACAGCCCGGCCCGAGCTTGATAGGATGACGCCATGCTGCACACGCCCGCCCTGCTTCGCGCCCAACACCTTTCACTGCACCATGCGCAACATCCAGTCATCCAGGATCTGAGTTTCAGCTGGCCTGCCGGTTTGAGCTGGATTTGTGGCGACGAAGGCCGTGGCAAAACCACACTGCTGCGGCTGTTGGCGGGCGACCTGCAGCCCACGGCGGGTACCGTGCAAATGCCCTCTGGCGGTGTCTTCTGGGCGCATCTGCAAGCCCCTGAATACGACGAAATCACCGTGCAGGCCTGCTGGGATGCCCTGCGCCCCCGCTACCCCCAATGGCAAGAACCGCTGCTGCAAGAGCTGACCGACGCGCTGGCCATGCGCCCCCACCTGCCCAAGAAACTGAACATGCTGTCCACCGGCAGCCGCCGCAAGGTCATGCTGATTGCCGCTTTGGCCTCGGGCGCCGCTGTCACCTTGTTGGACCAACCCTTTGTCTCGCTCGATCAAATGTCCATCCAGGTCATCAAAGCCTTCCTGACCGAAGCCAGCCAGCAAGCCGACAGGGCCTGGATTGTGGCCGACTATGAAGCCCCCACCGACCTGCCCTTGGCCTGCGTGCTTCAACTTTGAACCTGGCACCAGGCCTTCGCCAAGCGGCGGGCTTGGCTCAAGTCATCACCAGACCCACCGATACATCAGACAGGGGACAGGCCATCACCTGAGCGCCAAGCGATGTTTTTTGAATTGACAACGACGATGCGGAAGTTTCACCAACAGGCTGCGATGTGGACTTGCGGGTGCGCCATCGCGATGACGCCCCATGTGGTGCTGGCCAAATCACCTGCAAGCGCCCAGCCCGATATGCCCGCCGTCGAGCGCTGCCTGATGCCCGCTGCACAACGCTATGGCGTGAACCCGCAAATATTGCGTGCCATTTTGCAAGTGGAATCGGCGATGAAGCCGGATGCGGTGCAACGCAACGCCAACGGCTCGATCGACGTGGGCATGGCGCAGATCAACTCGGTGCATTTCCCTGAGTTGAAGCAATGGGGCATCACGCCACAAAAACTGCTGGACCCGTGCATGGCCACCCATGTGGCAGCCTGGCATCTCAAACGCGGACTGCTGCGCCATGGCAACACCTGGTTTGGCGTGGCCGCCTACCACTCGGTGACACCTGCACACAACGCCCGCTACCAGGCTTTGGTGCGCCAGGAACTGCGGCGATCCGGTGCCTTACCATGAGGCCACATGCACGGCACCAGCACCAGCACAGCACCACGGTCTCAGGAACTGCTCCTCATCACGCGCTGGCTGGACGCGTCACCGCAGAGAAAAAGGGCGCTGATCACAGCGCCCCTTTTTCCTGGTGCACCGATGCTGATGATCAGAACCGATCAGCGTTCATGACCCGGGTCCAGGCGGCGACGAAGTCCCGCACAAACTTCTCGCGGTTGTCGTCTTGCGCATACACCTCGGCGTAAGCACGCAGCACCGAGTTAGAGCCAAACACCAGGTCTACCCGGGTAGCGGTCCACTTGGCCTGGCCGGTCTTGCGGTCACAGATGTCGTACGAATTTTTACCGGTTGGCTTCCACTGGTAGGCCATGTCGGTCAGAGCCACGAAGAAGTCGTTGGAGAGCACGCCCACGCGGTCGGTGAACACGCCGTGCCGCGTGCCGCCGTGGTTGGTGCCCAGCACACGCATGCCGCCCACCAACACGGTCATCTCGTGCGCGGTCAGGCCCATGAGTTGCGCACGGTCGAGCAGCAGCTCTTCGGGACTGACCACATAGCTCTTTTGCACCCAGTTGCGAAAACCATCGTGGATGGGCTCAAGCACCGCGAACGATTCGGCATCGGTCATGGCTTCGGTGGCGTCACCTCGGCCAGGCTGGAAAGGCACGGAGATGTCAAAGCCTGCGGCTTTCGCCGCCTGCTCCACCGCCCAGTTGCCGGCCAGCACGATCACATCGGCCACACTGGCCCTGGTCTGCGCGGCAATGCCCTCCAGCACCTTGAGTACTTTGGCCAGGCGCTCAGGCTCGTTGCCTTCCCAGTCCTTTTGCGGGGCCAGGCGGATGCGTGCGCCGTTGGCGCCGCCACGCTTGTCCGAGCGGCGGAAGGTGCGGGCACTGTCCCAGGCGGTGGTCACCAGTTCGCTCACGCCCAAACTGCTGGCAGCAATTTTGGCTTTGACCTCGGCCTGGTCGTAATCTACCCGGCCCGTCGGCACAGGGTCTTGCCAGATGAGGTCTTCTTGCGGGACTTCGGGGCCGATGTAACGGGCCTTGGGCCCCAGGTCGCGGTGGGTCAGTTTGAACCAGGCCCGGGCAAAGACTTGGGAGAAGTACTCGGGGTCTTTGTAAAAACGCTCGGAGATGGCGCGGTAAGCCGGGTCCATCTTCATGGCCATGTCGGCATCGGTCATCATGGGCTGGCAACGGATCGAGGGGTCTTCCACATCGACCGGCATGTCCTCGGGTCGGATGTTGATCGGCTTCCATTGGTTCGCGCCTGCGGGGCTCTTGGTCAGCTCCCACTCGTAATTGAGCAACAGGTGAAAGTAGCCGTTGTCCCATTGCGTGGGGTGCGTGGTCCAGGCGCCTTCGATGCCGCTGGAGACGGTGTCACGGCCCACGCTGCGGGTGCTGTGGTTCATCCAGCCCAGGCCTTGCTCGTTCAATTCGGCAGCTTCGGGCACAGGGCCCAGGTTTTGCGCTCGGCCATTGCCGTGCGCTTTGCCCACGGTGTGGCCGCCGGCCGTCAAAGCCACGGTTTCTTCATCGTTCATGGCCATGCGGGCAAAGGTCAGGCGCACATCTTGCGCGGTGCGCAGCGGATCGGGCTGGCCGTTGACGCCTTCGGGGTTCACGTAAATCAAGCCCATTTGCACGGCAGCCAAGGGGTTTTCCAATGACGCACGGTCGTCATCCCCGTGGCGCGTCGAGGCCAGCCATTCTTTTTCGGAGCCCCAATAAATGTCTTTCTCAGGGTGCCAGATGTCTTCACGTCCAAACGCAAAGCCATAGGTCTTGAGGCCCATGGACTCGTAAGCCACATTGCCGGCCAGCACCATCAAGTCAGCCCAGCTGACGCGGTTGCCGTATTTCTTTTTGATGGGCCAGAGCAGGCGGCGTGCTTTGTCGAGGTTGACGTTGTCGGGCCAGGAGTTGAGCGGGGCAAAGCGCTGGTTGCCGGTGCCCGCGCCGCCACGGCCGTCGGCAATGCGGTAAGAGCCTGCCGCGTGCCAGGCCATGCGCACCATCAGGCCGCCATAGTGACCCCAGTCGGCCGGCCACCAGTCCTGGCTGTCGGTCATGAGCGCGGTCAGGTCTTTCTTGAGCGCGGCCACATCGAGCTTTTTGACTTCTTCGCGGTAGTTGAAACCCGCCCCCATGGGGTTGGTCTTGGTGTCGTGCTGATGCAGGATGTCCAGGTTGAGGGCCTTGGGCCACCAGGCCATGGTGTTCTGGCCGGTGGTGGTGTTGGCGCCGTGCATGACGGGGCATTGGCCTGAGGAGGCGGTGTTCAGCGAGTCCATACAGTGTTCCTTCGTGATGGGTTGAACGAAAGTTCAGTGTAGGGAGTTTGGGGTTGTTGCGGGTTGAGTTTTAGCTATGAACCTGATAGTCATCAAGGTCTTGCGCAAGTCTTTTGCACTGACCATGGCGATGCGACGGAGCACATCGGCATAGGGGGCCTCCATTGTAGGAGGCACCCCTGCCACACCACCCGGCATGCGGGTCCGCACCGGGCGGTTCGAGCGCTTAAGGTCAGGACTGACCCGGTCAAAGAACTTGGCCAAGTCTACGTCCACCACCACACGTTTGCCCGATTGGACGTATGCCCGTGCGGCCTTGACCGCATCGTGTGCACGCCTGCCCGGT
>Ga0255126_1000065_pt1 | contig 39303 bp, 37 predicted proteins | sample Law_Miss_RepA_8d_FD_188556 | JGI IMG/M metagenome (GOLD analysis project Ga0255126, IMG submission 188556) | Freshwater microbial communities from St. Lawrence River, New York, United States - Law_Miss_RepA_8d | ecosystem: Environmental > Aquatic > Freshwater > River | place: USA: New York... | reverse complement strand
CCAAAAGTTGGTGGACCTGCCAGCTGAACGCTGAAATTATGTTGTGTCAAGACACGGGTTGGAGATGCCCTTTCTAGTGAGAAACCAATCTTGGATCACATAAATATGGCCGCAACATAACTTCCGTTATGTTGACGTCAACATAACGCCCGCTACATCCGAGAAATCGGACGCGAGTCCTGAGCCGTTGTAGGTCGGTGGCTTCATCCCCGACATGCTTTTGCGGTGCGCTTGGTCGGGGCTGAAGCCACCGACCTGCAAAAACGCAGGTGGATCCATCAGTCCCGGCAAGTCACCCAGCTTCAATCGCGAATCACCAGCTCCCCGCGCAGTGAGTGCGATAAGCCTTGCGTGATGCGCACATTCGCCATCTGACCGATCAGGCGGTCCATGTTCGGGCCGCCGGGGAAGTTGACCACCCGGTTGCACTCGGTGCGGCCGGCCATCTCGGTGGCGTCCTTGCGTGAAGGCCGCTCCACCAAAATGCGCTGCACCGTGCCCACGCGGCTGTCGCCAATGCGCTGCACGTTTTCTTCGATGGTCGCTTGCAGGTGGTGCAGGCGGCGCAGCTTCACTTCGTGCGGCGTGTCGTCGTGCAGGTTGGCTGCAGGCGTGCCGGGGCGGGGGCTGAAGATGAAGCTGAAGCTGGTGTCAAAACCCACATCGGTGATCAGCTTCATCATCTTGTTGAAGTCGTCCTCGGTCTCGCCGGGGAAGCCCACGATGAAATCGCTGCTGAGCGACATGTCGGGGCGGATCGCCCGCAGCTTGCGGATCGTGCTCTTGTATTCCATGGCGGTGTAGCCGCGCTTCATGGCCATCAAGATGCGGTCCGAGCCGTGCTGCACCGGCAGGTGCAGGTGGCTCACCAGTTTGGGGATTTTTTCGTAAGCGTCGATCAGACGCTGTGTGAACTCATTCGGGTGGCTGGTCACGTAGCGGATGCGCTCGATACCCGGCATGTCGGCCACGTATTCCAGCAGCAGCGCAAAGTCTGCAATGTCTGAGGTGCCGCCCATCTTGCCCCGGTAAGCGTTCACGTTCTGGCCCAACAGCGTGATCTCTTTCACGCCCTGCGCGGCCAGGCCCGCCACCTCAACCAGCACATCGTCAAAAGGCCGTGACACCTCTTCGCCCCGGGTGTAGGGCACCACGCAATAGCTGCAGTATTTGCTGCAACCTTCCATGATCGACACAAAGGCCGTGGCGCCGTCCACCTTGGCGGGCGGCAGGTGGTCAAACTTTTCAATCTCGGGGAAGCTGATGTCCACCTGCGGGCGTTGCTTGCGCTCGCGCTCGGCCAGCATCTCGGGCAGGCGGTGCAGGGTCTGCGGGCCAAACACCACGTCCACATAAGGCGCACGCTTGATGATCTCGGCGCCCTCCTGGCTGGCCACGCAGCCGCCCACGCCAATCAGCACGCCTTTGGCTTTGAGGTGCTGCACCCGGCCCAGGTCGCTGAACACCTTCTCTTGTGCCTTCTCGCGCACCGAACAGGTGTTGAACAAAATCAGATCGGCCTCGTCCACGTCCTGCGTGGGCTCATAGCCCTGGGCCGCGCCCAGCACATCGGCCATCTTGTCCGAGTCGTACTCGTTCATCTGGCAGCCAAACGTTTTGATGAAGACCTTCTTGCTCATGCGGCCTCCACGGCGTTCACGGAGGTGATGAAGTCAAGGCAAAGCAAAGCACGCCCGCGAAGGGCCAGAGTGCAGCGGTTCATGGTGTAGATCCAGAGGCTGTGAAAGACAGTGATTATCGCTCTTGGACAGGGTTCTGGATTTGACGCACAAAAGCCTGTTTATTTTTCATTTGGTGTGTTCGGTATCCGCATAAATGACTTCCATTGATTGATGGGATTTTTTCCACACATAAATGCCTATGGCCACATAAAAAACGTTGCTCCACGCGTGGTCAGACAACAATGTTCCTCGTAAAAGTGAGGCGATCAAGCCAAAAGAACCACTCACGGCCATCAAGCCAGCCCAAGTTTTTACCAACAGCTTGCTTGTTGGGTGAGCTCTATACAAGCAATAAAGAATTGCACCGTCAAAAGCTATGGAAACCAGTGCAAACGTTAAGCGGAAATACAGCAATGAATCGCGCTCGACGTTGTTGTAGGTAGTCTAGTCGATTGGGAAATGCGCTCTGACCCGAATACACGTTTTGAACAAAGTCCTTTTTATGCCGCCTTGACCTCAGTCTTGCTGTTCAGCGCCTCTTCCAGGCCCGTGATCAAACGGGTTTTGGTGGCGTTGTCCACGCTGGCCAATTCCGCCTCCAGCAAGCGCCGCGCATGGCGGTCCAGGGGCAAGCCTTTTTCGTCGGCCAGCCACAGCAGCAGCACGGCCCAGGCCAGGGCGGGGCTGCCCAGGGCTTTGGCGTGGTGCAGCACAAAGTCGGCCATGAAGGCGGTGCGTGCGGTGCCCAGGCTTGTCGAAAGGGCGGCGCGTAAGCTGCGTTTGCCGTAGGCCTGGGTGTTGAACTGTTGCAGCAGGTCCACCAGCGGGTTGTTGGGGGCGTCCAGGCTTTGCAGCACCACGCTCAGTTGGGTAAAGGGGTTGCTGTAGGTGCGCTCGCGTTGTTGTTGCCAGTAGTCTGCTGGCATGGTTTGTGTGGTGGGGGTGACCGTGGGTATGGATGCCAATGTGAGGTCTGTCTGTGACGGCGGGTTGTAGGCTTTTCTGATACGCGCAGGTGTCGAGGACGTTGGCGTGTCCGCACCGTCTGCGGCTTTGCGCAAGAAGGCCGGAATTTCGATGTCGTCCATGCCCGCATTGGCCATGTTGTCGACCCTGGCGGCCGCGTGGGTGCGGCTGGATCGCCATACAGATGGGGTGATTGAACCTGTGCTGACAGGTGCCGAACCCGTGCGCAACATGATCAAGCTGGCGGGTGGTCTGCGGGCTGGCATGCTGTCACTGATCATCACCGTCCCATGCCCCCCCACACCCGCCGCCTGCATCTGCGCCACCTGCTGCAGCAAAGGCAGGTCTTGCGCTTTTTCGCCTTCGGCACGTTGGTGCACCAAGATGAAATTGGTGTGCGGCGTGACGAGTTGGTATTGCACTGCCAGCGCGCGCTGGCGCTGGACGTCGGTGGTGTCGAGCAGACGTTGCGCGGCGCACAGGCGGGGCAGCACGCCTTCGGTGTCCCACGCCAAGTGTTCAGCGTGATGTGTCAGCTCGTGGCTGCCGGTGGGATCTGTCAGCGTCCAGCGTTGGCTGGGGGCGGTGACGGGTTTGCTGCTCACTTGCGCCCATTGGTGCACGGTGTCGCTCCGGCTGATTTCGCGGGGACTGGGCGATTGGTAGAGCAATTCGGCATCGCTGTCCAAGCGGCACGCGATGGCGCAGGCGTGACGCATGCGTTCGAGCAAACGGGCCACGGCTTGCTGCATGCTTTGTTTGGGGCTGACCATTTCGCAAGCGCCGCCGCTGACTTCGGCCAGCTCGCGCAGCAGGCTTTCGGCCGGGGCGCTGCCCACGCCCAACGCAAACAGGCGGTGGCCCGACTGGCGCACAGTGGCCACGATGTGTTCGATGTTCCAGACTTCACCATCGGTGATGAGCAGGATGCTGGCCGCTTCAACGGGGCCCTCGTCTTCGGGGGTGATCCGGATCACGGCTTCAAGGGCTTCGTCCATCTTGGTGCCGCCCAGGTCGGCCTGGATGTTGCGAGCTTCAGCACGCAGGCGGCGTTGATAGGCTTCGGTGCACTTTTGCAGGCGCGGCAATACATGCAAGGGGCGTGTGCCAAAGCGCGTCATGGAGACTTCATCATCAGTCTCCAGTTGATGGAAAAGCCAGTCCAGCGCATCGCGGGCTTGTTCGTTGCTGTCGCCTTGCATGGAGCCGGAGCCGTCTACCAGCACTTTCATGCGCAGCTTGGCAGGTGGCGTTTGGGCCGCATCCCAATGGGCTGTGGCGCTGGTCAGCAGGGTGTATTGACCGGGTTGCGTGGCGTCGGCGCTGGCCATGGCAAAGACCATGTCTTTCAGGCCGTGGATGGTCAGCACAAAGTCGCGGTCCAGCCAGGCTTTGTCTTGAAGTTTGACCATCACACCGTTTTGGTGCTGGACACGCTGCACGCCGTGCGAGGGGCTGGTGATGGTGCCTTGGGCCAAGGGCTGTGCGATGTCCAGCGACACATGCAGGCGGTATTCGGCCAAGGGGCTGGCGGCGGTGGTTTGGTGTGGGGCCAGACCGCCCAGGCTGTGTTCATCGCCATAGCGCGGCGCGATGGTGGTGGGCAGGCTCAGGCGAAGCATGCCGCCTTCCAGCTTCAGCAGTTGGGCGTATTCCATCTCGATCACCACCTCATCGCCAGGCTGGATGTTGCCCAGGTTGGCGGTGTAAAGGTCCTTGCCCGAGCGCTCCAGCATCACGGGCAAGTCGCCGGACTGGATGGCTTTTTCGTAGGTGGTTTCGGCTTCTTTCTTTTCGACCACGGTGCCGGTCATGCGCTTGCCGTTGAGCTCCACCGCCATGCCCAGCAGCACGCTGCTCCAAGCCAATGGGAAGGTGTAGACGCATTCGAGGTTGTCGCTGGTGGCGTTGCGGTAGACCTGCCGCAGCTTCATGCGCAGCATCAGGCCTTGCAGTTGGCCTTGGGCCTGCACCGATTGCAGGGCGACGGCTTGACCGTCATCGCGGCTTTTAAGGCCCATCATTTCATTTCTCATTTTGTTTTTCCCATGCAGACATGACGGTGCGCACAAAGGCGCGGAGTTGTTCGGGCGACAAGCCCGCCTCTTGCGGATCGATTTGCAGTTCCACCCCTGGCGCGATGAACACATGGCTGCGCACGCGGATGCTGCCGGGTTGTTGGCGTTCAGGTACTGGCGATTCGCCTCCGGCTATGACGGCGCGGATGCGCTCCAAAGACACTCCAGAGTCGGCTAACTTGCGGATTTGCATGAGCTGGCCCAGATGCACGGGCGTGTAGTGCGCTGCCCGTGTCTCGCCCACTGGGCGGTCCACCAGGCCCAACTGCATGTAATAGCGGACCGTTCGCTTGGGTAAATCGGTCAGCGCACAGAGCTGGTCTATCGAGTAAGTGGTGGTCATGGGGTTATTGTGACATAAATACTGTCTCAATGACTGTCTTTAATAAAACGAAGAAGGTCATGCCCATTGATCAGGGCTATTTATGGCTATAAGAACGGGAGTAAGACAGGCGTTTTGCTGTCTTTTTTATGGCGTATGCAGCAGCGATTGCAGGGTTAAGCGCTGATGTCTTTGTTTGCCAAGGTGACCTGCTCACGCAGGTAAGGCAAATCGCGCTCAATGGTTTTCCAGACGACGCCAAGGTCCACTTTGTAATAGCCATGTGCCAGCACGTTGCGCATGTCATAGGCAAATGACAGTGGCAGCTCAGGGTGGGCTGTCACGAAGTCGGGCGCAACGCGTTCGATGTTCCGGCTGGCTTCTCCGATGATCTCGAAGTTGCGGATGACGGCATCTTGCACCAGTGGGGTTGACAGGAATCCTGTTTCGTCCAAATCTTCACAGTAGCCTTGGATGCGGTGGATGGCCTCAAGAATGTGATCCAGGTAGTCAGGCAGACGCAGTGGATCACGGCTCATACGGGGCGAGCCTCGGCGATGACGATGTGTCTGAATTTGTCGGGCAAGGCGCCAGGCGTTAGCACATCGACTGGAACTCCCAGCAAGTTCCGCAATTTGTATCGAATGGCCCCCAGGTCAAACAAGGTGGTGTTGTCCGTGGTGTCCACCAAGATGTCCAGATCACTGCCCTCAATGTCCAGCCCATGCACGACCGAGCCAAACACGCGTGCATTCACCGCTCTGTGCGCCAGAACGATGTCACGTATTTCGCTGCGGTGGGCAGCCAGTGCTGCAGAAGGTTTCATAAATGGGGCAGTGCCTTTATCGTCAGATTTTATGCACGAGGTGGTGGGTTGCCAATCTGACCGGGTCAAGAGCCCTCAGACCCCTCCACCGCCTTCGGCTTGAAAAACATCGGATACGCCCTTTGCACCGTCGGGCTGTCAAACGCCCAGCTGTGGCATTGGCCCAGGTGGTGGGGCGCTTGGGTCACTTCGGGTTGGGGCTGGCCGGCCAGTTCGCGGCGGTGCCATTGGCCGGACGGCAAGGTCTGGTAGGCGGCGGTCGCCATGTTGAACAGCATTTCGCGCAGGTGGGTGCAGCCTTGGGTGCCGCCAATGTGTTCGTTGATGATCTTGCGCCAGCCCGGGCCCATGGTCTGGCCGATCAGTTTGTGCATGCCGTGCGGTGCGCTTGCGCACTCGGGGTGGGGGATGTCGTCCATCGCGGTGACGATGTCCTGGATGACCATCTTGTTGTTGAGCGTGACGCGGATCTTCAGGCCGTGGATGGGCTCGTTGCCGGGAAACAGCCGCTCGTTGGGCACCTGAAAGTTGTAGGTCTTGACGTCGGTCAGTTCGGCTTCGATGTCCCACAGGCCGTCTTCACGGTCAAAGCCTTGGTACACCACGGTGCGCGTATGTGACAGTTTTCGGGGGGAGGGTGGTGGAAGTGCCAATGGAAATCTCGCGGGTCTGATGTTGAATCACCCAATCATAGCTACGCAGGAACTCTCAGCATGTCCACCACCATCCACCCCGCCGTTCGCCGCCAGACCATTGCCGATGCTTTGCGCCGCACGGCCATCCGCCTGCCCACCAAAACCGGCATCGTGTGCGGCGCCACCACTTGGACTTATGCCGAGTTCGACGCGTCGGTGACGCGCCTGGCCGCGGGCTTGGCCAGCATTGGCGTGGCAGAGGGCGACAAGGTGGCGGTGCTGGCGCGCAATTCGCACGGTTTTGCGGCGCTGCGCTTTGCGTTGGCCCGCCGTGGCGCGGTCATGGTGCCGATCAACTTCATGCTCAAGGCCGAAGAGGTGGCTTACATCTTGCGTCACGCGGGCGCCAAAACCTTGGCCACCGACAGCGGCCTGGCCGAGCTGGCGCAGGCCGCTTCCAAGCTCGACACACAGGTACAACAGTTCATCTGGCTGCCGTCCGAAGACCCGAGCCAGCCCGTGGCGGGCATGCACAGCTTTGATGTGCTGGCCGCATGCACCGATCCCTTGCCCGATTTGCGCCTGGGCAGCTATGACGTGGCGCAGATCGTCTACACCAGCGGCACCGAGTCCTCGCCCAAAGGTGCGCAGCTCACGCACGACGCGGTCATGTGGCAGTACGTCAGCTGCGTGATTGACGCCGAAATTGCCGAGGCCGACGTGGCCCTTCATGCGCTGCCGCTGTACCACTGCGCCCAGCTCGATGTGTTCTTTGGTCCGGCCATTTACATGGGCAGCACCAACGTCATCACGTCCAAACCCACGCCCGATAACCTGTTGCCCATGCTCGAAAAGTTTGGCATCACCAGCTTCTTTGCGCCGCCCACGGTGTGGATCGCGTTGCTGCGCTCGCCGCTGATGGATACGGGCAAACTCGCTAAATTGGCCAAGGGCTATTACGGCGCGTCCATCATGCCGGTCGAGGTGCTGAAAGAGCTGGCCTCGCGCTTGCCTAATGTGCGTTTGTGGAACCTGTATGGCCAGACCGAAATCGCGCCTTTGGCCACCATGCTGGCCCCCGAAGATCAATTGCGCAAACCCGGCTCATGCGGCAAGGCCGTGCGCAACGTTGAAACGCGCGTGGTCAACGACGACATGCAGGACGTGGCCGTGGGCGAGGTGGGCGAGATCGTGCACCGCTCACCGCATTTGATGCTGGGATACTTTCACGACGACGAACGCACCAAAGCCTCGTTCGAAGGCGACTGGTTCCACAGCGGAGACCTCGGCATCATCGACGAAGAGGGCTACATCACCGTGGTAGACCGCAAGAAAGACATGATCAAGTCCGGCGGTGAAAACGTGGCCAGCCGCGAGGTGGAAGAGATGATCTACCGCCTGCCGCAGGTCAGCGAAGTGGCGGTGATTGGTCTGCCCGATCCCAAATGGGTCGAGGCGGTGACGGCGGTGATCGTGGTCAAGGCCGGGCAGGCGCTGGATGAGGCCACCGTGATCGCGCACTGTGCCCAGCACATGGCCGGCTTCAAGACACCCAAGCGCGTGGTCTTCACCGACGCGCTGCCCAAGAACCCGAGCGGCAAACTGCTCAAGCGCGACTTGCGCCAGCGCTACGCCTGATGCGCCTTGGCCCGCCGCCCCGGGCGGGACCTGCTCCTTCGCATGACCCCATCACGGACTGGGTTCGGGATGGGTTTTGCCTGCTGCACTTGGCATGGGTCAAGCCACACAGCCCGAATGCCACTGGCGCAAGCGCGTTGAGCTTCAGGGAAATCCCCAATGAAATGTTCCATGGATAAGACTTGAATGTTCTATTGACAGAACATTAGGACTGTTTCACGATCCGGGGCATGAATTCGCACTTGCCGTTGACGAAATACCACCAGATTTATCTGGTGTTGCGCGAGCAATTGCGTGAAGGTCGTTTTGACGATGGTTTGCCGGGTGAGCTGGCCTTGATGGCCCGGTTTGGTGTGGCCCGCGTCACGGTGCGCCGCGCCTTGTCACAGTTGGCCGAAGAGGGTCTGATCGAGCGCCATCCTGGGCGTGGTACACGCCCCGTCACGGCCCGGGCGAAAGAGGTGCAGATGCAGGCCTCGACCATGGCCACGGGCCAGCAGGCGCGCCTGACGGGCTTGCTTGAAAATTTGGTGACCATGGGTTTGCGCACCCAGGTCAAGGTTTTGTCGGTCGAGCGCATGCGCGCCCCGGTGGATGTGGCCGTGGCGCTCCAGTTGTCAGCCACCGCCTGGGTGCAAAAAGCCGAACGGGTGCGCAGCACGCCAGAAGGCCCTTTGTCGCACATCACCACCTGGGTGCCCGATGCGATTTCGGCCGGCTTTGGCAAACGCGAACTGGCACAAAAGCCGATTCTGGTTCTTCTGGAAGAGTCGGGTGTCAAGGTGGGGCGTGCCGAACAAACCATTTCGGCCCGCCTGGCCGATGTGGTCATGGCCCAGCACCTGGATGTGTCCGTCGGATCGGCCTTGCTGGCGGTGCGGCGTTTGATTTACGACGAGGACGAGCGTCCCGTTCAATGGTTGCATGGCTTGTACCGACCGGACCGGTACGAATACCAAATGCAGTTGTCCCGCGTTGGCAGCATCGATGCCAAGGTGTGGGTCAACCAAGAGCTGTCCGCCAATTTCCACTGACCTTCAAAAAGGATGTTCTCATGACCACACGTCGTCACTTCATGGGCCAGTCCGCTGCTGCGGCCTCGGCACTCGCGTTTCCTTTGGTGGGTGGGGCTCAGCCCAAGCCCGTCAAAATCGGTGTGCTCCACCCCGTCACCGGGGCCTTGGCGTATTCCGGCCAGCAGTGCCGCATGGGCGCCTTGATGGCGATTGAAGACATCAACAAGGCCGGCGGCATCAAGTCGCTGGGTGGCGCCAAGATCGAAGCCATGCTGGGCGATGCGCAGTCCAGCCCACAGGCGGGCACGGCCGAAATCGAGAAGATGAACGAAGCGGGCGTGAGCGCCGTGGTCGGTGCCTTTGCATCCGCCATTTGCCTGGCCACCACGCAAGCGGCGGCCAAGTACAACCTGCCGCATGTGGTCGATGTCGGCGTGGCCGACCAGATCGTCGAGCGTGGCCTGAAAAACACCTTCCGTTTTGGCCCCGGTTACAAAAAGTGCGCCGAAGTGGCCGTGGCCAGCCTGCACGCCTTGAACACCGCCGCTGGCAAGCCCGCTCGCACCGTGATGATCGTGCACGAAGAGTCGCTGTTTGGCACCGGCACCGCCAACTTGCTGTCCAAAGAGCTGCCTGGCTACGGCTACGAGGTCAAAGAGATCATCAAACACGCCAACCCCACGCGTGACTTCAACAACATCGCGCTGCGCATCAAGCAGGTCAACCCCGACATCCTGATCCCGGCCAACTACTACAACGAATACGCGCTGCTGGTGCGCACCTTGCAGCAGCAAAAGATCACGCCCAAGGCCATCTATTCGGTGCTGGGTGGCGCGGCGTCGAGCTACAAGTTCGTCAAGGAATTTCCCGAGGCGGCCAACGGCATCATCGACTGCAACCACTGGTTCAACCCCAAGGACAAGCGCTCGGCCGAACTCAAAAAACGCGTCGAAGCACAAGGCCAGTTCTTCAGCTACGAAGTGTTCATGACCTACACCGCCATGATGCTGTTGGCCGATGCGATCGAGCGCGCCAAGTCCCCTGACCGCGCGGCCATCACCGACGCCTTGGCGTCGAGCAAGTTCGCCAACCACATCATGCCCTACGGCCCCACGCAGTTTGTGAACGGCCAGAACATGGGCGCACAGCCTTTGATGACCCAGGTCTACAAGGGCGACATCAAGGTGATCGTCCCGCGCGACTACCGCGAAGTCGAGCCGGTCTTCCCGCTCAAGGGCTGATCTGCGCTGACCTGAAAGATCCCGATGCTGGACTTCAACATCCTGTTTCCTTCGGTGCTCAACGGCATCACCACCGGTGCCGTGTACGCGCTGATCGCGCTGGGCCTCACGCTGATTTATGGCGTGTTGCACATCATCAACTTCGCGCACGGCGCGGCCTTGATGGTGGCGCTGTATGGCGTGTACATGCTCAAGGAAAAGCTCGGGGTCGACCCCTACATGGCCTTGCCCATCATGGTGCCCGCCATGTTCGTGCTGGGCTACGCGCTGCAGCGCGGCGTGATCAACCGCGCCAGCCACGGCAAGGACGAAAACATCCTGTTGGTCACGCTGGGTGTGTCCATCGTGCTGGAAAACCTGGCGCTGCTGTTTTTCAAATCCGACACCCGCACCATCGACACCGCTTACACCTTGACCACGGTTGAGATCGGGCCCGCCTTCATCGCGCTGCCCAAGCTGGTGTCTTTTGCCGGGGCCTTGGTGGTGTCGGCGGTGTTGTTGTTGATCGTGCAAAAAACCGATTTGGGCCGAGCGATTCGCGCCGTGTCCAAAGAAAAGCAAGGCGCACGTTTGATGGGCATCGATGTGGACCATGTGTACGCCATGTGTTTTGGTTTGGGCTTGGCCAGTCTGGGTGCTGCGGCCTGCTTTTTGATGCCGGCCTATTACGTGAACCCGCAAGTGGGCAACGGCTTTGTGCTGGTGGCTTTCACCATTGTGGTGCTGGGCGGCATGGGCAGTTTTGCCGGGGCCTTGCTGGGCGGCTTGCTCATCGGTGTGGTCGAGTCGCTGGGCGGTCTGATGCTGGGCGAATCGCTGGGGCAGGTGGGTATTTTTGTGATTTTCATTGCGGTGCTCATGCTCAGGCCGCAGGGATTTTTTGGAGCGAAGGCATGAAGGACTTTCGCGCCATTGCGCTGTTTGTGGTGTTGGTGGGGGCGGTGCCTTTTTTCTCGCAGTCGGGCGTGGTGCTCAACTTTGTGATGACTGCGCTGTACGCCTGTTTGTTGTCTCAAGCCTGGAATGTGCTGGGTGGTTTTGGCGGGCAATTCTCTTTTGGCCACGCGCTGTTTTTTGGCACGGGCGCTTATGTGCAGGCCATCGCACAAATGCAGTGGGGCCTGAGCCCCTGGGTGGCTTTGCCACTGGCCATGGCCTTTGCAGCGGGTGTGGGCGCTTTCGTGGGCGCGGCCTCGTTCCGCTACGGCCTCAAGGGCTCTTATTTCGCGCTGGTCACGCTGGCCTTTGCCGAGGTGTTCCGCATCGTGGCCACGTCGGTGCCTTTCACCGGTGCCGGTGTGGGCCTGATGTTGCCGCTCAAGGAGTCGGCGGCCAACATGCAGTTTGCAAGCCGCGCGGGTTTCATCTGGCTGATGCTGGGTCTGGTTACGTTGGCGTTGTGCATCACCGCTTGGCTGCGGCACTCGCGCTTTGGCGCGTACCTGCAGGCTGTGCGCGACAACGAAGACGCGGCCCGTGCCATTGGCGTGAACCCGTTCAGCGTCAAGCTGGTGGCCACCATTTTGTCGGGCAGCCTGATGGGCGCAGGGGGTGCGTTTTATGTGCAGGTGTTCCAGTACATCGACCCGGGCATCGCCTTTGGCTCTCACACCTCGGTCGAGGCCTTGGTGGGCGCGATCGTGGGCGGTTTGGGCACGCTGTGGGGCCCACTCTTGGGCGCCGTCAGCTTGCACATCCTGGCGGACCTGACGCGCAACTTGTTTGGCCAGTTGCCTGGCATCAACATGGTGATTTATGGCGTGGTGCTGATCGTGATCGTGATGTTCCTGCCGCGCGGCATTGCTGGACTGGGCGCCATCACGCCGCAGCAGTGGTTGCGCGGCAGCAAGCCCACTGACGCGAAAGACGGAGAACAACCATGAGCGCGCTGCTGCAGATCGAGGGCGTGGGCAAGTCCTTTGGCGGCCTGAAGGCCGTGCAAAACGTCAGCCTCACGGTGACCGAAGGCCGCCTGAGCGCCCTGATTGGCCCCAACGGCGCGGGCAAGACGACCTTGTTTGCGCTCATGTCGGGCTTTCTGACGCCGGACACGGGCCGGGTGGTGTTCGCGGGCCAGGACATCACGGGGCAAGCGCCGCACCTGAACGCCCGCATGGGCCTGACGCGCACCTTCCAGATCGTGCAGCCCTTTGCGGCGCAGACCGTGCGCGAAAACATTGCGGTGGGGGCGCATTTGCATTTGCCCAGCCGCTCGCAGGCGCTGGCGCAGGCCGAGTCGGTGGCACAACAGGTGGGCCTGACACCGCAACTGGACAAGCTGGCCAGTGACCTGACGGTGGCCGGCCGCAAGCGCCTGGAGTTGGCGCGGGCTCTGGCCACGCGTCCACGTCTGCTGCTGCTCGATGAAGTGTTGGCAGGTCTGAACCCGCAGGAGATCGCCGAGATGATTCCGGTGGTGCAAGGCATCGCCCAAAGCGGCGTGACGGTGCTCATGATCGAGCATGTGATGCAGGCGGTCATGAGCCTGGCGCAGGAGGTCTGGGTGCTGGCCCAAGGGCAGCTGATTGCCCAGGGCACCCCTGCCGAGGTGACGAATAACAAAGCCGTGGTCGAGGCCTATCTGGGCCACGGCACGGCCGAGCGCCTGCAAAAGACCGCAGCCCGCGTTCAGGCTGCTCAGGAGGTTCAGCCATGACCGCTTTGTTGAAGGTGCAAGGCCTCAAGTCGGGCTATGGCGTGGTCGAGGTGCTGCGCGGGGTGGACCTGCAGGTCATGCCGGGCGAGCTGGTGGCGCTGCTGGGCAGCAATGGCGCGGGCAAGACCACGCTCAACCATACCCTGAGTGGTCTGGTGGGTACACGCGTCGGGCAGGTGCAGTTTGACGGGCAGGACATCACCGGGCTGCATTCGCGTCAGGTGGTGTTGCGCGGCCTGATCCAGGTGCCCGAAGGCCGCAAGGTGTTTCCCAACCTGAGCGTGCACGAAAACCTGGAGCTGGGAGCCTTTACCCGGGGGCGTGAACGCCGTGTGCAAAACCTGGAGAAGGTCTATGAAACCTTCCCCCGCTTGAAAGAGCGCGTGGCCCAGCTGGCCGGCACTTTGAGCGGCGGCGAGCAGCAGATGCTGGCCATTGGCCGGGGCCTGATGGCTGAGCCGCGCCTGCTGATCCTGGACGAGCCCTCGCTGGGTTTGTCTCCGCTGCTGGTGGAAGAAATGTTTGGCCTGATTTCGCAACTGCGTGGCAGTGGCCTGGCGATCTTGCTGGTGGAGCAAAACGTGGGCCAGTCGCTGGACATCGCCGACCGTGCGTATGTGATGGAAAACGGACAGATCCGTTTCACCGGCACCTCGGCCGAACTGCTGGCCAGCGACACGCTGCGCCAGGCTTATTTGGGCATGTGAGGCATGCCGCACGCATGGTGGACTTTCGTGATTCAGGCGCATTGACGCCAACTTTGTTTTTATGGCATTTCAAATGATTTCATTGCGCAGAATTTTCTTGTCATCGATGCTGCTGGGCCTGAGCGGGCTGGTGCTCTGCGCGCAGGCGCAACCGCAGCCGCCCATCAAAATTCTGGTAGGTGCGCCCGCAGGCGGCACCACCGACACCATGGCCCGCACGCTGGCCCAGGTGCTGGGCACACAAATGGGCCGCACGGTGGTGGTGGAAAACAAACCCGGCGCCGGCGGCAATTTGGCGGCGGACATGGTGGCCAAGGCAGCACCTGACGGCAACACCTTGCTGATGAGTTTCACCAGCCACGCCATCAACGCCTCGCTCTACCCCAGTTTGCCGTTTGACCCGGTCAAGGATTTCACGCCACTGACCATGGTGTCCACCTCGCCCTCCATGTTGGTCGCACACCCCAGGCTGCCGGTGAACAACGTGAAAGAGTTGATGGCGCTGGCCAAGGCCAAGCCTGGTCAGTTGAACTTTGCCATTGGCGCTTTGGGCTCGTCGCTGCACATGGCCGGTGATGCGTTCAAGATGCAGGCGGGCGTGTACATCGTCAACATCCCTTACCGGGGCACAGCCCCTGCGGTCCAGGACGTGCTGGCCGGTCAGGTCGACCTGATGTTTGCGGCGGTGGGCAATGTGCAAACGCACATCAAGGCCGGCAAGCTCAAGGCGCTGGGCGTGACCAGCGTCAAGCGCCTGCCGGCTTTTCCGGATGTGCCTGCCATTGCTGAAAGTTTGCCCGGTTATGAGTCCAGCGCCTGGTTTGGCCTGTTTGGCCCGGGCCGCATGAGCCCCGATGTGGCCAAAAAACTGGCCGATGCAGCCCGCGCTGCGGTGCATTCGCCCGAGGTCAAACGCCGCATTGAAAACGAAGGGGCCACGCCCGTGGGCAACAGCCCGCAAGAGTTTGCCAACTTCGTGGAGTCTGAGATCGTGCGCTGGCGCAAGGTGGTGCAGTACGCCGGAGCCAAGCCAGAATGAGCGCCATCCTCGCGCAAACCCTGGCGCAAAAACTCATTGCCCGCGCGGCGGGCCGCAGCCATGTGGCCGTCGGCGAGGTGGTCACCTGCAAGGTGGACCTGGCCATGTTCCACGACTCATCGGGCCCGCGCCGCTTGAAGCCCATGCTCGACGAGCTGGGGGCCGAGATCTGGGACAAAAACAAAGTGGTGCTGGTGCTGGACCACTATGTGCCCGCACAAGATGCCGACGCGCAGCAGATCGTGCAAATTGCGCGTGACACCGCCAAACAGTGGAAGCTGCCGCATGTGATCGACAGCGAGGGCATTTGCCATGTGGTGCTGCCCGAGCGGGGCCACTTGAAGCCCGGCATGTTTTGTGTGGGCGGCGACTCGCACTCGCCCACGGGGGGCGCTTTTGGTTGCTACATGTTTGGCATTGGTGCCACCGAAATGCTGGGCGTGTGCGTGACGGGTCAGATCTGGGTGCAGGTGCCGCGCACCTTGCGCATGCACTGGTCGGGCTGTTTGCAGCGCGGCGTGTCGGCCAAGGACATGATGCTGCACATGATTGGCCGCTTTGGCATGAACGGCGGGCAATACCAGGCGGTGGAGTTTGCCGGGTCTGCGGTGCAGGCGCTGTCCATGGCCGAGCGCATGACACTGTCCAACATGAGTGCCGAGTTGGGCGCGCAAGCGGGCCTGATCGCTGCCGATGCCACCACCTTGAGCCATTTGAAGTCGATCGGTGTTTCGCCAGAGCAGCTTGCCGGTGCCGAGCAGTGGTTCACCGACGAAGACGCCGAGTGTGAGCAGCACACCTTCGATGCGTCCAGCCTCAGCCCGCAAGTGGCCGCGCCGCACAGCCCGGCCAACACGCGGGATGTGGCCGAGTTTGCCGACGTGGCGCCGAGCATCGCCTACATCGGCGCTTGTACCGGCGCCAAGCTCGAAGACCTGCGGGCCGCCGCTTCGGTGCTCAAAGGCCAGCGCGTGGCTGCCGGTGTGCAGCTCATGGTGGCACCCGCCAGTGCCCGCGAACAAGCGCAGGCCACCCAAGAAGGTGTGATGCAAATCCTGCAGGACGCTGGCGCCACGGTGCTGCCCAACAGCTGCGGCGCATGCGCGGGCTACGGTGCGACTTTCCCCGAAGGCTCTACGGTGATTTCGACCACCGCCCGCAACTTCAAGGGTCGCATGGGCCCGGCCAGCGTGAACGTGTATTTGGCCTCGCCCTACACCGTGGCGGCTTCGGCTTTGCGCGGACGCATCAGCGATGCACGCGAGGTGCTGGCATGACGCAGCGCGCATTTCAAAACGCACGGGTTTGGCGCTTGGGTGCCGATGTGGACACCGACGCCCTGGCCCCCGGCGCTTACATGAAGCACGGCCTGGAGGTGATCGGCTGGCATTGCCTGGAGGCGGTGCGCAGTGACTTCGCATCCGGTGTGCGCGAGGGCGATGTGATCGTGACCGGGGCCAACTTTGGCATTGGCTCCTCGCGCGAACAGGCCGCCGGTGTGCTGCGGCACCTGGGCCTGGCGGCGGTCATTGCACCGTCTTACAGCGGCCTGTATTTCCGCAACGCCTTCAACCTGGGTTTGCTGCTCTTGACCTGCCCCGAGGCCAGCCAAATCGAAGAGGGCGAGCGTGTGGGCGTGACTTTTGAAGGCGATACGCCGCTGGTGATTCGCGCCAATGGCCAACGTCTGGCTTGTGCCCCCATCCCTGGATTTTTGATGGACATGGTCGATGCAGGGGGCTTGCTGCCCCTGCTCAAACAACGAAAGCCTGCATGAACCCGATGGATTCCCATTCACAACCCGCAGCCATGGACCCCGTGACCTTGGCTGTGCTGCGCGGCCGCCTGGAGCAAATCGCCGACGAGATGGACGCGACGCTCTACCGCAGCGCCTTCAACCCCATCATCGCCGAGGCGCACGACGCCTGCCACGGCCTGTACGACGCGCAGACGGGTGACACCCTGATCCAGGGCAAGTCGGGTCTGCCGGTGTTTGTGGGGGCCATGGCGTTTGCCGTGCGGGCGGCCATGCGTGTGGCGGCCGAACGCGGCGGCATGCTGCCGGGCGATGTCTGGCTGTTCAACGACCCGTATGAAGGCGGTACACACGCCAACGACTTCAAGCTGGTCAAGCCCTGCTTCCGCAACGGCCAGCTGTATTGCTTTTTGGCATCGGCTGCGCACTGGCACGACGTCGGCGGCGCAGTGCCCGGCAACTACAACCCGGCCGCGACGGAATGCTGGCAAGAAGCAGTGCAGATCCCGCCCGTGCGCATCTTGCGCGGTGGCGTGCTGGACGACGATGTGCTGGCCATTTTGCGCGCCAACACCCGCCTGCCCGACAGCTTGTGGGGCGACCTGAACGGCCAGCTGGCCGCGCTCGACCTGGGTGCACGCCGCCTGGACGGCTTGCTGGATGAATATGGCGACGCCAAAGTGGCGCAGGCCCTGGTGGAGCTGCGCACCCGCGCTGTGCGCCTGATGCGCTCGCACATCACCAGCCTGCCCGATGGCCGCTACAGCTTTGAAGACGTGCTGGACAACGACGGCGTGAAAGACGAGTTGCTGACGATTGCGCTCGACATGACCGTGGCCGGTGACCGGCTGACGCTGGATTTTTCGCGCACCTCGGCGCAGTGCGCCGGGCCGGTGAACATCTCGCGCGCCACGGCAGTCGCCGCTTGTTATGTGGCTTTGAAGCATGTGTTCCCCGATGTGCCGGCCAATGCGGGCGTGCTCGATGCGGTGGACTTTGTGATTCCCGATGGCCTGGTCATCAGCGCCTCGCGCCCGCGCCCTGTGGGTGGCTACACCGAAACCATCTTGCGCATGATCGACGTGATCTTCAGCGCCACGGCCTTGGCCGATCCGCAGCGTGCTGTGGCCCATGCTTACGGCACCATCAACGCCTTGTCGATTGCCGGGCACCGCACCGACGATAAGCGCAAGGGCCAGCGCTGGGTGATGTTCAGCTTTTTTGGTGGCGGGCATGGCGGCCATTCGGATGGCGATGGCCTTTCGCACGGCAATGCGCCGATCTCGACCGCCACCATCCCGCCCATGGAAATTCTGGAAGCGGCATACCCGGTGCGCTTCACGCAGTGGGCCTTGCGCCCCGGCTCGGGCGGCGATGGCCAGCACCGGGGCGGTTTGGGCGCGATTTACGAGATCGAGTTGCTCGAAGACAGCGCCGAGGCTTTCATCTTTGGCGAGCGCGGCAAGTCGGCGCCCAAAGGCATCCACGGCGGCCAGCCTGCGCTGCCCAATGTGTTCGAGTACTGCCAAAACGGCGAATGGAAAACACCGCCGATGGTCTCCAAGATGCTGGGCATTCACCTCAAAAAAGGCGACCGCGTGCGCCTGCAAACGCCGGGCGGCGGTGGCTGGGGCTCGCCAGAAGAGCGCTCCGCACAAGACCGTGCCAAGGACAGCGCACTCGGTTACACCAAGGAACAAGCATGAGCGAGGCAGCAGTGAACCAGCCGCATTGGGTGGTGGGCGTGGACGTGGGCGGGACCTTCACCGACCTGTTTGTGCTGGACGAAAAAACCGGCCAGGCCCGCATCGTCAAAGTGCCTTCGACCCGGGGTGAAGAAGCCCGGGGTTTCATGAATGGCATCGCCAAGGTCACCGGCAACACCGGGGCCGATGGCGCGCAAGAGATTGCCACCATCGTGCACGGCACTACGGTGGGTACCAACGCCTTGCTGGAGCGCAAGATCGCCCGCACCGGCATCATCACCACACGCGGGTTCCGCGATGTGTTGGAGATGCGCCGCCGCGACCGCCCACAAACCTGGGGCCTGCGCGGCAGCTACACCCCGGTGGTGCCCCGCGCCTGGCGTCTGGAGGTGGACGAGCGTGTGCTGGCCGATGGCCAGTTGCACACACCTGTGAACCTGGACCAGGTGCGCGAACAAGCCCGCGCCTTGCTGGCCGAAGGCTGCGAGGCGGTGTGTTTGTTCTTTGTGCACGCCTATGCCAACCCGGCCAACGAACAAGCCGCTGTGGCCGCCGTGCGCGAGATCTGGCCCAACAGTTATGTGACAGCGGCCAGCGAAGTGCTGCCCGAGATCCGCGAGTTCGAGCGCTGCTCGACCGCCACCCTGAACGCGGCCTTGCAGCCCGTGGTGGGCAGCTATTTGCAGCGCCTCGATGGTGATTTGCGTGCCCAGGGTTTTGGTGGTGAGTTGCTGATTGTGCAAAGCAATGGCGGCGTGATGTCGCGCCAGACCGCGTGCGATGTGCCGGTGCGCACCGCGCTGTCAGGTCCGGCAGCGGGCGTGATGGCCTGCGCCGAAATCGCCCGCGCTTCGGGCTTTGAGAACGTCATCACCGGCGACATTGGCGGCACTTCGTTTGACGTGTCGCTGGTGGCCGGTGGCGAAGCCGCACTCGCCGCACAAACCTCCATCGAGTTTGGTCTGGTGGTGCGCTCGCCCATGATCCAGATCGAGACCATCGGTGCCGGTGGCGGCTCGATCGCCTCGGTCGATGCAGGCGGCATGCTGCAGGTGGGCCCCGAGTCGGCCGGCAGCATTCCTGGCCCGGCTTGTTACGGGCGCGGCAACACCCGCCCCACGGTGACCGATGCCAATGTGCTCTTGGGCCGCATCGCGGCCGACCGGCCTTTGGGCGGCGGCTTGCTGCAAAAGCTGGATTCGGGCTTGTCCGAAACAGCCATTGCCCAGCATGTGGCCGAGCCTTTGGGGTTGACGGCGCTGGCCGCAGCCGAGGCGATTTTGACGGTGGCCAATGCCCGCATGGCGGGCGCGATCCGTGTGGTGTCGATCGAGCGCGGCCACGATCCGCGCCAGTTCGCCTACATGCCCTTTGGTGGCGGCGGTGGCCTGCATGTGTGCGCCATGATGCGCGAGGTGGGCGTGACCATCGGCATCGTGCCGCGTTACCCGGGCGTGACTTCTGCATTGGGCTGCGTGATGGCCGACATGCGCCATGACGCGGTGCAGACCTTGAACGTGGCTTTGGCCGATGTGGCTTGGCCTGCTTTGCTGCAGCGCGTGGACAGCCTGGCCGAAGCCTGCCAGGTGCGCCTTGATTCCGCCGGTGTGAACTTTGTGCGGGTGGACGAAGTCATCAGTTTTGACATGCTCTACATGGGCCAGACGCACACACTGCAAGTGCCGGTGAAGCGCGATCAGTTGAATGCGACGGGCTTGCTGGCCGCATTTGAGTCGGCTTACCAGCACGCCTTTGGCCGTGTGCTGCAAGGCCCAGTGATCCGCGTGATGAACCTGCGCTATGCGCGCATTGGTCGGCGGCCCAAGTTTGACCTGGCGGTCCTGGCGCCGCAGGGCGAGGGCCGCACCACCCCGGTGGGCGAGCAGCAGGTGTACCACCAAGGCCAGTGGTGGACGGCCCAGCGCTACGAGCGCCTGAGCTTGCCGGTGGGCACCGTGGTGCAAGGCCCGGCCATTTTGGAACAGCCCGACACGACCGTGTGGTTGGAGCCGGGCTTTGAAGGCCGTGTCGACAAATTAGGCAACTTGTTGGTGGAGCGCACAGCATGATTTTGAAGACCGCCAAACTCGGCATGGTCATTGTCGACTTGCAAAACGACTTTCTGGCCCCCGACGGCGCCTATGCCCGGGGCAATACCTTGAGCGCCGAGGCGGTGAAATTGCCTGAGCGCATGGCCCCGGTGGCGCGTGCCATCAAGGCCCGTGGCGGTTTGGTCACTGCCAGCCTGTTCACGCTCTGGCCCGATGCGCAGGGCGAGCCCATGATCTCGGCGCACCTCAAAGAGCGCCGCCCGTTTTTGCGCAAGGGCGACTTTGCACCCGGCAGCCGGGGGCAGGCCAATGTGGATGTGCTCGCGCCGCTGGTCGATGTGTCGGTGTTCAAGGTGGCGTATTCGGCCTTCTTCAACACACAACTCGACTGGGTGCTCAAGAAATCGGGCATCGACACCTTGGTGGTCTGCGGCATTGTGACCAACGGCGGCGTGGCCAGTACGGTGCGCGATGCCCATGTGCGCGACTACCACGTCATCGTCTTGTCCGATGGTTGCGCCGCCTTCAGCGAAGCCGCGCACCAGGCCGCGCTGGCCGACATGGGCTCGGTGGCCGAGGTCATGGACAGCGCCACTTTTTTGAAGCAACTGGGCTGAAGCCATGACCGCGCCGCTGCCGCAAGTTCGCCATGCTGCTGATTTGCAAGCCGAGGACCACACACCCGTGGTCATCGTGGGCGCTGGCGCTTGCGGTCTCACAGCTGCGCTGGCCTTGCACCGCTTGGGTGTGGATTGTGTGGTGCTGGAGCGCGATGCGTTTGCAGCAGGCTCAACCGCCTTGTCGTCGGGCTTCATTCCGGCACCGGGCACGCAGACGCAAAAGGCCCAGGGCATCACCGACAGCGTGGCCGCTTTTGCTGCCGACATCCAGGCCAAAGCCCACGGCCAAGCCGCACCGCACTTGGTGCAGGCCTATGCCCAACACATCGGCCCCGCCATGGACGCTCTGGCTCATCACCACGGCCTGCCCTGGCAGGTGCTGGACAATTTTTTGTACCCCGGCCACAGCGCCCACCGCATGCACGCCGTGCCCGAAAAAACCGGGGCCGGTCTGATGAGCCGCCTGCAAGCGGCGGCCGATGCCGCAGGCGTGGTGGTGCTCACGCAGGCGCAAGTGACCGAGCTGTGGGCCGACGACGCGCAACGCATCCACGGTGTGGGTTTTGTCAGGCCCGACGGCCAGACCGAGCGCATCCGCTGCGATGTGGTGATCTTGGCCTGCAACGGTTTTGGCGGGGCAGCGGCCATGGTGAAAGAGATGCTGCCCGAGATGGCCGAGGCCACTTATGCCGGCCATGTGGGCAACGACGGCAGCGCGATCGCCTGGGGCCAACAACTCGGTGCCCGCCTGGCCGACCTGGGTGCTTACCAGGGCCACGGCTCCTGGGCCGTGCCACAAGGGGCATTGATCTCGTGGGCGCTGATGATGCAAGGTGGTGTGCAGATCAACGCCCAAGGCCAGCGCTTTCACGACGAAACCCAAGGCTACTCGGAGGCGGCGGTGCATGTGCTGGCGCAGCCCGGTGGTGTGGCCTGGAATGTGTTCGATGACGCGCTGCTGGCCTTTGCGCAAGACTTTCCGGATTTTGTGGCAGCGCAGAGCGCGGGTGCGGTGCAGCACGCCGTCGATGCGGTAGCATTGGCACGGCTGATCGGCTGTCCGCCAGAGGCTTTGCAAACCACCTTGAATGCGGTGCAGCCAGGCACCGATCCGGCCACAGGCCGCACGTTCCAACGCGCCCTCCATGCCCCGTTTCATGCCATCAAAGTCACCGGTGCTTTGTTCCACACCCAGGGCGGTTTGGACATCGATGCGCAAACCCGCGTGTTGCGCCAAGACGGCACGCCTTTGCCCAATGTGCTGGCCGCAGGCGGCGCGGCGCGGGGCGTGTCGGGGCAGGCGGTGTGGGGCTATTTGTCGGGCAACGGCTTGCTCAGCGCCATCGCCGGCGGCCACATCGCTGCACACACGGCGCAACAACTTTTGAAAGACTCGGCACCATGAGCCAGCTCCACACTTTGGCTCAGCGCCTGCAACAAGACCAGGCCTTGCTGGCACCCGGCGTGTACGACGCGCTGACCGCGCTGGTCGCGCAGCAGGCGGGTTTTGAAGCGGTGTACCTGTCGGGCGCATCCATCGCTTACACGCGCCTGGGTCGCTCCGACATCGGTCTGACCACCGCCACCGAAGTGGCGCAAACCTTGGCGCACATCACGGACCGGGTGGGCATTCCCGTCATCGTGGACGCCGACACCGGCTTTGGCAACGCGCTCAACGCTCAGCGCACGGTGCGCGACTTCGAGCGGGCCGGGGCCGCGATGATCCAGATCGAGGACCAGACCTTCCCCAAACGCTGCGGCCACCTGGATGGCAAAGGCGTGGTATCTGTAGCCGAGATGCAAGGCAAGCTGCGGGCGGCGCTGGACGCGCGGCACGACAAAAACACGCTGATCCTGGCCCGCACCGACGCCGTGGCCGTCGAGGGCCTGGACGTTGCGCTGGAGCGGGCCGAGCGTTACCTGGAGTGTGGGGTGGATGCGCTGTTCATCGAAGCGCTGCGATCGGACGAGCAGATGAACCGCGCCTGCAGCCAGTTTGCCCAGCGCGTGCCCCTGCTGGCCAACATGGTCGAGGGCGGCAAGACGCCGGTGCAAAGCGCGGCCGAATTGGGCGAGCGCGGTTTCAAAATCGTGATTTTCCCGGGGGGTACCGCGCGGGCGGTGCTGCACACGCTGCAAGGCTATTACGCGAGTTTGCACACCCACCAGACCACACGGCCTTGGCAAGACCGCATGCTGGATTTTGATGGTCTGAACGCGGTCATCGAAACCCCGCAGCTGCTGGCGCTGGGGCAGCGTTATGAAGGCCGTGAAAAAACATGACACTCCGCATGACGCCTCACACCGTTTTGCGCGGCCTGCAAGTGGGCGACATCGGTTGGGTGGCGCATCGGCAAGGCATTTTGTACGCGCAGGAATACGGCTGGGACGGCACGTTCGAGGCCTTGGTGGCCGAGATCGCTGCGCAGTACGTCAAGCATTGGGACCCTGCCAAAGAGAACGCCTGGATCGCAGAATGCGAAGGCCGCATCGTGGGCTCGGTGTTTGTGGTCAAGGTCTCTGATGCAGAAGCCAAGTTGCGCCTGCTGTATGTCGAGCCCGAAGCGCGTGGCCAGGGTCTGGGGCATCGTCTGACCGCAGAGTGCATTGCTTTTGCAAGGGCCCGGGGTTATCAAAAGTTGAGCTTGTGGACCAACGACATCCTGCACGCGGCTCGACGCATCTACCAACAGGCAGGGTTTTCACTTTTGTCCGAAGAGCCCCACCATTCGTTTGGTCACAAACTGGTGGGACAGTATTGGGCATTGGACTTGCGGGAACAACCGACACAGGAGAATTCACGAGCATGACCGACAGAACAACCAACATGGCCATTGTGGGTGGCGGGCTGGGCGGCTTGGTTTTGGCGCTGCACATGCACCGTCAGGGCTTGAGCTGCGATGTGTTTGAAGCGGCGCCTGAGCGCAACGACAACGCCGTGGGTATCACTTTGATGCCGCATGCCATGCAGCAGTTGTCCGTCCTGGGTTTGGCGGGTGCGGTGGAGGCGGCAGGCATCGTCAACCAAGAGAGCGTTTGCTTCAACCGCTACGGTCAATTCATTTACCGTGAACTGCGTGGTCGCCATGCCGGGTACCCGATGCCGGAGGTCGGCATTCACCGCAGCACACTGCACAGTATTTTGTGGAATGCCGTGGTTCAGCGTCTGGGTCAGGACCGTGTGCACGCGGGACACAGATTTGTACGCATGCACCACAGCGATGACGATGTGACCTTGTTCTTCACCGATCCCCAGGGACGCCAGCTGCCCTCGGTGCGTGCAGGCGTGATGGTGGCGGCAGACGGGGTCAATTCTTCGGTGCGTCGGGTTTTTTATCCCGATGAACCAGTGGTCTTCACCGGCATCAACACTTGGCGGGGTGTGACGCGCCGCCCCCCGATCCTGACGGGCAAGAGCTATGTGCGCCTGGGCTCGGTGGACACGGGCAAGATGGTCATTTATCCGATTGCCGACGACGTGGATGGGCAGGGCACGCAGCTCATCAGTTGGGTGGCTGAGGTTGGTCAGCAGCCAGAAACCCGCAACGATTGGCACCGCCGGGGGCGCAGCGAGGACCTGATGGCCTGGTTTAAAAACTGGACATTCGACTGGCTCAATGTGCCCGAATTGATCAACCAAGCCGACGCCATTTGGCAATACCCGGCGGTGGACAAGGACCCCATCCCGCAATGGACTTTTGGCCGTGTGAGTTTGCTCGGTGATGCGGCGCATCCCCTCTATCCCCGCGGCGCCATTGGCTTTGTGCAGGCCATGCTGGATGCGCGCACGCTGGCCGAGGAAATGTCCCGGTGTCCCCCCGGCGAAAATCCGGTGCACGCACTGCACCGTTACGAGGCAGTGCGCAAGCCCCTGTCTTCCAAAGCGGTACTCACGCAGCGCACCACCTCTTCCGATTGCATCAACATCAAGGTGCATGAGCTGACACAGGGCAAGCCTTTTCGCGACATCAACGATGTGATCAGCCAAGCCGAGTTGCGCAAGATCTCCGACGAGTACAAACGGATCACGGGGTTTGCTCTGGACGCCCTGTCGACCGCAGATTGATGCGCACCGCCAAGGGAGCGATCCGATCCAGCGCCGCCACATTGCAAGGGCAGTGACACCTTGCCCCGGGCGCTGGTCTTGCCCTGACTCGCTGCAGCGCAGCTTGACGGCTTGTTCGCGTTGCGCGTGAAAACCGTCCGGGGCTTCAGGCCCGAGCAGGCGGACACCAGCCCATTTCAAGCCAGTGCACATAGCCTGGCTTGAAGGGCCAGGCTATGTGTTGCACCGGGGTGCCCGCAGGCAGCACCTGTTCGGTCAGGTGGTCCAGCCAGGGGCTGATGGCCCCGATTTTTTGCAACCAGGCTTGTCCTTCGGCGGTCTCCATGGCCACCCCGGCCAGACCCTGGCGCGATGAAGGCAAGGTGCTGCCGGGCACCGTGCGGCCCGACATGCGGTCGTGCACGCTGCCCCAGGCCACATGCTGCAGGGTTTGAGGCAGCATTTGCAAACGCCGACTCACCGCATCCAGGGGCTCGCGCGTGAATCGCAATTGCCCCAGCAGGTTGTCGAACCAGAAAAAGGCCCCGGGCATGGCGCGCGTGCATTCGGCCAGCAGGGCCAGGCCATCGCCGGTGTGCAGGTGCAAGCGTGTGCCCTGGTTTTGCAAATGCCGACCGTGGCGCCAGCGAAACAGGGGGGCGGCCAAGGGGTCGATGTCCCAGGCGTGTACCTCTTCAAATTGCGCCAGCCAGGCGGTGGGCAGCATCCAGCCTGCGCTGGCCCCCAGCAGCACCAGTTGCTGGCGCGGCATCGCTTGCGCCATCAACCACTCGGCCATTTGCGCCGACGCGCCCGCCCAACGCGCTTGCGATCGCCATGCGCGCCAATGCCAATGCCATCCACCCGTCAGATTCATGCCACAACTTTAAACCCTGTGCACGGGGCCTTGGCAGGCACCGGCGAACTCAGACGATTCGGCCATGTCGCCACCAGGACCAGGCGCAGCCCCAGGCCACCAGCAGCATGCCCAGCATGGCGCACAAGGCGGACATTTCGGTGCGTCGGTGTTTTTTGAGCACGATCTTGCTGCTCAGGGATTGGTAAATCTGCAGCAGATCCTGGCACTTGTCGGCGCTGAAGTATTCAGCACGGGTGATCTCGGCGATTTTTTTCAGACTGGTTTCGTCCAGTTTGACCCGCATCTGCATGCCTTGGGCTTTGAGCACCGAGCCTTGCGCCGTGCCCACCCCCACGGTGTAGACACGCACCCCCAGATCGGCCGCCACCTGGGCCATCTTGAGGGCGTCAGGCCCCACATTGCTTTGGCCATCGCTGAGCAGCACGATGGCCGCTGCCGTGTTGGAGCCCGGCGGCACCTTGGGCAGGCTGACCGGCTTGCGGGATGCTGGGCCGGATGTGCCTGTTGTGGCTGCAGGATCGGGTGTCGGTCCCCCCAGGGGTGCACCGCTTGCCGACTGAGGTGCCGTCTCGCCCTCGATCAGCCCGCGCACGTCCAGGCCCGAGCCAGGCAACATGGCATCGAGTGCGATCACGATGCCGCTGCCCAAAGCCGAGCCCGGTTGCAGGCTGAGTTGGTCGATGGCCTGGATGACCAGGTCACGCTGGTCGGTGGGCGCCTGCACCAACGCCGCGGCACCGGCCACACTGACTACGCCCAATTTGACCTGAGCGGGCTGCCCCAACACAAAGCTTTTGGCGGCGGCCTGGGCCGCTTCGATGCGGCTGGGTTGCACATCGCCGGCCCGCATGCTGCCCGAGCTGTCGATGGCCAGCATCACGGTGTCGATGCGGCTGGGCAAGAGCAAGATGGCCTGGGGCCTGGCGATGGCCACCAGCAAAGCCGCCAGGCCCAGCAGCACCAGCAGCGCCGGGGCGTGTCGCGTGGCAGGTGCAAATTTCGCGCCGTTGGTCGCGGGAGATGTACGCGCTGCAGGCCATGCCCCTGACACGCTGCGGCCTTGCCATGCGATGTACAGGCCCAGCCACAGGGGCAGGCTGGTCAGCAGCCACAGCAAGTCAGGCCAGACGAACTGGATCGAATGCCATTCAGGCATGCACTCTCCCGCTCTGAGCCGCGCTCTGAACGTGCCGAGGGCCGGTGGTGGGCGCCGCACGGCCACCGGTACTCAGCTGGCTGGCGCGTTTGCGCAGCTGGGCAAACCGCAGCAGGGCCTGGTCCAGCGCTTCGTCGGTGTTGAGCTCCAGGCAGTCCACACCGGCCTGGGCCAGGCCGCTCAGCAAAGCCGCTTCGCGGTCCTGGGCCTGCTGCGCAAAACGCTGGCGAAACGCCGCATCGTTGCCATCCACCAGCAGTTGCTCGCCCGACTCGGCGTCTTGCACCAGCAGCATGCCGGTGTTGTCAGGCCAGGCCATCTCCAGCGGGTCGCGCAGGCGCACCGCCACCACTTCATGGCGCCGGGCCAGTTGGGCCAGGTTTTTTTCCCAGCCGGGCGGGCTGATGAAGTCGGACACCACAAACACCGCCGAGCGACGCCGCAGCACCGACTGCGCTTGCGCCAGCCAGGGCCCCAGTGCGCTGGTTTGCATGGCGTTGCTTGGGCTGGACGTTGGGTTTGGGCCCGCCTGCAGCAACTGGTGCACGATGTGCAGCAGGTGTCGCCTGCCGGAGCGGGCGGGCACCACGCTGTGGGCACGGTCTTGTCCGGTGAACAGCATCAGGCCCACGCGGTTGCCGTGTTGTGACAACAGCTTGGCCAGCACCGTCACCGCACTGCAGGCCAGTTGGCGTTTGCTGGTGTGGCCCGAGCCGAAAGCCACCGAGGCGGACAGGTCGACCACAAACCAGGCAGCGATTTCGCGGTCTTCCTGGTGCTCGCGCACATACGGGGTCTGCATGCGGGCGGTCACATTCCAGTCGATGTGGCGCACGTCGTCATGGGCCTGGTATTCACGCAGATCGGCCAGCACCAGGCCGCTGCCGCGAAACAGGCTGCGGTAGTCGCCTTGCAGCTGACCATCGAGCCGTTTGAGCACGGTCCATTCCAGCCCCTGCAGCCATTGCCCTGCATCGGGCCATGGCGTGTCCGTGCGGGACGCGGTTGCCCCCCGGGCCGGTGTCTGGCCCGCGCTTGCTGGGGCCGTGGCCTCAGTTCGCTTCTTGCGCAGAAAGCTGAACATGGCGGTCCAGGGGCTTGTCTGGGGCGGGCACGGCCTGCAGGATTTTCAGGATCAGCGCATCGGCGGTCATGCCATCGGACAAGGCCTCGTAAGACAGCACCAGGCGGTGGCGCAGCACATCGGGCGCCAGGTCGATCAGGTCTTGCGGCAAGGCATACGGCCGCCCGCGCAAGAAGGCCAATGCGCGTGCGCCTTCAATGAGGCTGATGGTGGCCCGTGGGCTGGCGCCAAAAGTCAGATAGCGTGCCAGCTCGGGCAAACCACAGCGCACCGGATCGCGCGTGGCCGCCACCAGCTTGACCGCGTATTGCACCAGCGCCGGATCCACATAGCCCTGGCGGCATTGCGCCTGCAGCGCCATGAGCTGTGCGGTGTCGGCCACGGCCGCTGCGGTGGCGGGCATGCCGGTCACGCGCTGCACGATCACGAACTCTTCTTCCTCGGTGGGGTAGCCCACCAGCACCTTCATCATGAAACGGTCCACCTGCGCCTCGGGCAGCGGGTAGGTGCCCTCGGTCTCGATCGGGTTCTGCGTGGCCATCACCAAAAAGGGTCGGGGCACCGCATGGGTTTCGCCTGCAATCGTGACTTGCCGCTCTTGCATCACTTCAAGCAAGGCACTTTGCACTTTGGCGGGTGCGCGGTTGATTTCGTCAGCCAGCAGCAAGTTGGCAAACACCGGCCCCAGCACGGTGCTGAACTCGCTGCTTTTTTGGTTGTAAATGCGGGTGCCCACCAGGTCGGCGGGCAGCAGGTCGGGTGTGAACTGGATGCGTTTGAAGCTGCCGCGCACCGCTTGCGCCAGCGTGTTCACCGTGAGGGTTTTGGCCAGGCCCGGCACGCCCTCGATCAGCAAGTGGCCTTGCGCCAGGATGGCCACCAGGATGCGTTCAAGGAAAGCGTCTTGCCCGACCACCACACGTTTGACTTCGTACAGCACGCGTTCCATCAATGCGGCGTTGACGCCAGACGATTGGGGCGTCTGGCCCTGGTTCCATGCCAATTCAGAGGGGTTCATGCACAAAGCCTTTCAAAATCGGTTTGCAAAGGAAACATCAAAACGGCGGTATGCCCAAGCCGCCACCTGCGCTTTCGATGGTGGCGGCAAACACGATGCCAATGAAGGTGCGGGCCGAGGTGGGGTTGAGGATGGCGGTGACGATGCCCACCACTTCGCCGGCCATGTTGATGAGCGGTCCGCCCGAGTTGCCGGGATTGGCCGCGGCATCGGCCTGGATCAGGCCACGCATCATGGTTTTGTCCTCGGAGCCGAACGACCGGTTCAGGCCCGAGACCACACCGGCCGAGACCGAAGGCCCGATGCCAAACGGGAAGCCCACAGCCACCACTTCGTCGCCCGGTTGCAGGTTCTGACTGCTGCCCAGCGTGGCGGGCTGCAGGTCGTCGGGCAGGCGTTTGGCCTTGATCACGGCCAGATCGTTTTCGGGTTGCACCCCGATCACGACGGCTTCGGATTCGAGACCATCGGCAAAGGTGACCTGGATGCGTTTGGCGCCTTGCACCACATGCAAGTTGGTGAGGATCACACCTTCTTCAGAGATGACCACACCCGAGCCCACGCCGCTGTCTTGCAACTCGCCCTGGGGGTTTTTCTTGTTTTCGTCCTGGGTGCGCACACGCACCACCGAAGGCGCGATCAGCTGCGCGGCGCGTGCGGCCCGCGAGGGCAGGTCCTGGGTGTTCAAAGTGTGCAACACGGCTGCGTTGATGTCGTCTTGCGTCAGCCGCTGTGGTGTGCCGGCCTGTCGTGTCAGGGCCCAGGTCAGCGTGGCGGTGAGCACAACGCACAGCAGCAAAGCGGCCCAAAGTGGCAGGCGCACAAAGCCCCTGATGCCTATGCTTTTGATGCTGCTGGGCGCCATGGCTGCTGGGCTTGCTGCGGCCGTGGTTGCCGCTGCTGAAAGCCGTGGGGCTGCCTCTTGAGCAGTGGGCCTTCGGCTGTAGAGTGCGGCGCGTTTCATCGTTGTGGGGGCCTTCGGTGATAAAGTGGCCAGACTTCGTCGCACGCCACACAACATGCACTTTATCTGGCCCGAGCTGCTTTGGCTATTGCTGTTGATCCCCCTGCTGGTGTTGGGGTACATCCGGGCTTTGCGCCGCAAACGCACCGCCGTGGTGCGCTATTCCAGTCTGGACCTGATCCGTCCGGCCCTGGGTCCGGGGCAGCGGATCCGCAGACACATTCCGCCCGCTTTGCTCTTGTGTGCCTTGTCGCTGGTGTTGCTGGGCAGCGCCAGGCCCATGGCTCGGGTCACTTTGCCGGCCGACTACCTGACCTTGGTGCTGGCCATGGACGTGTCGCGCAGCATGTTGGCCGAAGACGTGCCGCCCAGCCGCATCGTCGCGGCCCAGCAGGCGGCCAAATCCTTTTTGCAAGAGTTGCCGGGCCATGTGCGTGTGGCTGTGGTGTCTTTTGCGGGCAATGCGCAGCTGGTGCAGGGCGTCACGGACCAGAAAGAAGCCTTGCTGGCCGCCATCGACGGTTTTCAGCTGCAGCGCGGCACGGCCACCGGCAGCGGCTTGCTGGTCGCACTCAACACCTTGTTGCCCGAGTCGGCCATCGACCTGGAGTCGGTGTTGTACGGTGCCGAGTTCAAAGCGGGGAGTCTGGTCGCGCAGGGCGGCGGGCTGGCGGGGCGCTCGCTCGACCAGCGCTCTGCGCCTGCGTCCTCCGAGGCAGCCAAGCCGGTGCCGGTGGGCTCTTACACGGCCGGTGCGGTGATCTTGTTGTCCGACGGGCGACGCACCACCGGGCCCGACCCGGTCGAGGTGGCCAAGTGGGCCGCTTCCAAAGGGGTGCGTGTGTACACCGTGGCTTTTGGTACGCCGAATGGTTTCATTCCGGGGTATGAAGGCTTTTCGTTTTTTGCCCGCGTGGACGAAGAAGCTTTGCAAAAAGTGGCCGAGACCACAGGGGCCGAGTTTTTCAGGGCCACCAATGCCAGCGACCTGGCCACGATTTACCAGCACCTGTCGTCCAAGTTCACGCTGGAGCGGCGTGACACCGAAATCACCGCCTTGCTGGTGGCGCTGGCCAGTGTTCTGGTGTTGCTGGCGCTGGGCTTGTCCATGCGCTGGTTCCGCCGCTGAGTCCTCTGGCTTGAGTGGCGCCAGGCGTCACCAGTCGGTGATTGCAGCCGGGGCGCCTCAAGCCAGTCATGTGGGCGACTGTGCGGTACAGGGCTTGTTGTATCTTTGCGCCTTTTGCCTTGCACCCCTCACCGGATTGACTGAACCACCATGACCGAGCGACTCACTCAAATCAATTACGAAGACTTGCCCGCCGAGGTGCGGCCTTTGGCCGATGACATCCTCAAGGTGTCCAGTGCTGCATTGGGCGGCCCCTACAACGCCCTGTTGCGCAGCCCCGACATGGCGCGTCGTGCCTTTGATTTCCTGGACTATTTGCGCTTCAAGACCTCGGTCAACAAGCGGCTGAACGAGTTCGCCATCCTGATTCAGGCGCGCATCTCGAACGCGCAATACGAGTGGTGGGCGCACGAGACCATTGCACGCAAAGCAGGTTTGTCCGATGCGGTCATGCGCGACTTGCAGCAATGCCGTCGCCCGAGCAGCATGCAAGACGACGAGCGCCTGGTGTATGACTTTTGCATTCAACTGTCTTTGAACCACCGTGTGCCCGATGCGCTGTGGCAAGAAGCCGTGACGGCCATGGGCGAGCAGGCCGTGGTGGACCTGACGGTGTTGTCGGGCACCTATGTGATGGTGTCCATGCTGCTGAACGCCACACAGGTGGGCATTCCGGGCGGTGGGGCTGAACCCTTGCAGGTGCTGAGTCCTCTGGAGATTCGCCAGCGTTTGCTGGCCTGATCCGTCACACTGTTGAATTCATAAAAAGGAGACATTCATGGCCATTCGTTTCATCCGTACAGGTCTCGCGTTGTTGCTCGCAGCCGCTGCTTTGCAAGCCCCGGCGCAAGACTTTCCCAACCGCGCCATCACCATGGTCATGCCTTACGCGGCAGGCGGCCCGGGCGACACCATCACGCGGGTTTTTGCGGGCGCGATGCAAAAGCACTTGGGCCAACAAATCGTGGTGGACAACACCGCGGGGGCTTCGGGCTCGATCGGCACGGCCAAGGTGGCCCGTGCCAAGCCCGATGGCTACACCTTGCTGATGATCCACGTCAGCCACGCCACCAACCAGGCCATGTACAAAAGTCTGCCTTACCACCCGGTGGACGATTTCGAGCCGGTGGGCCGCGCCACCAGTGGGCCCATGGTGATCGTGACCCGCAACGATTTTCCAGCCAGGAACCTCAATGAGTTCGTGGCCTACGTCAAGGCCAATGCCGCCAAGGTCAGCCTGGCGCATGCGGGTGTGGGCTCGGCCTCGCACCTGTGCGGTCTGATGATGATGAACGCGCTGAACGTCAAGCTCAATGAAATTCCCTACAAGGGCACGGGCCCCGCCCTGACCGACCTGATGGGGGGGCAGGTCGACATCCTGTGTGACCAGACCTCGGGCACGGTGCCTTCGGTCAAGACCGGCAAGATCAAGGCCTATGCCTCGGCGGGCAAAACCCGACTGCCACAACTGCCCGACGTGCCGGCCATTTCAGAAGCGGGTGTGGAAGGCTTCGACATCAACATTTCATTCGGCTTGTATGCCCCCAAGGGCACGCCTAAACCGGTGCTGGAGCAGTTGACAGCGGCCTTGCAAAAATCGGTGAGCGACCCCGATGTGCGTCAGCGCCTGGAGGCCATGGGCATTTCGGCCGTGAGCCCGGAGCTGGCCCGGCCCGAGGCTTTGCGCGCCCACCTGAAAAACGAAATCGACACCTTGGGTGGCTTGTTGGTCAAAGCCGGTGTGAAAGCCAACTGAGCGGATGCGAAAGTGCTGAGGCCATGAGGTGTCAGTCTCGCCTGTACGGGAGATGAAACGATGAAGAACTGGTGGCCTTTGCTGCTGACCTTGGTGATCCAGGCCATGGTGGCCATGGCGTTGCTCACCTTGCCGGTGATGGCGCCGGTGGTGGCCGAGGCCATGCAGGTCTCACCCGCGTTGGTCGGGCTGTATGTGTCGGTGACCTACGCCGGGGCCATGGTGTCCACCTTGATGGGCGGGGCCACGGTGGCGCGGCTGGGTGCCATCCGCGTGAGCCAATGGGGATTGCTGTTGTGTGCTTTGGGCCTGCTGCTGTGCGCGGTGCCCTGGTTTCCGGCCATGGTGTTGGGCGCGGTGTTGATTGGCCTGGGCTATGGCCCGATCACCCCGGCCAGCTCGCACCTGCTGGCGCGCACCACGCCTGCGCACCAGATGTCGCTGGTGTTTTCACTCAAGCAAACCGGTGTGCCCTTGGGCAGCATGCTGGCCGGTGCCATCGTGCCGCCCTTGTTGCTGGTCATGAGCTGGCATGCCAGCCTGGCCGCCGTGGCGCTGGTGTGTGTGCTGTGTGCCTGGGTGTCACAAGGCCTGCGCAGCGAACTGGACAGCGACCGCCAGCCTGACACGCTGGTGCAATGGCGCAGCCTGATCCAGCCCATCCGCCTGGTGCTGGCGCACCGGGCTTTGCTCACCATGGCGTCTTGCTCGTTCATGTTTTCCATGGTGCAGCTGTCGCTGACCACCTACCTGGTGACGTTTTTGCACGATGACCTGTCGTATGGGCTGGTGGCAGCGGGCCTGGCTTTGTCGGTCACGCAAATGGGGGGCATTGGCGGGCGCATTGCCTGGGGCTATGTGGCCGATCGCTGGCTGGGCGCCCGTCGCATGCTGTTGCTGTTGGCCAGCATGATGGCCTTGGGGGCGCTGGCGTCGGCCTTTTTGACCACCGACACGCCGCAGGCTGCGGTGGTGGCGATTTTGGTGGCCTTTGGTGCTTCGGCCATTGGCTGGAATGGGGTGTACCTGGCCGAAGTGGCGCGTCGCGCCCCAGCGGGCATGGCCAGCATGGCCACGGGGGGCACTTTGGCATTCACGTTTTTGGGGGTGGTCGTGGGGCCACCCATGTTCGGGGCTTTGTCCGGCCTGTTTGGCAGTTACCGGGCCGGCTTTGTCGGCTTGATGGTCATGGCCAGCGTCAGCGGCGCGGTTTTGTATGGGAGCCAGCGGCCATCTCAGGCCCGCTGAGCCCCAAGGCCCGGGGGCCGCTCAGCCTGCCTGCAAAATCCGGTCGATCCAGTTCTGGAGGGCTGGCCCGTCCATGCCATGCGCCAGACCCAGCAGCATGACGATGCGCACTTTGTGGGGGGGCAATGGGCCTGCCGTCAAAATGCCATGCTGGGCATCGGCGTACACGCTGGCCCGTGTCACGCTGCCCGTGATGAAGCGGGCGCAACGCGCCACCAGCACACCTTGTGCGGGCAAGGACTGGATGAACGCGCGGTAGGCCGTGGGCGTGTTGGCGTTGCCCAAACCGGCATGCACAATGCCCCGCGCGCCGGTGGCCACAAAGGCACGCATGGCGGTCTCGTCCACCCCCGCATAGGCCACGGCAATGTCCACGCGCGGCCACGCCGCAGGGGATTGCCAGGCCAGGGTGGGCGCACGGCCGGCGGCCCGGAACCACTGCACCGCCTGGTCGGCCACTTCGCCCACGGCACCGGCCAGCGGGCTGTCAAAGGCTTCCACGCTGCTCACATGGCGTTTGCCGACCCACAGGCCTGAGTGGATGCGCCCGTTCATGACCACCAAGGTGCCGCGCCCCCGCGCACCGGGGCAGGCGGCCACACTGCAGGCGTCGAGCAAATTGGCCGGGCCATCGGCCGAATAGGCGGTGGCCGGGCGCATGGCGCCCACCACCACGATGGGTTTGTCGGTGTCCACGCTCAGGTGCAAAAACGTTGCGGTTTCTTCCAGCGTGTCGGTGCCGTGGGTGACCACGATGCCCGCCACATCGGGGTGCTTGACCGCTTGCATCACGGCCCGGTGCAGGTCCAGCCAGTGCTCGGGCCGCACGTCGTAGCTGGCCAGTTGCAGGGGTTGCGTGACGTCGATGTCGTAGCGCTGGCGCAGCTCGGGCACGGTGTCGACCACGGCCGACAGGCTCAGGCTGGCGGGTTTGTAATCGGTGCTGACGGAGGCAGCGCTGGCGGCGCCTGCGATCGTGCCACCTGTGCCAATCAAGGCCAAACGGGGTTTTGTCATGGGGTGTTGACTCCGAAGAAATGGGTCCGAATCATTCAGAACGAAAAAGTCATGCTGACACGGCCCAGCAGGCCGTAGTCGGCGCTGGCGCTGTCGCCGGGTTCGAGTTCGAGCGGCACCATGCAGGTGCCGGTGGTGACCACCTGGCCCTTTTGCAAGGGGATGCCAAGACCCGACAGCTGGTTTGCCAGCCAGGTCAGGGCGATGCGCGGGTCGCCCAGCACATTGCCGCCGGTGCCGTCGCGGGTGTATTTCAGCGTGCTGCCGTGGTCCACCCAGGCGTGTACCGGGTAGGTGCTCAAGTCCAGATCGCGCCACAGGTCAGGCGCGGCCGGGCCCAGCACGAAGTGGCGGGCACAGGCGTTGTCGGCCAGCAGTTGCGCTTCGCCCGCGGCGGTGAACGGGTCCAGCCGGGAGTCGGGTACCTCAATGGCCGGGTGCAGGGTGGCCACGACAGCCATGACTTGCTGCTGCGTGTAGGGCGCGCTTTGCGGCAGCAGGTCTTGCGCCATGGCAAAGGCGAATTCGGGTTCGGCCACGCGCATGCGGTTGCCTGCAGACGGGACAGTGGCACCGCTGTCGAACACCTGACCCGACAGCAAGCGCCCGGCCAGCGGCCCACCCACGTTGATGTGGGCTTGTCCATTGGCGCTGGTGGCGGCGATTTTCCAGCCCAGCACGCTGCGCCCGGACACAGCGGGCAATTGCGCTTGCGCGGCATAGCCTTGTGCCGCCGTCAAAGGACGACAGGTTTCGGGCAGGGCCCTCAGCACCTGGCCCGATTGCCAGTGCGACCAGATCACCTGGGCCGTTTGATTGGAGGGGGAGGGTTCAATGGGGGTCGGCTTGGACATCTGTAAATTGTGACGCCAAGTGAATGGAATCAGGCCAAATGTTGTGTATAATTTTTGGCTTGACGGCTTCGGCCAACAAATTCTGGTGATATAGCTCAGTTGGTTAGAGCGCAGCATTCATAATGCTGATGTCGGTGGTTCAAATCCACCTATCACCACCAAGACACGATCCAAGGCCGTTCACTGACATCCAGTGAACGGCCTTTTTCATTGGTAAATCACTGTTTTGTTGTCCAAGTTAGTCCAGCAAGGTTCGTTGACAGCCGGTTGAAATGTGGGGCACATTGTGGGGAACGATCCCACGCCATGTGGGGCACAGAAAAAAGGGACCCCACCATGCTGACCGAAGCCGAATGCAAAAACGCCACTTGCCCACCTGACCGGCCCCGCCTGCGCCTGACCGATGCAAACGGCCTTTACCTGGAAGTCACCCCCAAAGGGTCAAAGCGATGGTTTTGGAAATTCCGCAAGGGGGCCAGCGATTCCCGCCTGGCGCTGGGGGTGTATCCAGCGGTGAGCCTTTCAGCGGCCCGCAAAGCCCGTGACGCTGCACGAACCCAGCGGGCGCAAGGCGAAGACCCAACACAGGCCCGCAAGGCTGAAAAGCTGAAAGCGGCCAATCCAACCGGCGACACCTTCAAAGCGGTGGCCCTGGAGTGGTTCGAGTTGCAGCGCCCCAACTGGAGCGAGTCATACGCTGTCAGGCACAGGCGCAATCTTGAGAAAGACCTTTTCCCCTTTGTTGGTGCCCTGGCCATGACCGAGATTCACCCCATGCAGGTGCTGGCAGCGGTGCAGGCGGTTGAAAAACGCGGTTCACTGGAAGCGGCCCGGCGAGTCCTGGACACGGCAAGCCAAGTTTTCAAACACTGGTTGCCCATGGCCCCGCCTCAGTACCGCAATATCACCGAGGGGCTGCGGGCACGGCTGCAACCCCGCATAGAGGGCCACTTTCCCGCGATCACAGACCCCCGGCGCTTTGGTGACTTGCTGCGGGCGATCTACGCCTATCAGGGCGGGCCTTTGGTCACTGTGGCCCTGCGCCTGGCCCCGCTGCTGTACCAACGCCCTGGCAACCTGCGGGCGATGGAGTGGGCAGAACTTGACCTTGATGCCGCTATGTGGACCATCCCCGGGGCCAAGATGAAACGCACAGTGAAGGACAAGGAAAACGGCCCGCCCCATGTGGTGCCCCTGCCCACGCAAGCGGTGGCCTTGCTGCGTGACCTGCAACCCCTGACGGGGCACGGTAAATACGTGTTCCCGGGGGAGCGAAGCCACGACCGCCCGCTTTCTGACAACTCAGTCAGAAGCGCCTTGTATGCCATGGGCTTCGGGGCTGAACAGTCATGGCACGGGTTCAGGGCCAGTGCCCGGACGATGATGGTTGACGAGCTGGACGCCGACCCCCTGGCCATTGAAGCGAACCTTGCCCATGCCGTGAAGGACAGCAACGGGCGAAGTTACAACCGGACCCAGTACCTGAAAAAACGCTTTGACCAGATTCAGCAATGGGCCGACTACCTGGACAGGCTGCGAGATGGGGCCGATGTGATCGACCTGGCCACACACAGGGCCGCATGATCTGACCCAGCCCGGCCCCGGTGCCCCCCAGCGAAAACCGCCCACCGAGGCGGTTTTTTTGCGCCCGGGCGGTGTGTTTGGCATTTTTTGGCGGCTGCTATTTTCAAAAAGTGCGGGGACAGCGGGGACAAATTCAAAGAATTGAGGATTTATGCGGGTTTGCAGCGATTTGAGGTGCGGGGACAAAACGGGGACAAAGCGGGGACAAAGCGGGGACAGTATCAGTATGTGAAAAAAATTACTCATTCACATACATTCAGACCCTTCAAACGTTCGTTTTTGCCCCATGCCTTGCCCTGTTCTTTGCCCTTTGCCCTGGCTGTTGCTGGTGGACTAACGAAGCCCAGCCCCGGTGCCCTTTGCCTGGTGCCCGGTGTTGCACGGCCCCGGCTTGCAATGGACAAACACGGAAATGACCGCGAAAAGGGTTCTCCCATGGCCCCACCTTCGGCGGCGCTACGGTGTTGACCTGGTGCCGTTCGCTGGTGGCCATGGCCTGCCCGGTGGCGTGATCGAGTGCAGCCGGTGCCCTGCGCCAGCGATGGCCGGGCGGGTTGCTTGCTGGTGCTGGCGCTGCTGTGCGGCGGCAAGGGTACGGCCCCGGCCCGGATCAGGCCCGGATCAGGCGGCGCTGTGTGGTGTTGACCTGGTGCGGCTGCTGGTGGCCATGGCCTGCCCGGTGGCGTGATCGAGTGCAGGCGGTGCCCTGCGCCAGCGATGGCCGGGCGGGTTGCTTGCTGCGATGCCTTCGCCCGCCCTGGTGGCCTTGACGCCCGCGCCCCAGCCCGTGCCATAATCCGCCCAACCCCTGACCGGGGCCGGTGCTTCAAAACACCTTTTTGGTTAGCGGTGCGACGCCCCCGATAGTGGCGTTTTGTCACGTCTGAACATGCCCACGCTACGGCGGCGGGGCTTTGGTTTTCGGGCGGGATGGCCGAAGCGGCAACGCCCGGCGCACGTCTAACTACGTGTTTTGAACATCCCGTCCACCCGCTGCGCTTCAAAACGTGGCGAGTGGTTTTCAAGTCTCAGTTAGGAGCATGAAGCCATGACACCAAACGTCATTCACCTGACCCGCCGACCCAGCACGGCAACACCCACCAACACCCCGCACGACCTGGCCACGATGGCAGCGCACCAAGAGGCAGAAAACGCCCTGGCCATGGCGCTGCACTACCTGCGATCCAGTGCGACCAACATCCCCGGCGCTACCCGCAAAGCGGTGCAGGCATTGGGGGCACTGAACCGCCTGAGCAAGCCCACCAACACGCCCGCACCCGCTGGCGCTGGTGCCCGTGCGTTTGCATCGTTGGAGGGGTGATCCATGCAAACCGTTTTCATGCTTTTGAGCATTTACAACCGCCCACGTCTTGCACTGGATCAGGTTTGCGAGGCCATTGGAATAGCCAAACAAACCGGCTACAACCTGCGAAGCCGGGGCACGTTCCCTGTTCACCTGGCAGGCTATCCGCTGACGGCTGACATTCGAGATGTGGCCGCATACCTTGACCAGATGCGGGCCGCTGCTGACCATGGCCGTAAAGGCGGTGCAGCATGACCACCAAGACCACCACCAAACGGCGGGCCAGCAAGGCCAGCGAAGGCCCGCCCACGGCCCCGATGGATGCC
>Ga0255126_1000056_pt1 | contig 41897 bp, 30 predicted proteins | sample Law_Miss_RepA_8d_FD_188556 | JGI IMG/M metagenome (GOLD analysis project Ga0255126, IMG submission 188556) | Freshwater microbial communities from St. Lawrence River, New York, United States - Law_Miss_RepA_8d | ecosystem: Environmental > Aquatic > Freshwater > River | place: USA: New York... | reverse complement strand
CCGCAACAATTCTTCGTAGCTGACAATCGAAGGATCGTACTGAACTCTCACTACCTCCGCATGTCCAGTCTGATCGGTAAGGACTTGCTCGTAACTCGGATTTGCCAACGCTCCTCCGGAATACCCCGAGACTACCGACTCCACCCCCCAGACGCGTTCAAAGACAGCTTCCAGACACCAAAAACACCCACCCCCAAAAACGGCATTCGCAACCCGAGGCTCTTCGCTCGCTCGCCCTTTCTCTACTTGAACTCCCCGACCTCGAGGAGCCGTATCACCAACGTCTTGGCCCAATGCCTCTCCTAGCAAGCCAAATAAACAGAGCACCGATAGACCGACTGTGAATAAACATGCCGAGCACAGTCGACTCCTCAGATCTAAACTTATTGCCCAAGACTGCGTTTTGAACTCTTGCATGCTAAGCTCCCAACTTCAGCGGCCCAAGCGATCGGCCAACCTTCAAGTGATCGGCCAAACAAGGAACAGGTCAGTGAATGCTAAAAAAGAAACGGGTCAAGTGATAGAATATCGGTGCTGAGAAACAAAGAGAATCTATCCGATCCAACACGCCAGCGTGCCCCATCACTAGCGTTCCGTAATCGCGAACCCCCCGGTCTCGCTTGATGGCACTCATGGTTATCCCACCCGCGAATCCTAAAAAGGCGATGACCATGGCCATACAAGCCGATTGCCATGGGGTAAACGGTGTGACCCAATACAACAAAGCACCGAAGATCCCAGTCGATAGCGTCCCACCGAGCACCCCTTCCCAAGTCCGCGTGCTGCTGACATCGGGGGCAATGACACGCTGACTTTTCAAACGACTCCACAACCACTGCAACACATCGGAGAGTTGTGAAATTAGCACGAAGTAAAACAACAATCCCGCCCGCGATCCATCCCACAGCGAACCATCAGACTCGATCAACTTCAAATCCAACAAAGCAGGAGCATGAGATAAACAATAAACGCAGATCAACAACCCTGCTTGAATCTGCGCTGATCGCTCCAAAAATCGCTTGTGATCACCCGCTATCGCAATCCTCGCTGGAATGAATAGCGACGCATACACCGGAATCATGACGCTGTAGATCGAATAGAAGTCGATCCGCTCTCCCCGATACGAAATCCCGGACTGAGAAAGCCCAATGAGCAAATACTGCAACGGAGTGAATACCACCAAACTCCAAACCAACGCCCGATGGTCCCCACGCCTCGTCGGTGTCATCGTGATGAATTCTCGAAACGCCCAAAACGATACCAAACCAAACAAAATGATCGTTCCAACCCGATGCAGAAACATCCCGGAAATCAAAATGGCAAACATGAGCCACCAAGCCCACAATCGCTGCACAAAACGATTGACCAACGCAGGATTCACCGACGGGGTTGGCTGATTGCTCAAATTTCTAGCCACGATCGACGCGACCGCTAAAACCCCTAACACGACGCTCGCTAACACAATCGTCGGTAAGTCCAACCCGGTAAGGTTTTGTGGCTGATCATCCATTGCGAAAAACTGATGCGTCTGAGAAACTGCAAAACACAGGTCGATCACCAAAAGGACCACAAGGCCTCCTCTGTTCACCTCCAAGCATGGTAACAAGAATCCTCCGAAATGCGGAGGTCTCTCACACTCACTTTCCCCCCTCCTCCTCCCACCTTAACGTTTTTGCAGGTCTTTCCCCTAAGCTACACAAGCTTCGAATAAGCAAAATCCAAGGAATCTCTAACCATGCACCTTCGAATTGGTACCCGGCACAGCCCCCTGGCACTCTGGCAAGCCCACTGGGTTGCTGACCAATTGAATTCAGCCGGACACCAAGTCGAACTAGTGAAAATCACTACAACCGGCGATACGACCACCACCCCATTGGGCCAAGGGGGCGGCGTGGGACTCTTCACCAAGGAAATTCAAAAAGCACTTCTAGACGAGCGCTGCGATATCGCTGTCCATAGTTTGAAAGACCTCCCAACCCAACCGATCCCTGGCCTTACCTTGGCCGCTGTCCCAAACCGTGAATCTCCAAACGATTGCTTGATTTCAACCAAGTTCAGAAGTCTCTCGGACCTCCCTCTGAACGCTCGAATCGGTACTGGTTCTCCACGACGCAAAGCACAACTGCTACACCTTCGCCCCGACCTCGACCTACAAGATATCCGGGGAAATGTAGAAACTCGCCTCGCGAAGCTGACTTCTCAACCCTTCGACGCCATCATCCTCGCCTACGCAGGACTTCAACGCCTCGGGCTCGAATCGCTGAAACTCAATCCTGAACACCTATGCGTCTTGCCCACCGACGTGATGCTGCCGGCCGTCGGTCAAGCAGCCCTTGGTCTCGAGACTTGCACCGAAGATACAAAAACCAGAGAAGCTCTCCTACCTCTAATCGATCCCGCTACACTGATCTGCGTCCGTGCTGAGCGGGAACTGCTGCGTTTGCTCCAAGCCGGTTGCCTCGCCCCAGTCGCCGCTCACGCCACAATCGCCAACCAAATTCTAATACTCCGCGCAAAAGTCTTCTCCGACGACGGAACAAAACTGATCTCAACCTTGCACCAAGTTCCTATCGATCAAACTGCTCTCTCCCAAGCAGGTGCAATAAACGACGAGACTCCAATCTCCCTCGCAGCACATGTTGCTCAATCTCTGAAATCCCTCGGTGCCGAGGAACTTATCGCAACTACACGGCTAAACCTTCCAAAAGCCTAGAACATCGAACCGAAGCGGAATTGCTACCATCACAATGGTTGCTGAGCGTTCTTTAACCTGTGGATGTACAAACAAAAAAGCGACCTCGATTGATCGAGATCGCTTTCGATATTTTGACTTATAACGGCGAGAGAACTACAAAGCCACGTCCAGTTGCGACTGACCGTCTTTCACCGTAACCGTACGTTCCATGTTCGCTTCCTTCATAGCAGCATCAACGCCTTGAAAGGCCGCTGCTTGTGCTGGATCGTTGCTCGGTGCCAAGTAATAAGCATACTTGCCAGGAACCAACGAACCTTTGAAAGACCCATCCGCCTTGACTTCCAATGGAGCTGGATGGCCAGCTTCCAATGGTTGCAACATCAAGACGACATTACCGAACGGCTGTCCACCTTTGGTTACCTTGCCTGTTACATCCATCGGCCCCTTGAGCATTTCTGCCCGGTAACCGCAACCTACTGCAAACAAGCAAACCATTAGCAAAAGTATCAGATTACGCATTGGTCGAATCCTAGACTATTCTTGTGGTTCGTAGTTCACACCGTCGTTACGACCTGCCATCCACTTGAGGATGACGCCATCCAAGTTCGCACTCAAGAACTTTACGGAGCCGTCGCCGAAAACAGCGTTAGCACCCGAACCGTGGAATGCGAATGGCTCATCGTTAGGTCCGCAGTTGTTAACGGACCACAAGCATTCTGCTGGACCACCGGTAACTTGGCTAAAGTTGTTGATCTTGGCGATCCGTACTCCTGGAGCAATTGCGTTGCTAGGACCGGAGTAACCGTTGGTTACAGCGTCAGCATCGGCCCAAGCGTACATGTGACGTCCAAGAGGACCAGTGCTCATGTTCACAGGGAATGCAGGGCTGGAGACCGGGGTCTTGCGGGTGGACAATGCACCGAACTTAGCGACGTTCGGGTGTGCACGACCAGCGTCTTCAATCGACATCAGCGTGTTCGAGGTACCGTCAGTCGACGAAGCCAACTTGCTGCCTTCGCAATCCAACATACCTTGAACTCGCATCTGAACCAATTGTGGATCAGACGATGGAGTCCGCATTCCGTAAGTAGCGGAACCTGGACGCGAATCCACGTCGGTCAAGTCGATGAACATGTAGTCGATCCCACCCAAGCGATCAACAGGATCTCGTGTCCCTGGATCCATTGGAGCCGATGGACAAACGTAGGTAGAAATCTGGGTCTGAGCAGCAATTTGACCCGATGGATGGGTCGGATCGTCGTACGCCTTACCCTTCGAGCTGCGATGGATCAAGCATCCGCTTGGGGTAAGGAAGTCGTTACCACTTGGAGAAGCTCCGTAGTGGGCGATCGAATTGGTGTTGTGATCAAACATGTTGTAGACGGTCTGTTGCTCGATGTATGGCAACAATTGGGTTGCCGTCGAGTGGATCTGATAAACCGTCGTTGTGCCTCCGGTCGAACCACACTGACCACTGCCAGGCAATTTCTTAAAAGCGGATTCGTGGTTTTGGACCGCCAAACCAATCTGCTTCATGTTGTTCGAGCAGCTCATACGACGAGCTGCTTCACGTGCAGCTTGAACTGCAGGCAAAAGCAAACCAACCAAAATACCAATAATTGCAATAACAACAAGCAATTCAACCAAGGTGAACGCTCGACGCATGGTCGACTTTCGACCCAAACGCATCTTCATAAACACATCTCCCGTAAAACCTCCATCCTAGGCTTCTCTACACTCCGTAGAGAAATCCGCATCCGAAGACATCGCCGTCTCGGACATCGGGCGAATAATACCGCCAAGATCAATTCCTAGAAGGTCTCAGGCACTCAATTCACGCATTCTTAACACTTCCATAACATAACAAAACAGGAATGGTGGTCGATTATTAAGAAGTAATGAATAAAAAATGAAAGGTAGATGAGCTTTTCCAGGCCCACCTACCTTTTGCTTTGAATCGAATCTCTTTTTCAGACTACCACTCGCATCTGTCCGGTAGAACAAAGCAAAGCAGCGGTTTTGCAAATCGCCTAATCTAGACCTTCTTCTGTCAATTCATCTAGATCATCGATGCGATCAAAGATCTTTTGAATCTGATCATTGCTCCAGTGCGGGCCATGCAATCCGCTACCTGTTGCTCGACCTCGACTTTGAGTATCGAACTGCTCTTGGTTCACAACCGACCGAGCACTCTCTTCTCTCACAGGGCTTATGGCTCCACTCACAGGACTTATGGTAACTGGGGCACTCGGTCCAACCGCACGGTTGTTGACGGTCTCGGTGAGAGCCTCCAAGCGATTCGCAAGCTCATGAACTTGCAAGGTCTTTCGCTTGAAGTCGGACGACTTGTTAGCCAACCGGTCCGTCAACTCATTAACCGATGTCTCCATGGCTGTCTTAACACGTGTCAAGTGATCGATCTCAGCAGCTAGCTGTCGATGATGATCATGTACTCGTTCGAATTGCTCGGTCGCTACCAACAATTCCCCTCGCCTCGTGGACAACGTTCCATCAAGTTCTGAAATCGACTTATCGAGCTTGTTGCATCGCAATTCGCGATCTTCTACCAAAACCTTCGTTTGGGTCTCGAGTAACTCATTGAGCTCTCGTTTCTGCGATGTCTCTTCTATCAAACTCTTCAAGCTCGCTTCGCATTGCTCGCGACTCGCTGTCAATCCAGCAATCGTGTCGATCAAACTCGCTTGATCCGCTTTCAAACCATCGAGCTCCTTGCGGTTAACCGCAATCGCTTCCTCGAGCAACGCACGCTCTGCTTTGCAGTCTTCCAACGACGAAGTCACGCTCGCCAAGGTTTGAGTCTGAATTTCAATGTTCCTATCGAACTCAGCTTTCAACGAATCGAGATCCGCTTCCATGTCGCTCTTCTGACGAATCAACCCCTCGCATTCGCCTTGAAGCTGGTGCGACTCGCTGGTCAACTTCTCAATCCGACGCTCGATCGATTGCAAGTCGCGATTGAACTGTCGCAAATTCGCTTCGTACTCGTTGCGGGTTGTTTCAAATGCATCTGCTGCTTGGGCTGACTTCTCTTCCAACTCGAGAATCTCGCGACGAACCTTCTCTCGCTCATTCCTCAAATCAGCTAGATGCTCCCTCTTGGCTTCGATCTCCGAATCAATACCGCACAACTTGAGCTTCGCGTAATCCGCGTCAGCCTGAAGTTGTACCGCTTGTTCCTTCAGCGACTCGACAGTAGCCAGAAGCTCATCCCGTTGCCGTCCAAGTGCATCGGATTCCTCGATGCATTGCTTCGCTTTGAGCTCCGCTGCAACGCTTTGCGAATCGGCATCCCGAACCGCTGCTTCCAATCGCAGCAACTGACTCTTCTGCCCCTTCCAATCCGAAATCCACCTCTGATAAAGTTGCGACATCGAACGAACTTGCTCGCCGATAGCTTCAACACGGCGTCCAGATTCCTTGCGAATCCGATCATTGCCGATCTCGCGAACCGAACGATCGTAAAACAGACTTATCCCCGAGAGAAGAAATACCATCGCCCCGGAAATGTTGAAAAGCACAAACTCGTGGTCCGCAAGCTGACGGCCATAATTCCAATAGTTCGTGGCTGCCGTAATAGCGATCCCAAGACCAAACAAACAGAACGTCATCAAGCTCGGCCAGCGATCGTAACGAGACGACTCGTCCGCCTCCGCCCAGCCTTTAACCTGCCGATCATACGAATCGAGCAACTTCACCAAGCGATCAATCGTCGTGTCGTCCAATAAGCGGTCATCTCCCGCTAAAGCAACACTGCGACTCCCTTGCAAATTCGTATCTGGAGTGTCATTGACGAGCACCCCTGGCAACGAAACTCTAGATTTCGCACCCGATACCTGTGGATACCGATTCCCTTCGGTGCCTTGCCTGTCCCTGCTGATGTGGTCTATCGACTCGAGAATCTCGGTTTTCACCTGACGGCTCCCTTGAAGGCTGAATTTGGTCTGTCTTCGTTTCTCTAAAACGACGGTACTCTCCGTATTCGGCAGACCTTTCCTAGCCCCCATATTTTTCCCAGTCGATTCGATCGAGGAATTTTAACTCGCGATACACCACTTGGCACATCTGTTACAATCGGCACCTTTCTCCAGAAATTCGAGCCCGAGAGTTCACAAGCTGCTATTTCATCGAGAAAAATCCCCTTCTCCACCTCACAGATTCACATTCACTAATCCAAAAAACATCGATGAAGATCTTGGTTACAGCTCAAGCGTTCTCCGTGAGCGGACGCGCTTTGCAATCGCAACTCGAAGCACTCGGCTGCTCAATTCTCCATTCGGCCCCCTGGGGGCCCTTGAACGAAAACGATCTGATCGATCAAGCTGCTGAAGCGGACGCTATCATCGCCGCCACCGACAGCTACACCCCTATTGTGTTCAAATCACTTCCTAACTTGAAACTCATCGCCCGATGCGGAGTCGGTATCGATAGCGTGAACCTCGCGGCAGCGACTCAAGCCGGGGTAATTGTCACCAACGTCCCAGAAGCGATGACCGATGCTGTGGCTGACTACTGCTTCGGCTTGCTCCTCTCCGCCGCGCGACATATCCATACCGGCTACGCTTGCATGAAATCTAACGGTTGGAATGAATTCCCCGGCATCGAACTCAGCGGCAAACGACTTGGTCTCGTCGGATTCGGGCGCATCGGCCAAGCTGTCGCAAAACGTGCTTTCGGATTCGGACTAAGAGTGGCCGCATATGATCCATTGCTCGAATCCATGATGCTTGCTAATCAAGCCCCTGCGACACTGGTCGAACTAGCTTCACACATCGAATGGCTTTCCTTCGACTCACTCCTCGAATCTAGCGACTTCGTTTCCATCCACGCTCCGAACACACCTGAAAACAAACATCTGTTCTCCACTGATGCGTTTCGAAAAATGCAACCGCAGGCTCTCTTGATCAACACATCTCGGGGAGGATTAATCGATACGAATGCTCTAATAGAGGCTTTGAATACAGGAGCCATCGGAGGCGCTGCAATCGATGTGTACGAAGAAGAACCTCTGCCCGTAAACCATCCTCTGCGTTCTACCCCAAAACTGTTACTCACCCCCCATAACGCGTTTAACTCCTTCGAAGCATCGAGACGGATGAGCCAAGGATGCTTCGACCCCATCGACGCACTCTTGAATAAAATCCCACCGTCGGTGATCTGTAATCCTCAAGTCCTAACGCAAAAGAACCTGCGTGCATCGCTTATCATCTAAGCCCACCCCTACACCACCCCCTTACACCAAACCACAATCCAATCGACCACTCAGACCAATCGAGTAATTCGGAGTAGAACCACTTGAAAACCAACACAGTTCGACAAGCTCTTCACGATGGCCAACATCAAGTCGGTACATGGCTGTCGCTCTCAAGCCCAACCGCAGCGCGTTTCATGGCTCGGACCGGGTTCCACTGGCTAACCGTCGATATGGAACACAGCGATTGCAATTGGAACACCGCAGCGACCATCTTCGCTCACATCGCAGATGCCCACTGCACTCCCTTAATCCGCGTCCCATCGATTTCTCACGAAAACGCAAAACGAGCATTAGATCTCGGAGCCCACGGGATCATTTTCCCAATGTGCAACCGCGTTGAACAAGCCGAACTGGCAGTCGCTAGTTGCAAATACCCACCGGCGGGCACCCGCAGTGTCGGCGGAAGTCAGCATGCGTTGAACTATCAATGCTCCGCCGCCGAATATTACCAGAAAGCCAACGACCAAATTCTAGTCGTTGTCCAAGCCGAGCATATCGAAGCAGTTGAAAGGATCGAGGAGATACTCGCCGTCCCCGGTATCGATGCGGTCTTCGTCGGACCCAACGACTTGCTAGCCTCCATGGGCAAAACGCCTCAAATGGATTGTGATGATCCGGAATTCATCGATGCGTTGAATCGCATTCGAACCGCAGCAATCCGACATGGAGTTGCCCCCGGCATCCACGTCGCCGATGCTGCGACAGCCTCGCGACGTATCAGCGAGGGTTGGAAGTTTATCGCTATAAGCAGTGAACTTGGGATGATGAATCAAGCCGCTGCGCAAATCACATCCCAACTCAAGCTAGCCCCAGCGAAGGAAATCGCCCGTTACTAGCTTGACCGAAGGGATTTCAACGAACGGGTATCTCGATCGTCCCTTCCAAATACTCGACGGTTTTTCCAGAGAGAAACACTCGATCCGCCTCCACTCGGCAACGGACCATCCCAGTCCGCTTCGATAACTGGGTTGCTTCGAGCGTGGTTCGCCCGAGCCGCTTTGCCCAATAAGGAGCAAGCGTACAGTGGGCGGATCCCGTTACAGGGTCTTCATCGATTCCGAACCTCGGTGCAAAAAACCGACTTACAAAATCAACATTTTGCCCTGGTGCAGTGATGATCACACCGCGCAGATCCAATTCGTTCAAACGTCTAAAATCTGGCTTCACATCGCGAACCGCCGCTTCGCTGTTCAGTACCGCCATATAATCCATCGCGCGGTAACACTCCAAAGGCTCAACGCCTAGTCCTTCGACCAAAGCCTTCGGCGCTTCGCACCTGAGACCAACCTGGCTGGGAAAATCCAGTGTTAAGCAATCCGACTCACGCATCACTCGCAGCTTTCCGCTGCGTGTATCGAATTCAACCTGTTGCACACCTGCCGGTAATCCCTTGAACAACACGTGTGCCGCCGCAAGAGTTGCGTGACCGCACAAGTCGACTTCGGTTGTTGGCGTGAACCATCGAAGTCGATAACCATCGTCGCTTGCGACATAGAAAGCGGTCTCGGCCAAATTGTTTTCCGCCGCGATCGCTTGCAATACCTCATCATCGAGCCAAGTATCCAGTGGGCATACAGCGGCGGGGTTCCCACGAAATAATTGGTCCGCGAACGCATCGACTTGAAAGATCGGAATCTTCATCTCTCGCTCCAGTTGAACGATGGTAAAGTTTGCTAGTTTGTGGGAATGCGAGACAAGCTTATCCTACTCAGATCGCTTTTCGATCTGAGCGATCGAAATCCCCGACGATAAAAGTAAGGATCACAGCCCAGAGAAAACCACCGAAGACTTTTGCAACGAATTGTCCAGCGACAATTCCAGGCAGCAGTGCGCCGAAAGCCACCGTTGGAAAGACCAAACTATCGACCAGAGCGCTCCCCACGTTCGATGCGTTGATCTTTACCATGCGAGGTTGTCTACGAAGGGATTGGTAAAGCACACCGTCAGTGATGGCCGCCAAGCCGAATGCTAATGTGCTTGCCAATGCGATTGGGCCGGCATTGCGATTGAGCAACCAAGAGATCGCGGCTCCGACGACGATCAAACAAGTCATCTTCGGAAGCAATCCCCGATTTTGCCACGACTCGTGAAGTTTATCGCGGGTTGTTAAATCCAATCCGATCAGAAGAAATGCGTTTACGATCGACGCCGAAGGACCAAAATACGTCGAAGAAAGATTCGCTCCTACGATAGCGACGAGATACAGCAAAACGTAGAACACCGAATGGAATCCCTGCAATGAAACAAACGCATATGAGCCGTGCCGCACACCCTCGCAGGATGATAGTTCTTCGAACCGATAACATCAACCGCCCCCAACGGGGCAACGGTCTTCTGCCCCAAAGGAGCACCGGTCTTCCGCCCCCAAAAGGGCACCGGTCTTCCGCCCCAACGGGGCACAATGTGATAGCCCAGGGCAACGCCCTGGGAAAACGGCCACATAAAACCCCACGCCCTAAAGGGGCGGAATGTCCCTCACACGCCCCCAACGACGCACCGGTCTTCGGCCCCAAAAGGGCACCGGTCTTCCGCCCCAAAGGGGCACAATGTGATAGCTCGGGGCAACGCCCTGGGAAAACGGCCACATAAAACCCCACGCCCTGAAGGGGCGGAATGTCCCTCACACGCCCCAACGCCAAATCCATTTCATACCAACCAAACATCATCGCCATCCGTCAACAATATCAACGCATACCGCGCGAACCCTCATACCGCCCCTTCAGGGCTTGCGTATCTATTTCGTTTCCTAACCCAGGGCGTTGCCCTGGGCTTTCGCCTATCACCCCGTTGGGGTTGAAAACAAATTACCCCGACCAACGGGTCTTCCGCCCCATCGTCGCACCGGTATTCCGCCCCAACGCCGCACCGGTATTCCCTTCAAGGGGGCACCAATCTTCGGCCCCAAAAGGGCACCGGTCTTCTGCCCCAACGGGGCCCAATGTGATAGCCCAGGGCAACGCCCTGGGTGAACGGCCCGATAAAAACCCCAAGCCCTGAAGGGGCGGCATGTACCTCGCACGCCCCAACGCCAAATCCATTTCGCATCAACCGAACATCATCGCCATCCATCAACAATAGGACCGCCCGGATTCGAACCGAGAACCAAGGGATTATGAGTCCCCTGCTCTAACCGTTGAGCTACGGTCCCGACACGGCGGTCTACGCAAGTCGCCTCGCGAAACCTCCGAATAACAATTCATAGTATATCTTATCAAGACACGTCGAGTAGGTCACTTATCCCGCAAGGCATCAATCCGCGAGCTTTGCGATTGCGATGTATCCACCCGCTCGAAAATGAGGAAACCAACTCCTGTACCGCAAACTTCCACTCGACGTTCGATTTAAAACTATCCACCTCTCCAACCTAAACCCACTCGCACGCAAATCCGCTTGCAACTCCCGCGCAGAAAATATGTGCAAATACATACTGGGTAACCCCCGGTAAGCGTAAACCCTATCCCCATACTGCCAACGCGGATCTCTGCTATTGAGCAAACCCCGACTCTTCCGCGATTCTCGGAAACTTCGCCACCGATCCGATAAACATCGCTTAACCCCACCCGGATCCCTCCACCACGTCCCCCGATTATGCACATGCACAATCAATCGCCCTTCTTTCTTCAAACTCCTTCCCACCTCCCGCATCATCCCAACCCGATTCGCTCGACCTTGAACCATCCCGATCGAACTATAAAGACAATAAGCAAGATCAAACGCCGAAGTCTCTAAAAACTCTAACTGCGCTAAATTCCCTAACGCTCCAAAGACATCCCCACCCCGAGGATTAGCTCCCGAATCGACTCCACCGCTCCTCCACTTCGCCTGGACTTGCTCCAACATCGATTGACTTAAATCCACACCAAGTACTTGCCACCCCCGCTCCGCGAGTGGCACCATCACACGCCCCGTCCCGCAACCTAAATCCAACGCCCGCAACGCTTCGCGATCCTTGGAAGCCTCACAAGTGCTCGCTACTTCCATAACGAGTTGACGATCAAGCTCCAGCAGCGGGTGGCCAGCGTGAAATTGGTCGTACTCAACCGCTATAGGTTCACTATGTACGTAATCCCAAGTCCCTCGTGAGACCCCAGGCGGGAGTTGCCATGCCGGTCGATTACGAGCTTCGTTCATCAATTCCACCAGATCGTAAACTACGGTACGAGTTCAAAAGTTGCCATCACCGGATGGTGATCGCTTAAGTCTCTCTCCGCATAATCTTTGGTATACCGAGTGTCCCAGTGATCTGCATCGGGCCCCTCTCCACGTATGTTCCACTGCGATAACACTTCGATCGAACGGAACCGATACCCCCCTTTGCCTTCCATCAACGATGGTGTGGCCAAAATACGATCAAACTGCTTGTCGAGAATCAAGTGCGTTCGACGCTTATCGGCCGGCGCTCTCTCCAAAACGTCAATCAAATCGTCGTTCGTATCACTCGTGTCGAGCCCAAGCAACGTATGCATCCCATCTCCACCTTGCTTAACCTCACCAACGGATTCTTCGACGTTCAAGTCACCGATGATGATGACGTTCTCTCCGCGTGCGATCGCTCCACGCATCCACTCATGCGCAAGTTTCGTTTGTTTTTGCCGCAACTCCGCTGCATCGGCCGTCGCTCGCAAGTGTAGATTAAGCAACGTCAACGGGATCATACGATCTCCTTGCTGCCATTCAAACCGAGTGATCAAATGCTTGGATAAATTGTAAAACTCCTTCGACTCGAACATGCGATTGTTCTGCTCTCGACGCGCGATCTCTACCAACCCAGACTTGAAAATTACGGCTACGTCTTGCTCGGTTCCAGAATCAAACCCTTCGATGAATGCAACGCGGTAGGACTGATTGAATTTCTCTTTGAGTACCTTTGTCAAATTCTGCATCACACCTCGGTCCTCAATCTCTTGGACCGCAAGAATTGTCGGCTCAAATTTTGCTATAGCAGCAGCAAAATTCCCCACGCGCCACTCCCACTCTTCCCGACTCGGTGCGGATTGTTCCTTAGCGACGTCACTTCGATTGTTCGCTTTGAAATCATCAAAGAACCACTCAAGGTTCCACGTCGCAATTTTGAGTTCTTGCGGTGCACGGTCCGCAGGCCAATCCTGTCCAAACCCCACTGAGCCTAATTGCCCCAAGAAATTCATCAGAATAAATAGATGGGAACACACCGTCGCTAAACGGCGAGGACTTCGATAAAAGTGCATCTTAGAAGACTTTAAAAAGGAGTGCCATTACTGGCGGTTTCGAGCAATGACTCGATGAAAGTGAAGCTGTACTTCTCGATCGCAGACTCGTCGTACGCCTTCGACCAAACAAGCCGGTTCATTGGCCTGCTGACCTTGGCGAATGACTTCGTCAAGCTTCGTACCCGGCGGCACACTAAAGGTCGTTTGATGGATGGTCTGATTCCCAGCATCCAATTCCGGAACGATGAAGTGACAAGTAGCGCCGAAGGTAAGCATTCTCGCGGCATACGCATCGTGATAAGGCCGCAACCCTCGAAAGCTTGGTAACAGTCCATGATGCAAATTGATGATTCGCCCACCAGCGAACTTCCAGCACGTATCTGGTGGAAGCACTCGCATATACCGAGCCAAAATCACGTAGTCTGCTTTGTACTGGTCGATCAACCGAACCATTTTGGCATCATCGGCTGATCCGTCTTCCAATCCGATGAACTCGAACGGAATACCGAACTCCTGGGCGAGTTGCTCGCACTTGCGACGATTTCCAATCAAAACAACTGGCTCGGCATTGAGCATTCCATTTTTTACAGCTTCGAGGATCGCTCGAGGGGTATGTTCAAGAATCGTCGCACAGATCGCAAGTCGCGGTCGCGATGCGTTGGTCTCTGGACTCCAAACCCGCAGCTCAAGTCCTTTTTGGACGGCGATGCGTTCCATGGCTTCGGCCAAACCGCCAAACTGGTCGGCGGCGATATGCAGACGACACATCATCGCAAATACCGCCGCTTCGTCATGGTCGTACATCTGGATCTCTCCAATGTTCGCACCGCGACTCGTGACGTCATGAATGATAGGATCCGCTAGCCCAACATTGTCAGGCCCAACCGCCGTGATGATGACTTCCATGGATTTTGCTGATCTTCTATAGAAGGCTATCTAGAAGCAATCGAAGCTTACGCAACTCTTGCCGCATATCCAAGTCTGCCTCTGGGGTCATCTCGATGCTCAGTGCTTGTTGATAACCGGCATTTTGGAGTTGCGTGATCAGACGACTATAGTCGATCTCGCCTTGCCCTACACGCACTTGCAATTTGTCTTTTTTCGAATCTCGAAGATGAACGTGAAAGACGTACTTGAGCAACTTCTCGTAGTTCTTATTCTTGCCGGTACTACAAAGGTAATGACTGGGGTCGAGCGTCAACCCAACGCCCGGAACGTAGTCGCAAAGATTCTTGACCGTATCGGGATCTTCGCTCAAGCAACCGATTTGACTCTTCAAGCCGATGCGAACACCTCGCGAATACCCAATCTCAGCCAACTTTTGAAGATGTTCAACTTCTTGGTTGAACGGGCTACCATGCTCAGCGCTGGGGACCGTCAGCGTTACGACTTTGGTAGCTTTCGCAAGATCGCAAATTTTTTCGAATCGCTCGTAATATACATCACCAGTCGCATCGATCTTGACATTGTAACTACAGATATCAAGCCGGTGCGTGTCGCGGACGAGTCGGAGCATCTCGTCGAACTCCTCGACGATGCGTCGCGGAGGTATTTGATCGGTACGATCATTGAGTTCGATTTCGACCGTAGTGAACTCTAAATCCCCGAGAACTTCGATCGCTTCGGTAAACGACAGTTCTGGGAAACAACCTGTGGAAGCAGCGACGTACACTCTGTTTGTTACTCCGTTCTTTACTCTTCGTGTTTAGTTCCGGTCGGACTTCGTCTTGGTATTTCGACTTGTATCTCATACCGTTCGCGAAGTGCCCTATGAATCAGGGAGCCTCCGCCTCGGAAACGCTATTATCTACGGATGAGGCAACATGGCAACCGTACCAAATCGTCCACGAAAAGGGGCGAAGCGGTAGAATAGCAGGGTTTTCACCTTTCTCCTAAAACTGGTTTTCCGATCCAATGAGCGATTCGCTCGTGGATTTCCTGACATTTCCAAGATTCGGCGATCGAAATGACCCGCAAGCCTTCGTTGTAAACCCCATGAGCTCTCCATCGAATTTCGATCTTCATTCCCCCGTTCATCTCGTCCCAAGCATCGGGACGCAGCGAGCTCACCTCTTCGAACGCCTCGGAATCCGACGCGCGATCGACTTGCTTTTCCATTTTCCAAGAACCTATCAAGAATCCTCCGAATGCCAGTCCATTCTTGAGCTCAAAGAAGGTCTACTGACCACCGTTGTCGGCACCATCGTCGATATGGATTCCCGATTTAGCATGGAAGGACGCTCAAGCGTCGGTGCTCTGCTTGCTGTCGACGGCGGAGGCTACGTTCGATGCGTTTGGTATAACCAACCTTTCCGACGCGAAAACCACTCCATCGGCCAACGACTCCTCGCCCGAGGTGTGATCCGCTCAAGCGGAGTGGCTTACCAAATGCGCCACCCAGAAGTCACCATTCTAGAACCCGGCGAAAGCCCACCACCACCTCGCCCGCGCCCAGTCTATCCATTGACCGAAGGCCTCACGCAACGGCAAGTCTCCTTGGCTATCGAGTCCATACTGCCATTAGCATTGGATATCGAAGAAGCGCTTCCTAGCGAACTGCGCACCAAAGCCGCAATTCTGATGAAACTCGATGCAGACGCACTACCAACCATTCAAGATGCTTTACTTTGGATCCATCAACCCAACGACATACCCCAAGCCCAAATTGCACGCGCCCGATTTATCTTCCAAGAGCTGTTCGTCCTGCAACTTGCCCTAGCGATGTATCGCTACTCCTGCCGACACGCCGCACCGGCTCCAAGCATCCCTACCAACGCACTAATTCATTCCCGTATTCTCAAACGATTTCCCTTTGATCTGACCGAAGACCAAAAACAAGTTATCGAAACCATGCGAATCGATATGGCAAACACCATACCGATGAATCGATTGCTCCAAGGAGACGTAGGAACCGGAAAAACCGCAGTTGCCCAGTATGCATTGCTGTCGGCTGTGGCAAATCAGTTTCAAGCGGCCCTGATGGCACCCACGGAACTTCTCGCTCGACAACATGCCACAAAACTAAAAAAACAACTCGCCGATAGCCGAGTCATGATCGAACTCCTCGTCGGGAGTATTCCGCAAGCACAAAAAAGGGAGATCCTACAGCGAATCGCTATCGGCACCGTAGATATCGTCGTCGGTACCCAAGCTCTGCTTAGCGAACATGTCGAATTCGCGAAACTAGGTGTGATTGTCATCGATGAACAACATCGATTCGGTGTCGAACAACGCGCTACCCTTCGAACAGCACGCACTGTACCGCATTACCTTGTCATGACCGCTACACCCATCCCCCGAACTCTAGCCCTGACCCTTTTCGGCGATCTCGATGTCTCCACCTTGAAACAACGCCCCCCCGGCCAGTCCGTAGTTAAAACGTATGTCGTGCAACCAACCCAACATCAACGCTGGTGGAACTTTGTCATCAAACAAGTCCAGACGGGACGACAAGCCTACGTCGTTGTGCCCCGCGTCGATGCCAACGACGAAACAGAAACGCAAGGAGCGGTCCAATGGTTCGAATCCCTTCGAAGTGGTCCCCTAAAAGAACTTCGCGTTGAACTTCTTCACGGTAAGATGGAAAGTGAAACCAAGCAGTCCATACTCGACCGATTCGCTAATGGTGAAATCGATATCCTCGTCGCGACCACCGTCATCGAAGTCGGAATCGACGTTCCAAATACCTCCGTGATGACCATCATCGATGCCGATCGACTTGGACTAGCACAACTTCACCAGCTAAGAGGACGCGTAGGGCGAGGCTCCTATCCAGGCTACGTCGGACTCTTCCCCACCCAATCGAAATCGATCGATCCTGCGAACAAAGCGAACTCCAGTGCCGCTACGGAATCCGATTTCGATCCACAATCGGAAGAAATCCAACGACTCGAATCCTTTGCCAAAATCCACGATGGTTTTGAACTCTCTCAAATCGATCTGCGAAAACGCGGTCCTGGGGATATCCTCGGTACCAAACAAACCGGCTTGCCCGAATTCATCATCGCCGACCTAGCCAGGGATGAAGAGGTGGTCATGATCGCCAAGGAAATGGCGGCCGAACTCGTCGAATCCGACCCCACTCTCGCTCGCCCAGACCATGCGAAACTACTGCGACAAGTTGTCGCGAAGCATGGAAAATCCATCGCAATCGGTGATGTGGGATAAAAATCAAACGTCTTTAACACAAAATGCGTACAACCCTCGAAACCTCCGCAACCGGCAAAAGTTCAACCTGACTGATGAGCAGGTAAATCGCTAGTCGAATTGCCCCTATCGAACCAGGGAACTACAGTGGGGTGAAACCACTCTTAAACACCACCAATCCAAACTGACTTAATAGGTCATTTACCGACCGACACCAAGTAAATCGCACGGCGTCCCTCAACCAGATATTCGCTCGAAAACACACCATGAAGAACCTCTTTGCCTCCGTTCGATTCCCGCGCACTAAACTCGGAAAGAACGCTTCGAAATCAGCCAGCAATGCACGAAGAGAAAAATCCTCCCGTCGGACTTTACGAAATCTAATCGCAGAGAAACTGCATGCTCGATTTGCCCTCGCCGGAGATGTCACTGCGGTTATCGACAGCGGATACCTTGTCCTGCGCGGGGACGATGCAGCGAACGATGTTAAAGTCGAAAGAGTCTCGGGCAACCAAGTCCGCATTAGCGGCCAGAACAACACCAAGATCAATGGCTTGGATCAACCCGCCTTGCTGCGGGTTCGCAAAGGCTTCGATCTGCAAATGAAGGGTGGGGACGATAAGTTATCGGTGATCGGGCTCAACGCGGTGGGTCGCTACGAGATTCGTATGGATCTAGGTGCGGGGAACGACACTTTGAGTGCGAGCAGTCTAAGTGCACAGCGAATCCACGTGCTCGGAGGTGCTGGAAACGACACGATCTCGGTTACCAATAGCCGCTCGAGACGCGGTTCGGGTGTCGGTGGAGATGCAGGGGATGACTCGATGACCCTGTCGAACTTGCGATTCGGAAACGGTAGCTGCATCGATGGTGGAACCGGCAAAAACACCCTCACGGAAACCAATACCCGGTACGGTGTGCGAAGCACTCACTTAAATCTGGATCCCAACGCCCCGAGCGAACTTGTAAACATTCCGCCCGTCGCCAACAATGATTCCGCATCTGTAGTTATAGGCTCCAACATTCCAATCAGCGTGCTTGCGAACGATACCGATAGCGATGGAACCATCGACGCCACTTCGGTCACAATCGTTGCACAACCCTCCTCCGGTACTCTAAGTGTTAATTCCACCACCGGTGTTGTCACCTATACACACACAGGTACCGCTGCAGGTAGCGATACGTTCCGCTACAAAGTCAAAGACAATCGGGGCGCATTCTCGAATGAAGCAACCGTGACTCTTACAGTCACCTCCACTCCAAAAGCTCCAACAGCAACTGCTGATAGTTTCTCCGTTCCGAAAAGTGGTTCAACCACATTCAACTTATCCACGAACGACATCACAGGTACGGCAGCGATCAATACTGGCTCAATCGTCATCTCCACACAACCTACCAACGGTACCGTTACGGTTGGAACCAACGGGAACGTCACCTACCAACACAACGGGTCGAACACTACCTCCGATACCTTTGCTTACACGATCAAAGACATCAACGGTTTAACTTCCACTCCTGCGAGCGTCCAAGTCACCGTAACGGCTACTCCAACCCCACCGACGGCAACCGCTGACAGCTTCTCGGTTGTCCGAAATGGCTCGACAACAGCGAACCTGGCCACAAACGACATAGCCGGGACAGCAGCGATCAATGCTGGCTCAATCGTCATCTCCACCCAACCTACCAACGGTACCGTTACCGTTGGAACCAACGGGAACATCACCTACCAACACAACGGATCGAACACCACCACCGATACCTTTGCTTACACGATCAAAGATATCAACGGTTTAACTTCCACTCCTGCGAGCGTCCAAGTCACCGTAACGGCTACTCCAACCCCACCGACGGCAACCGCCGACAGCTTCTCGGTTGTCCGAAATGGCTCGACAACGGCGAACCTGGCCACGAACGACATCGCCGGCTCGGCAGCGATCAATGCTGGTTCAATCGTCATCTCCACTCAACCTACCAACGGCACCGTTACCGTTGGGACCAATGGCAACATCACCTACCAACACAACGGATCGAATACCACCTCCGATACCTTTGCTTACACGATCAAAGATATCAACGGTTTAACTTCCAACCCTGTGAGCGTCCAAGTCACCGTAACGGCTGCTCCAACACCGCCGACAGCCACCGCCGACAGCATGACGGTATCCAACAACGGTTCGTCGACTGTCAATCTCGCGTCAAACGATGTTGCCGGTTCCGCGTCGATCAACCCGAATTCCATCGTGATCACTTCGCAACCAGCGAATGGCACCATCACCGTCGGAACCAACGGGAATGCCACCTATCAACACAACGGCACCAATACCACTACCGACAGCTTTGCTTACACCATCAAAGACATCAATGGCTTGACCTCTGCGGCGGCGAGTGTTCAAGTCACCATCAGCGCTGCGGTTCCACAAGCCCCTACGGCGGTCAACGACACTGGTTCTGTCACTGAGGGTGCAAGCGTCACCCTTTCAATCTTGTCGAATGACATCCCTCCGACCGGAGGTTTAGATCCTGCATCGATTGTCTTTGTAGATCTGCCCACAAACGGAACGATCGTCAAGAATGCCAATGGAACCGTTTCCTATTCGCATACGGGTAATGAGAACACCAGCGATGTGTTCCGTTACACCGTTAAAGGAACGAATGGCATCGTATCGAACGAAGCTACTGTTTCCATCACAATCGTGCCGGTCAACGATGCACCGGTTGCAAACAATGACACCGCTGTTGGTTTGTTCCAAGGCATTGCCAACATCCCGATTCTAAGCAACGACACCGATGTCGATGGCAACATCGATGTCGCTTCCGTAACGATCGTTTCCCAGCCTCAACACGGCACACTTCAAATCAACAATCTCAACGGTGAAGTCACCTACACGCACACAGGTGCAACGAATGCAAGTGACTCTTTTACCTATCGCGTCAAAGACACCCTTGGACTCCTATCGAACATCGCCACGGTATCGATCACCATCCAGACTCCACCAAATGCCCAAAACGATCAGTTGGTCGTAACGAAGGCTGGAACCAGCACCATCGACGTAACAGCCAACGACACCGCCCCTTCCGGCACCCTCAATAAACAATCGATCGTAATCCGAACCCAACCTGTCTACGGGACTTTGACACTCTTGGGCGATGGCCAAATTCGTTACAGCCACGACGGAACGAATTCCACCTCCGACCAATTCTCTTATACAATCGCCGACTCAAACACTTTGCTGTCGAACACCGCTACAGTATCGGTAAGCATACAAAGCCCCAATGTTGGCCCAACAGCGAACAACGACCAAGCTACGGTTGCAGAAGGTGGAACGGTTAACATCCCGGTTCTTGTAAACGACACCGATCCAGATAATTCGATCGATACCGCAAGCGTTCTTATTGTAAATACACCAACGCACGGCACGGCCACTCTGGGGGTCGGTGGCGTGGTGATCTATACCCACGACGGTTCGAATACGACAGTCGACAGCTTCACTTACCGCGTCAGCGATGTTTCGGGAAGCCCCTCTGGATTGGCAACCGTATCGATTGCGATTACCCCTACCAACGATCCACCCGTTGCTCAAAATGATTCGGCCATCGTTCAATCCGGAACCCCAAAGATAATTAACCTTGCAGCAAACGATAGCGGTTCCGACGATGGACTTGATCTCACAAGCATCGAAATTGTCTCTCAACCGAGCCAAGGTACTTTGAGCGTTAACAACAACGGCACGGTCACGTACGAACATAATGGCTCCACCAATTTGCAGGATAGCTTTACCTACCGCATCCGCGACATCGCCGGTGCTCAATCAAATATTGCGACCGTTCAACTGACGATCGAGAGAACAGCATTGCCACCGCTAACGGCACCTGATTCTGCAACAGTTGACGAAGGTGGTACGGTAAACATCAATGTCCTTGCGAATGACACTGCACGAGATAACCCGATCAACGCAGCAGGCGTCACGGTCGTGACTTCGCCCACCAACGGTACCGTAACGGTCAACTCAAACGGCGTTATCCAATACATTCACAACGGTTCAGAAACCACGGCTGACAGCTTTACCTATCGAGTCAGTGACACCGCCGGATTAACCTCGGCAACCACCACAGTGTCCCTCGTCGTAGTTCCTGTTAACGAACCACCAGTCGCAGTCAACGACTCGAAATCGATAGCGTCGAACATCCAAGCCATCATCGATTTAGCCGCCAACGACTTCGACGTTGACGACGGATTGGATCTGTCGGGAATCGTTATCGGTACGGCTCCCGTTCGAGGTACATTGACTATTCATAACGACGGAACAGTAACCTACGTGCACGATGGATCGGAATCGGTGCAGGACACCTTTACTTACCGAATCAAAGACAAATCCGGCGCATTGAGCAATGAAGCAACCGTTTCATTGAGTATCGAATTGATCAATCAACCACCTATCGCCAACCCGGATAGCGCGACGATGTCTACCCCCGGTGGACAGATCGTCATCGACCTTGCCGCTAACGACAGCGATCCGGACGGCGGCCTGAACCTTGGGTCAATCGTCATCAAGACGCCTCCGACGAACGGCTCTGTCAGTGTGATCGGGGACGGGACGATTCGTTACACGCATAACGGCGGGTCGTCTACCACCGACAGCTTCACCTATCAAATCCGCGACTTCGCAGGGTTGCTATCCAACGAAGCTTCGGTAAGCATCAATGTCGTACCGTTCTAAGATCGAACCGATCTAAGCTTTCCAAGAACGAATCAAGCTTTGGGCATGAAGGCTTGATTGTCCGTAGCTGACAATCGTAACCTTCAAAGGAACCTCCCTGAACAGAGTACATGCCCTAGCAATCGCTCCGAATATCCACTCATGAGGATTTCCAAAGACACCTCCGCCGATGGTCGTCAGATATAGATTGGGGTTTCCACATCGAGCAAAGTTTAGTGCTGCGGCCGCAAAGGTAGCTTCATACGAAGCATCGAGTACCAGCCTCGCGAAAATCTCCCACTTTGACGCCGACAGGCTGCTGTAACCTATAGGCAACGCCGATCCGTATACTTGACTGACACTGTGTTTCGTATCCGCTAAAGTCACTTGCGTATCCCAATGGACTCCGATTCGTAACTTCTCTCGAAACAGATCCAAAGCATCCTCAGAGAGACCGCTAAGCTTTTTGACAACGTCATCGAGTCCGCGTGCCGACGGAAGTGCATATCCGTTCGACATTCTCCATAGCTTTCCGTCTTGATTCCCCAAGGCCGCGCCAAGGTCTGCCAAGCAATCGACTTGACACTGTGCAGATTGGCCAATCTGACCGCCAACTGGAACGAAGTAATTGCGATAAATGGTCCCGGCACCGCAAGCGATCGCACAGGCTGGCCCTTGTGTTCGATCGTTTTCATATCTCCCGACACCTCGCTCCGGGGTAACCTCGGGGCCGACCATCTCAAGCAGATTGAACTGAGAGGCGACTTGAAACACCGAGTTTGCATTGGCCGGATCGCGATGCAACTGAGTTACGTCGCCAACCCATTCGCCAACTTCCAACTTATCTTTCCGCGCCGTACTCGTACTCACACTCGCACTCGCGTCTCCAGCCTTAGATTTCTTCTCAGATCCAGACTTACCGATCGACAACTGCTGACTTGATAGACTCTTTCGGAATTCTCCTAACGAAGCGATCTCTAAACGCCCTGCTTGGTAAGAGGCTCCATTGACCTTTGACGTTAGAATTTCCCCCTCAACGGTAATCCATTCGCGAACTTCATTCGAATCGCGTTCGGTAAAACCCATCAATCGCGTAAACCAATCCTTTCCAGACTTCGATGGTGGCTCTTTCGATTTCGCGTTTCGCGAACCGGTTGAACCCGTCGACCAAGCTTGAACAAAATCCCTTTGTATCCCATGCTCAGGTGACGTTTCTCGTCCGCGTACCTTATCTACAACTCGCAATTTGGCTAACACATCAAACACATTCGCCTTGGTGGCCAAACCACGTTGAAGCAACCAGCAACTCACCACCGTACCCGTTCGACCGATGCCACCCATGCAGTGAATATAGACTGGCTTATCTGCTTCCAAGGATGCTTCGATCGCAGCAAGGATCGACTTCATGAGGATCTTCGAAGGTACATTGTTATCCTTGATAGGAAATCGAAGAACCTCAACCTCTTGCCCGGCTGCACCAGCAATCTTTCGAAAGATCGGTTCGTACGAAACAAACGGCTCCCCGATTTGATTCGTTTCGTCGAATTCCATCAAGTTAATGATGGTTCGAATCCCCATGTCAAAGAGCCCCTGCAATCTCTCGCGAGATTGAGCCACGTCGGGTTTACCTGCGTACGCTCCGGCAAGTACTCGCTGCGGTTCAACCCAATACACTCTATCCAATGGAGGGGTCGAGTCGGTCAATTTAGTCACAGTAATAACCCTTCGTGTCCAATCCCAAGGGAGGCGTGGTGGCAAGTCGTTCAAGTATTGGGTTACTGCCCTAAGACGTACGCGAAAATCAACGGGGCTACGATGGTCGCATCGCTGTGGATCATGAATTTAGGACAATCGCCTTCAAGCTTATTCCAAGTGATTTTCTCATTCGGCACCGCACCGCTGTACCCTCCATAGCTTGTTTCCGCATCAGATATCTGGGAGAAATAAGCCCAGCGGCGGATATTCGCTTCGTCGAGATCCTGGATCCACATCGGGACAGCACAGATTGCGAAATCACCAGCAATACCACCACCGATTTGGAAAAACCCGATCGGTCGAGTTTGGGATAGATCCTTGTACCAACGCGCTAAATGCTCAAGCTGCTGTGTACCGGTTTTCAATGCTGAATGGGAAGATACCGTCCCATCCATCACGCGCGCTGTGAACATGTTCCCCAAGGTACTATCCTCAATCCCTGGTGAATAAATTGGAATGCCGGCTTCCTTCGCCGCGATCATCCACGAATGCTCGCGAGGGATCTGGTAGTGCTGCACAAGCTCCTTATCATCCAGAATACGGAACATGTACTCGTAAGCAAAGTATTGCTTCCCTTGATCCGCCGCTTCTTTCCAGTACTTCACAAGTCGATCTTGCATGTGCATCATAACCGTCTCAGGGATGCAAGTATCGGTCACCCGGTTGTAGCCGCTGTCACGCAAATCAATTTCATCTTGAGTACTTAGCGCCCTCCAGTTGTCGATCACTTTGTACTCATTGTGAGCGAAGAGGTTGAACAAGTCTTCTTCAAGGTTCGCTGCGGTACAAGAGATCGCGTGGATTTTTCCAGCGCGAATCATTTCCGCAAGGGAAATCCCCAGTTCAGCCGTACTCATCGCACCCGCCAACGAAACCAACATCGCACCATTGTCGTTCTCAATAAAGGACTTATACGCCTTCGCAGCCGACAATGTCTCTCGTGCGTTGTAATGGCGATAATGCTTCTCCATAAACGCGGATACGCTTGCAGTGGTGCTCTCTGACTTCTTCATCTTAAATCCTTTACTGACCAACCAATGACTAACCGACGCGCAAATGAGCTTTGTGGATTCACACCTGCACACCGGAAAAAATTGAACCGGAAAAAACGACAAGGCGCGATTAAAATCGCGCCTTGCTCCTAATACTGTTTTAGTCGAGAACCTGGGAAATCACCCAAGGGTCGATTTGATTATCATATCGCAAGTAGCAAGCGGCTGGGGGCCTCAAGATAAGCGATAATGTCGTTCAAAAACCGTGCGGCGGTAGCACCATCGACCAATCGGTGATCATAAGCCAAGCTCAGTGGCATCATCAACCGAGGCTTGATCGAATCGTCATCCATGACCGTTGCAAGCTTTCGCGACCTGCCAACCAACAGAATGGCGACTTCTGGCACATTGACGATAGGTGTCGAATAAGTTCCACCGATTGCCCCAAGGTTGCTGATGGTAAACGTACCACCTCGAAGATCCGAAACAGCGAAGTCGTTGTTGCGCACTCGATTCGACAATTCGGAGAGGGCGTAAGCGATATCCGGGATCGACATCTTATCAGCATTTTTGAGCGTCGGAACGACCAGTCCACGCTCGGTATCAATAGCGATACCAAGGTTTACGTAGTCTTTATAAATGATCTGCTCATTCTCCATATCGATCACAGCATTGAGCGCTGGATGGTGCTTCAACGCAGTCGCAATGGCCTTGATCAAAAACGGCATCGTTGTGAGCTTAATACCTCGAGATGCATAGTCGTCCTTGCTCGATTGGCGAAATGCTTCTAGCTCGGTAACGTCTGCATCGTCAAAGTTCACTACGCGAGGAACGGTCGACCAAGACTTATCCATTTGATTGGCAATCGTCTTGCGAATCTTCGTCAAGCGATCGACGCGAATCGGGCCGAAATCATCGGTCGCTGCTGTTCCTGGTCGTTCGCCGGAAGACTTCCCTGCTGCGTTTCTCGAACCGCTCTCAGAACCTGCTCCCGATGGGGCAGCCGAAGGGGCACTTGCGGCAGGTGCCGACGACTGCTTCGTGCTTTGTTGCTGATTCGCATTGCGAACGATCGACAGAACATCTTCTCGCGTGATGCGTCCATGTTCACCGCTACCGGTCACGCCAGCAAGATCGACTCCGACTTCCCGTGCGAAGCGACGAATCGCAGGCCCGGCAGCGATCACATCGTCGTCATTAGCTTGTGAGCTGGCAGGTTGCGCATTAACCGCAGCGGAAACCGGTGCTGGGCTGACTGGAGCTGGTGCGACAACAGCTGGTTTTACTGATGCCGGTGCAACTGGTACCGGTGCAACTGGTGCCGGTGCAACTGGTGCCGGTGCAACTGGAGCCGGGGTAACCGGTGCGGCAGTCGCGACAACCGGAGCAGCTTGGACAGGGGCTACCGGTGCAGCAGGAGCTGGAGTTGATGGTGCTGGTGCAGCCGCACCCGCAACCCCTTCAAGCGTCCCGACAACTTGACCAACCTTGACCGTCTCCCCTTCCGATACGGTGATGCTCAAGACCTTGCCCGCTTGAGGGCTCGGTACCGCAACTGTCGCCTTATCGGTCTCCAACTCAAACAACGCTTGGTCCTTCTTTACAGTGTCGCCTACCTTGACGTACACCTCGAGAACATCGCCGGACTCTACGCCTTCTCCAAGCGAGGGCAACTTGATTTCTATAGCCATGGGTAATGTATTGATTTCGGTAAATGAGGGTAAGAAAAAGAGCTGCCGAACGACTATGCGTACAGAGGATTGGGTTTTTCTGGATCCACTCCAAGATCTTTAATCGCTTGGGCGACCTCTTTTGCCGGGATCACTCCCGCACGACTGAGCCGATACAACGCCGCAATCGTGACCGAAGCCGCATCGACTTCAAAGTGCCGTCGCAATGCGGGCCGCGTCTCACTGCGTCCCATTCCATCGCATCCGAGCACATAGTAGTCTTGCTCCAAGTAAGGCATCAATTGCTCACCCACTGCACGAACGTTATCGCTCGCAGAGATGATCGGCCCCTTAACCCCAGCAAGCACGCTTTCGATGTAACTCTTGCGAGCCGGTTGGTCAGGATGAAGCATATTCCAGCGCTCGACGCTTTGCGCTTCGCGTCGCAGTTGCGTGTAGCTCGTCACACTCCAGACATCGCTCGAGACTTGATATTTCTCTGCGAGTATCTTCGATGCTTCAATAACGTGCCGCAGGATAGCACCTGAGCCGAACAATTGAACTCGGCCTCTGGACTTGCTCGCCTCTTGCGAATTGAACTTGTAAATACCCTTGATAATGCCTTCTTCGACCCCTTCAGGCATCGCTGGCATTTCGTAGTCTTCGTTGTGGACGGTCACATAGTAAATCGCCGTCTCCCCTTCTTGGTACAACTTGCGCATACCATCGAGAATGATCACGACGGTCTCGTAAGCCCAAGCTGGGTCGTATGCACGTACGGTCGGGAATGCCATTGCATTCAGATGGCTGTGGCCATCTTGGTGCTGCAAGCCTTCGCCATTGAGAGTTGTTCGTCCCGCCGTTCCACCGATCAAGAAACCTTTCGCTCTCATATCGGCGGCAGCCCAGATCGAGTCACCAACGCGTTGGAACCCAAACATCGAATAATAGATGTAGAACGGAATCATGTTGATCCCGTGCGCCGAATAAGCAGTACCCGCTGCGACGAAACTGCTCATCGAACCGCATTCGGTGATCCCTTCTTCAAGGATCTGACCATCTTTGGCTTCCTTGTAGAACGCGACTTGATCGGAGTCGATCGGCTCGTACAACTGTCCGGCATGGGCGTAGATACCGATCTCCTTGAACATACCTTCCATACCAAAGGTACGGGACTCATCAGGCACGATCGGAACGATGTTCGAACCGATCTTTTGATCTTTCACCAAACGGTTGAGCAATCGCACGAACCCTTGTGTGGTCGAGATCGTCTTGCCATCGAGCTGTACGCTCATGAACTTGCGATAATCCTCCAACGCTGGAGTCTCTGTAACAGGATGATTTGCAGGACGGCTTGGCAAGGATCCACCCAAAGCCGCTCGCCGCTCCTTCAAATACTTGATTTCAATGCTGGTCTCGGGTGGCTTGTAGAACGGAGCATTGGCGACGTCTTCGTCGGAAATCGGAATCCCGAAGCGAGACCGAAACTCGAGGAGTTCCTTTTCGTTCATTTCCTTCTGGTTGTGAGCGATGTTTCGCCCTTCTCCCGCCTCACCCAAACCATAGCCCTTGATGGTTTTCGCAAGGATGACTGTCGGCTGCCCCTTGTGCTCAACGGCAGCCTTGTAAGCCGCATAAACCTTCTCAGGATCATGCCCGCCACGCTTCATCTTCTCCAACTTCTCATCCGAGTAGTTGGAAACCAAATTAAGCAACTCCGGATACTTACCAAAGAAGTGATCGCGGATGTACTTGCCGTTCATACCGACGTACTTCTGGTACTGTCCGTCGACAATCTCGGTCATTCGCTGTGCCAGGAGCCCTGATTCGTCGCGTTCGAGAAGCGGATCCCAATCACCGCCCCAAATGACTTTGATCACATTCCAACCCGCCCCACGGAAAACCGCTTCGAGCTCTTGGATGATCTTTCCATTGCCACGAACCGGACCGTCGAGACGTTGCAGGTTGCAATTGACCACGAAAATCAAGTTATCAAGCTTTTCGCGGGAAGCCATCGTGATCGCACCGAGCGTCTCAGGCTCGTCGCACTCACCATCACCGAGAAACGCCCAAACCTTCTGTCCGCGAGTATCTTTCAACCCACGATCATTTAGATATTCATTAAATCGGGCTTGATAGATCGCCATGATCGGCCCGAGTCCCATCGACACCGTGGGATATTCCCAAAACTCCGGCATAAGCCAAGGGTGCGGATAAGAACTCAAACCACCCTCAGGCTGCAACTCCCGTCGGAAATTCTCAAGCTTCGCTTCCGGCAAGCGGCCTTCGACGTACGCACGCGCATACATACCAGGCGAAGCATGCCCTTGGAAGTAAACCAAATCCCCAGCATACCCCGACTCACCACGCCCCTTGAAGAAATGGTTGAAGGCAACTTCGTAAAGTGTCGCACTGCTGGCAAAGGTGCTGATGTGCCCCCCCTGCCCTTTGTTTTTCTTGTTCGCTCGAACGACCATCGCCATCGCGTTCCAGCGAATGATACTCTTGATCCGTCGCTCGATTTCCCGATTCCCAGGATACGCAGGCTGACTAACCAACGGAATGGAATTCACATACGGAGTCGTCGTCTCCGAAGGGATCACCACCCCGTCGCGCCGCGCACGATTCTCCAATGCCTTAACCAAATACCGAACCCGATCGGATCCCTTGCTCTTGTATACATAGTCGAGAGAGCCTAACCACTCACTCGTCTCCGCGGGGTCCACATCGATTTGGGCTTCGACTTGACCAGATGCGACGAGCACCGAAGGGTCCGCTTCACCAAGGAGTTTTGCGTCCGACATAGATTTCCGATTCTTGAGCGAGGGGTTGTTACGAGCTGGAATATCCTCTCCAGACCGTTTGTTTTAACATGGACGTATTGTCGCGAAAGCCCCCTTTTGATGGAAGATGAATCCAAGGGATTTTCGAAGGATTCCTTCTTGCAAAGGCAGGAAATCCCGCATTAACGCACTTTGGACTCTTCCCACCGACGGGTAATCCGGGACGAATTGACCCGATTCGCCCCTTCCCCCTTGATCTCCACCCCCTCCTCAGAAGGGGAAGGCCAAGGCAAAATCGCAGCCAATCGCATGGCATTTAAATCCACTGAAGACTCTCCGGCAGGGGGGGACTGAAAAGCCGCGACTAGATGGGACATCGGCACAACTTCTTTCGGGGTGCACAATGTTCCTTGCTCCAACTTCACCGCGACCGGCGGCCATTGGCTCGGACCTGGCAAGAGCCCTTCGAGCCGCACCCCTTCGGGACTCAACTCGATTCCCAATGCGAACGACTCGATGTTCTGACTCTCCCGCATTTGAGATTCCCATGAAGAAGGTAGCTGCAACCATTGTGAAGCTCGCCGCAACCAAGCCGTACTGGCAAGCCCCTGGGCTACCTGCAACTTACCCTTCGCAAATAAAATTCTGCCATCGCTGAAATTCAGCCGCTCAATACTTGCCATCGCATCACCGCGCAGCACTGATCCCAATGGGCCGGTTAGATCTCCTAAATTGATCCGATCGATATCCCCTTGGAACATCGCGTCCGACTCCTCTACCCCCCAGCGTGCTCGAAGCACTCCACGAAATCTTGCATTCGCTCCCAGCGAACGCATCGGTGGAAGCCACGCATGAAAATTCTCGATCCCTATCCATGACTTGGGCGAAACAATTTCGAAACTTGTCGACAGATCATCCGGAGAGTGACTGCGAACAACTTGCAACTCCACTTCGCCAAATGGCTGATCAGCAAAAGCAAACTTTGTTTGTATCGACGACTTGTCGGCAGTCGGACGCATCCACAATTCGATTTGCCCGAGCCTGATCTGCTCCCCGCCGCGATGAATGCTCAATCCATTAGGCACCGAAACGGCTAACATCATCTCGCGTGTTTGCGGTTTGCACAAAAACCCATCGTGCATCAACTGCAACGACGATTCGAACTGCTCACCATCGAGCACAGGATCTTTCAAGATCACCGACCAACCCTGCGATGTCATCAATCCATCGAGCTTCGGAATCTTGACCAACGGCGCATCGGTCTCGGGATGAAAAGCAACCACATTCTCCGCTCGAAACTGCTCGGGTGCTAACCATTGCAACGATCCGGCACGAACCCGAACTCCAAGATTCGAACCGACACGCGTCTCCCAACTCCGTTTTAAATAGCCTTGATAAGCAGGCGACCAAAACAGAACCGTCATGACCCCCACCAGCACCAACGGCGCGATCCCCCCGACGAGCAATGCTGCCCGCGCTAACGTTCTTCGTGTCCGTTCATGAAACGGCTTTATGGGGATCAATCGGCGAACCATAACCCTCTGCTAATACCCTTTTTCCAGCAACAAAAGCAACACCGCATCCGCACATCCGACCTTGATCCCAATCAAGCAATCCGCGTATCCTCGTCGAACTTCTTACCCAACTTCACCAACTTGTTTCGCTATCAATTCCCAAACCGTACTTTTGCTCATCTGTAGTGCCATCGCGTTTCAATACGATTCGAACGAAACAGCCTTTCGCTTTCAATTACCACAACTCCCCTTCGAGATAAGGAGATCAACATGGGTCTGCTAAAAGAATTCAAAGACTTCGCGATGCGAGGAAACGTAATCGATCTCGCCGTCGGCGTGGTCATCGGCGGCGCCTTCGGGAAGATCGTCGACTCCATGGTCAAGAACCTCATCATGCCGATCGTAGGTTTCCTAACCAAAGGAATCGATATCGCCAAACTCAACTACACCCCTCCCATCCCAGACGGTGTGAAAATCGATCCGCCAGTCCTAGCCTACGGGGCCTTCCTGCAATCGGTGATCGACTTCGTGATCATCGCCGCCGCGATCTTCCTGATGGTCAAACTCCTCAATGCTGCCAAGGCGCGATTCGAACAAGCCAAAGCCGATGCTCCCCCCGCTCCTCCATCCGAAGACATCCTGCTGCTGCGTGAAATTCGAGATAGCTTGGCGAATCGCAAATAAACGGACTTCAAACACCATTCCTCGGGCGAACTTGCTTAGCCCCCGACATCAGTCCCAAGCCGTACACTCGCTACGGCTACTAGAACCGGCAGAAAATCTTGATAAAGCCGAATAGAGCATCCGCTCGACTGTTGGGACCGCACGGTTTGTGAAATAATGAGCAAGCGACTGGCAGTTTAGCCAACAAGCATCTTTCAACGCCCTTCGGGTCGTTTCCGATGCCCGCTTGCTCTCCTAGCAAACCCGTTTTCTCAACCATGTTTCTCAACCATGCAATCTCACCGAACTTCGCAGCTGGAACGAAAAACAGCTGAAACCCAAATCTCTCTGCGGCTGAACCTCGACGGTTCGGGCCAAAATTCGATCGATACCGGAGTCGGCTTTCTCGATCACATGCTGGTCCTCTTTGCCCGCCACGCCTTGGTGGATCTCGAGGTCAAAGCGATCGGAGACGTGCAAGTCGATGCGCACCATACCACCGAAGATGTCGGCATCTGCCTAGGCCAAGCCTTCCGCGATTGCCTGGGTGATAAATCGGGGATCCGTCGTTACGGCCATATCGTCCTTCCCATGGAAGAAACACTCGCCACCCTCGCCGTGGATTTCAGTGGACGAAGCTACCTTGTGTTTCAAGCCCCGATGCCGTCGCAAAAAATCGGTGAGTTCGACAGCGAACTCGTTGAAGACTTCTGGCAAGCTTTCGCTACGAACGCTCAATGCAACCTCCATGTGCTTCTACACTACGGCCGAAACACCCACCATATTGCCGAAGCCATCTTCAAGGGCGCTGCGCGAGCCATCCGGCAAGCATGCGAACTCGACCCTCGTCAATCCGGTATTCCAAGCTCCAAAGGAGTCCTCTAAGCCAATGTCCAAACAACACTTCAATCGTTTACTCAAAACCTCCTTGCGCTTCGCTCCAGCGCTGAGCATCTCGATCCACTTGGCATCCTCGAGCTGCACGCTTGCCCCAAGCTTCTTGACATCAAGCTTCTTGTCAAACAGTGCAATGGCTCAAGATACATCCCCGCAAGGACGCCCTGCTGCCAATCAAGCCGCAGCAAACGAAAACGCATTCGATGCGAAACTCTCGGAACGCTTCCAAGCTTGGCTCGATGATCAATGCCAACGTCACCCCATGTTTGCAACCTACATGGGGAACCACGATTACGACCACCTCCTCGATGACCTGTCCCCCAAAGCTCGCGCGGCTGAACTAGAACACGATCGTCAAACACTCGCGGAATTGCAAAAGGACTTCGATCCTAAGAAGCTCTCTCGCAATGCCCAAATCGATCTTGAAATCTGGCAGCACTCCCTTAAATACCGAATTTGGCAAGCCACCGAGCAGAACGATTTCGCGAACGACCCACGCACCTATCTGACATATGCTTCCGATAGCGTCTTTACCCTCCTGACCCAATCAACACTTCCTAAACACCGCAACGTCGAGAACGCCGCCCGTCGCATCGCTGAAATCCCGAAGATCGTCGAAGCCGCGAAAGCATCCATAGGAAATCCCCCACAGATCCTTACTGAAATCGCGATCAAACGAACCGACGGTGCTATCGCCTTCTACGAAAGTGATATCTTCTCCCTGACCGAAGAATCGCCGCAACTTAGTCCTCTGCAAGCACCTTGCCGAAGCGCCGCGACAGCACTTAAAGAATTCAAACAGTTCCTCGAAAAGGAAGTACTTCCTCGTTCCAAAGGAACATGGCGAATCGGGAAAGAAAAGTTTGCTAAAAAGCTTGAGCTTGAACTCGATGCTGGGCTTACCGCCGAACAAGTCATCGCTTCAGCAAACTCCGAGGCCGATCGCGTCGAACGCGAAATGTACTACGTCGCTAAACAACTCTGGTACACAACGTTACCAAATACCACCCTCCCTCCCGACGATGAAAACGGTCGTCGAGAGACGATCAGACGCGTCCTCGCGGAACTATCCAAAGAACATGGCACACCTGAGACTCTCGTTCTCGATGCCAAGAAAACGGTCGATACGATCAAAGAGATGATTCGCTCCAAGCGAATCTTAACGCTCCCCGATCCTGATCAGTGCGACATCATTGAGATGCCTGAATTCCAACGCGGATTCTCTGCCGCATATCTCAACCCCGCACCTGCTCTCGATCCAAACGCGAAGAGCTTATACGCCATCGCTCCGCCACCCTCCGATTGGCCCGAAGAACGCCGCGATGCATTCTTCAAAGAATACAACAAATATATGCTTCAGATCCTCACGATCCACGAAGCATATCCAGGTCACTACGTCCAACTTGATTACTCCAATCGAGTGAAATCACCCATTCGCAAGATTCTCTCCTCGGGAGTCTTCGCCGAAGGCTGGGCCGTCTACACCGAACAGATGATGCTCGATCAAGGCTATGGCGAAGGAGATCTGGCTCTGCGATTGCATCAACTCAAGTTCTACTTGCGAGCCGTCCTCAACGCGATCCTCGATCACTCCATGCATTGCACGGATATGAATGACGAACAAGCCATGGAACTTCTCGTCGGTCGAGGATACCAATCAGAAGCAGAAGCATACGGCAAAGTTCAACGAGCGAAACAAAGTTCATGCCAGCTATCGACCTACTTCGTAGGCCGGACTGCCTTCTACAACCTACGGCAAAACGTCCAGCGAAAACGAGCAGAGAACTTCGATCTCCAAGAATTCCACGAGCAAGTCCTCAACTGCGGAACTATCCCTGTGAAGTACTTGCCCGAGTTGGTTCGCTAAAGTTCGCACTCGTCAAACGCCCGGGGACATTCTCAGCAATGCCCCTGGGCGTTGATATCTTCTGCTCGAGCTTGAACCTCAAAGGGATTATCCCAATAAGCATCCCCACCTCGAGCTTTGACCCAAAGACTGCTTGTTAAATACGCCGGTACGAACAATACTCCCCATCGCTCGTACTGACGCACATGGACAATCTCGTGCGTCCAAGTGCCATAGAATGCGGCTTCGTCAACCGCCAGTATCGTGTGCCCAAGTGTCATGGCAACCGCCCCGCCCGGCACCATAGCGTGCTTCAACAATCGCTCAACCGCAGGTCCGACCACTCCAAAAGTCCCGCGATAACGCACCAACTTGCGTTCCCCCCGCCAAGGCACGGCTAAGAACGTCAATCCGATCAAGGTGTAAACAGCGGGCCAAGCGTAACGGAATCCCCTGAACATCACACCGGATATTCTCAACACCGATTTCCGGTTTCGAATGATTGCCATCGCCCCCACCACGCGTCGATTAGGACCGACGTTCCGGACTCTTGCTGAACCAACCAAGTCCCACAACCAGAAGGATAAAGGCTAAGAGCACGAAGCTCATCATCGAAAGATCCATTCGATCATGAAGAGAGGCAGGGAACCAACTGGTTGCTTTCGCATCGAGCATCGAAACCAATTGCGGTTTGAAGTTCATGAACGAAATCAACACCGCCGCAATTGCCCCCCCGGCAATGTAACCGGAACTGAGCAACATCGCGGGGCTAGAATCCTCTTCTGCTGACTCAGACTTGCGATACCGATCAATCACCCAACGAACCGCACCCCCAACGAAAATTGGGGTCGATGCAGCCAAGGGCAAGTACACTCCAACCGCAAATGGCAAACTTGCTACTCCGCTGAGCTCCAGCGTTACCGCAATCAACACCCCAATTAGAACTAAACTCCATGGCAAGCGTCGATCTAGGATTCCATCGATGATCAACTGCATGAGCACCGTCTTGGGCGCATCGAACTTGTTCTTCGTTACGTCATTACCAAAATCATCTTCCTTAAGTCGCCCGTTGATCGCAGGGTCGACCAAGTAGACCGGCGTACCATTCCCATCCAATAAGTATCGCCCCGGTGGTACTGGCTTATCGACCTCGGCTCGCCCCAAGTTCAAAACAAAGTACTCACTCTTGTCCGTCGCATAAGGCCCGGTATGAACGGTATCCTTCGCCAACCCATCTGTCGGTAACCGGACTTGGGAATACTCTCTGACCGCATTCTTGCTGTACGTCGAGTTCGCTTCGTTCATCGCCAAAAGGACCAACCCCACAACCAAAGCGCTGGTCAGTGCTCCAATCAAAATCGCAATCTGCTGCGACCTTGGAGTCGCCCCCACCAAATGCCCTGTCTTCAAAGCTTGTGCAGTGCTCCCTCCGTTCGAAGAAGCGATGCAAACCACCCCTGCAATGGTCAAAGCTGTAAGCTTAATCTCTTTGTTGATCTCAACCAAACCAGAACTCCCGAGCAACAACAAGATCAAACAAGTCAGCAACAGAGTTGCAACCGTCATGCCTGAAATAGGGTTCGACGAAGAACCGATTTCACCCGTCAGACGCGAGGCTACCGTCACGAACAAAAACCCGAAGACAACGATCATCATCGCTGCGACAAATCCGGTGAATCCAAATCCGAGTCCAAGCTGGGGGACCATCATCAGCGCAAGCACCAGCAATAAACTTCCTGAAAACACCAATCCTAGCGGAAGATCAAGCTCGGTACGTTTGACTTGAACTCCGCTTCCGTTCGACTTGGCGGTCAAATCGCGAAAGCTCGTAAACATCGCCCCTAAGATCACCGGCATAGCTTTGAGCATGCTCAAAATCCCACCGGCCGCAACGGCTCCCGCACCGATGTAAAGGATGTAGTTGTTGCGGATCTGATCCTCGCCCATGTCTCGAATCAATTGCGTGCCCGGTGCAACCGGAGTCTCTAGCGAATCTCCGAAGTAGACGATCAAGGGGCTGATGACTAAATATGCCAACACGCCACCGGCGACCATGATGCTGGCGATCCTCGGACCAATGATGTATCCGACGCCGAGCAAGCTCGGTGAAAGCTCCATCGAAAGCGATGCGCCCTTTAAACCTATCACTTTATGAAGCGAGAGCTTTACGAAATCTCCCCAAAGATGAACCGCTTGCATCAGAAACTGATAAACAAACCCGATTCCGAATCCGGAAAAAACAAACGTCGCCGTCGAGCCACCCTTCTCACCGGCGATCAAAACTTCCGCACAAGCCCTTCCCTCGGGGAACGTGAGCTTATCGTGCTGCTGGACGATGAATGATTGACGCAAAGGGATCATCAGCAGGATCCCCAGCAAGCCGCCGAAGACGCTGATGGTCATCACCCTAACCACGTCGATATCGAATCCGAGCAGCAGAAGAGCGGGCATGATCAACCCGACAGCAAAAGCCAGTGACTCACCAGCAGAGCCGGTGGTCTGCACGATGTTGTTCTCAAGGATCGTCGTCTTACGAATTCCAGTGACCTTGCTGATCGCACGAAACAGCGTAATCGATAGAACCGCGACGGGGATCGACGCGGAGACGGTCAACCCGACCTTGAGCACCAAATACATCGACGAAGCACCAAAGATGATTCCTAGCAAAGCCCCCATCACGATGGGGAACCAAGTCAGTTCCGGGATTCTTTGGTCATCTGAAATAAATGGCTTATGAACTTCATCTGTCATGGTTTATCCACGTTCGATTAGTCGATCCCGTGCATCATTCGTTTGATTCTCGGCGTGATCAACCAGATAAGTAACCCGGAAAGGATTGGAATAACGGTATAGATCAAGAAGAACGCGTTGAGGCCATAAGTCTCCGAGATCGGATCGATATAGCTACCGGTCAAACCGGCAAGATAATTTGCTACCGCAGTGGCGATAAACCAAATGCCAAACATCAATCCTACGAGCTTTAAAGGAGCGAGTTTACTAACGTAGGAAAGCCCCACAGGCGAGACGCACAACTCACCCACGGTATGAAAGAAGTACGCAAGAATAAGCCACCACATGCTAACAGTGGCCGATTTCGCTTCGCGGGGGATCCCCGAGCTTCCAAGGGCTAGCACACCGAAACCGATTCCAAGCAAAATCAATCCTAACCCGAACTTGACCGGTGCAGATGGGTTCGCTTTGCTCTCCCATACTTTGCTCAGTAAAGGTGCCAAGGCAATGATGAAGAACGAATTGAGAATCCCAAACCACGAAGCGGGAACTTCTGTTTCATTCTCTTGGATTTTTAAAACCTTGGCGGTGTAAACGTTATCGAAAGCCTTCGCTTGTTCCGCGTCGAGCAGCTTCAGCTTGCCATTCCCACTCTTGTTCTCTCGGTCCAAAAGAAGGATGGAGTCACCTATGTTTAAGGGAACGTCAGACTGGAACGTTCGTTCAATGGCTTTTGCTTCCACGGCATCGTTCGAATCAACCGTTGCAACATTCATCTCAATCAGATAGGCCTTCATGTTGAATTCTTTATTGAGCATCCACAGAGCGATTACCCAAATCAACACAAAGCTCAATGCGATCGAAAAATTCGACCACGGAATCTGCTTGTAGGTTGCGGCGATCAAACGAATCAACACGTAAGTGACGAGAATCAGAGGGATGATCGTCAAAAGAGTATTCGCCCAGAAGAAAGCGGTAGCGCTGCTGCCGCTCAACACGCGACCTGTGTAATCTTTGGCGAAAATCGTCATCGACCCGCCGGCTTGCTCAAAGGCCATCCAGAAGAAAATTGTAAAGAACGACAGGATGCCAATAACCACCAGTCGATCTCGAACAACATTCTCCGGTACAGATTGCTCGCCACCGGTTGCACGAGCAGCCCCACTACCCCGGATACCACGCTTACCGACCTCACCGAAAATCGGTCGACCTAAAGCAAACATCACCAACCCGAGAGCCATGAAGATACCGGCAAGTCCAAATCCATAGCTCCAGCCGACCTTCTCCCCGATGTATCCGCAGAACAGAATCCCAAGGAACGCTCCAGCATTGATACCCATGTAGAAGATCGTGTAAGCCCCGTCCTTCTTGTCTGTTGCGTTCGCGTAAAGCTGTCCAACAATCGACGAAATGTTCGGCTTGAAGAATCCGTTGCCGACGATCAGCAAGCCCAAGCCTGTATAGAACCCAGTTGCATTCTCGACAGCCATCGATGCGTGGCCGAGGGTCATGAGCAATGCTCCGAGCATGACGGCACCTTGATAGCCAAGAAAACTATCAGCGATGATCCCGCCGAGAATCGGTGTCAAATAAACCAGACCTGTGTAGGTCGCGTAGAGTTTTAGCGCATCTTCTCGAGACCAACCCCAACCATTGTCGGCAACTTGGCTGACGAGAAACAAAACCAACAATGCCCTCATCCCATAGTAACTAAACCGCTCCCACATCTCGGTGAAGAACAGCAGGAACAGACTCGGCTGATGACCGAAAATCTCGGCAGATTCAGGCTTGATGTTTTCCGCGTTGCTCATGACTTAGCTTTATCTCCAACAGGCTGTGCTAAACAAATAGCTGAACAAATTTTCGTAATGGTGCTTACAGGCCGCTTGGCACGACGCTCTTCATCTTCTTCAGACCCAAAGTCGCATTCTCGAGTGGATCCATTTTCCAATACTCGCGATTGAACAACTCAAGCGATAGCACGCCGCGAAATCCAGATGCAAAGACCGTTTTAAGGATCTCTCCGATCGGCGCGATTCCATCCCCAGGATAAACCCGATCCGAATCGTTGATCTTATCGCGTGGCATGTCGGGATAATCGTTCATGTGGAACACATGGATCTTGTTACCAGCAAGCAACCCGAGATCACTGAAGTTCGAACCACCTTTGTACAGATGGTAAACGTCTGGCAACACGCAAGCATCTGGATGCTGAGCCGCAGCCGCTACATGCAATACCTCGGAAAGCTTCGATAGATTCTTGGAAAATCCCCAGACTTCTAACTGTGGCAAACATCCAACTTGCTTTCCTAATTCCAACAATGCTCGGTATCGTTCCCCGGATAGGTTCAAGTCAACCAAATCACCATCGGTCGCTCCTGCAGGAGGTGCAGCAATTCGCTTGCCACCCAACGCAACGACAATTTCCATCTCTCGCTTGGCTTGCTCAAGTGCTTTTTGATGGGCGGATTTGTCTGCAAGAATCCAAGGAGCAAACGCGATGGAGCTTTCCAACGTCAACCCAGCGTCAGCAATCCGCTTCTTCAAATCGCTAAGTGTTCCACCGCCTGAGGTGTACTTGTCAACATCCCGCAACCAAATCTCCATCGAGTCATATCCCGCCTTCTGCGCGATGGCGACTTGCTCGACAATCGGTATGACTTCCCCATGAATGGTGCTCGTGTTCAAACAGTATTTCAAGGGTCGTACTCCTTCGTTGTTCAAAGTTTGCGGATTAGGATTCGGTTGCGGAGTGGCGCTTACTTCAGTTCCCGCCAAACCCATCAAGACACACGTGCCACCAACCAGTCCACTTCCTAGGAAACCACGACGATCGACAGCACAATCACCAGAGTCTGCACAAGACGCTTGCTGATCAAACAAACCAGCCGTTTTCGGCTTATCCATATCGGTTTCCTAGATTACTAAATATGAAAGTGAACCAGTTGGCATGAAAACGATTTCGAATCCGGGCATGAAAAATGAAGAGCGAATTGTAACAGGATTTTTTCCCCGCGTCGCAGCTTCCACTCACTCGCTCCTCGAGTTCCCTTGAAAAGCCAACAAGAAAACAATCACCATCCCACCCATCATCCAATCACCGGCAATCACAACCAATCCGATCGCAAGCAATGCCGAGCTAATCACCGCGAATCCCCAAGATCGACGATTAACCAAGAAAATCGCTGTTGAAAAATGTACTACAAGTACCCCAAGCGTAACCAATTGCCCCCAAAGACTCGACCTTGGCACCAAACCCATCATCCCCGCCCCTTGCTCGGATAAAACCGCCGCCGCAGTACCATTCCACCAAGCAACCTGCTGCAACATGCTCGTCGCGGCCAAGACCAACCACAAAATCCAGTGGACCTGCATGCACCGCATCGCCAAATTCGCCAACACGCCATACTCAGCCGCAGACGATTCTTTCGGCGAACTAAGGTCACTACCGCTCGTCCCCACCCGACCCGATCCTACCTGACCCGATACCGACCGCCTAACTGCAAACCGGTTCACCCCCGGTTCAATCGCAAGATATAACAAAGCCGCGATCTGAAGCGTCTCGGCTGGGAGAGTCAACCAAGGCGAACGCTGATGGATCATCACCGCACAACCCCAGACCAACAAGACCACCGCTCGACCACCGTAACCGATCACCATCAATACGCTCGCCAACAATCCAGCCAGACATATCCCCCACGCAACCCCGCTTGAACCCATCACATAAAGCAACGACCACCGATACTCGCTTCCAGTACCCTCCATCCCTTGCCCTATTAAATAACGCCCAACCGATTCGTTCAGCCAACCATTGCCCGTCAACCAACTCGGAACCCAAAGGCAATGCAGAAGAAACTGCAAGCACATCACTACCCCGAGCGCCATTCGGACGGTGGTGTTAACCGAGTTCGATGTGGAGGAAAACCAAAAAGCATCCCAGACTCGGGCAATGTTGCGGTAAAACTCCAACGTCCACGGCTTGTCAGATCGATCCAACGTCATCCTCGATTTCCAATCCACAAAAAAACTCTTATCTTGCGACCCATTGGTCTCTCATAAACCACTGGCGCTGCAAACCACCGGCTCCGCAACTCAGGGCTTACCAACAACCGGCACAGTCCTAGTCGGCTCCAACGCAGGCACCAACGTCGTCTCGCCATCCTCTAATTCAACAACCGCTGCTTCGAACAACGTCTCCGGCTCGAGCACTTGCCCATCCGCCGATGTGGTCTGCTTGCCAATAAATCGAATCGCTTCAATATCGATCCCCTCTGCCTTCCCTCTCGCCACCAAGGAAAGAGCAAGCAAGCCGATCCCTTCTTCATCGTCGTTGATCGCTAATGCACCGGCGACTTGCATCAAACGTCGCCAACGCGCATCGCCCCCTACAGCCTTCCCCGTTCCTGATCCTTCCCAGCTATTCCAAACTCGACTCTCCCTATCGGATTTGATCGAGACCTCCACCGGTCTGTCGTATGTTTCGGAACCGATCAACGACATCGGAGCAAGTTCCGTATACCAACCAAGGGGAATCGTATAAGCCTGGATGGCTTGCAAAGCGTCGTCCGCCCAAGGCATTCGGCGCAAACTGTTGTTCGAAAAGTAAACCAAACCGATCACGAAAAAATGAAAAAGCAAAACCAGTGAGAGCACCAACTTGAGCAAGCCCCCCATCTTGCCTGAACCCGCTATTCCATCAGCCGACTCCGACTTCCCTGACGCAATATGCGATCCGAGAGAAACTTGAGTTTCTTCTTGCGAGCCAATTTTCCGATCCGGGATGACTTGCCCGGGCATCGATGAATTAAAACTTTTCTGATTAGAACGATTCGATGACATGCGCCCTGAGTTTGCTTCCTTGCCGTTTCTTGCGGTTGGTGATGAACGAAATTCCTGTCCAGCACAGATTCGGCGAATACTCGATCGAGGCTCCGGCGGGGATTCGACGGTCTGGTTCGACAGACCATTCGGCGGACTATCCGGCGGACTCGTTCGACTGTGAGAGAAGAAGTCGCTAAAGTGATCCTGGATTGGAATTTGTAATGGTA
>Ga0255126_1000055_pt1 | contig 42006 bp, 51 predicted proteins | sample Law_Miss_RepA_8d_FD_188556 | JGI IMG/M metagenome (GOLD analysis project Ga0255126, IMG submission 188556) | Freshwater microbial communities from St. Lawrence River, New York, United States - Law_Miss_RepA_8d | ecosystem: Environmental > Aquatic > Freshwater > River | place: USA: New York... | reverse complement strand
AGCGGGCGTGAGGATCGGTTTTGAAGGGGTCACGCTAAGAGGCAAGAAGGTGAAGAAGGCGGGGGATTAAGTCTCACGCAAAGACGCGAAGACGCAAAGAAGACAGGGATCCAGGGATTTGTGATGAGGTGGGACGGGGTGATTTTGGTTGGTTATTTTTCGGCTGATTGCTTTGCGTCTTGGCGTCTTGAGCGATAGCGGGCGTGAGGATCGGTTTTGAAGGGGTCACGCAAAGAGGTAAGGAGGTGAAGAAGATGGGGGATGGTGGGTTTCGCGGTCGTTGGTTTGTACGAGGCGAATTGGATGGTGGTTGCTCGGGATATCCCGGTGGATTATAAGTGAACGGCCGACCGCTTCACCACACCCTACGTGCGCTTACTGATGGTCTCCTGAATTTGGAGTATACGCTCATGATGCGAGTTCTTTTTTGTCTGTCGATTTTCTTCATCGGTGGTTTGCTTGGGGCCGCTGAGCGGCCCAACGTATTGTTCATCGCGATCGATGATCTGCGCCCTGAGTTGGGCTGTTACGGTAACTCGATCATCAAGACTCCGAACATCGATCGCTTGGCGGCGCGTGGGGTCGTGTTCAACCGTGCGTATTGTCAACAAGCCGTTTGTAGTCCTTCCCGCACCGCGATCATGACGGGGCTTCGGCCAGATACGACTAAGGTATGGGATTTGGAAACTCATTTTCGAGTTGCCCAGCCGGACTGCATTACGCTGCCGCAGCATTTCAAAGCGAACGGTTATCACTGCGCGGCGATCAACAAGATCTATCACCGAGGTTTCGAAGACGGTCGTTCGTGGAGTGAGCCGCACTGGTATTCAACCGGGAGAGCGGTCGATACGGATGCTGTTGATCACACGAAGCGGATTGTGACCAAGCATGATGTTGCGGTCAGTGAGTTCATGGCACCGAAATCTTCGGAAGACAAAGCTGAAAAAGGAGGTCCCGCCTTTGAAGTCAGTCACAAGGAAGAGAGCGACTTACCGGATGGTGCTGCTGCAGCGGAAGCCCTACGTCGCTTATCCAAGTTCAAGAAATCAGGGGAGCCATTTTTCCTTGCTGTAGGATTCGCTAAACCACATCTACCTTTTGTGGCACCGAAGAAGTATTGGGATCTTTACGATCCGAATACGATTCCTGTTCCTGCGATCGATCATTTGCCCGAAGGGAGTCCATCGTTTGCCGGACACAGTAACGGTGAATTGCATAAGTATCCGGGTGTACCGAAGGAAGATCCGATTCCAGCGGAGTATGCGAAGAAGCTTCGGCATGGCTATTACGCTTGTGTCAGTTATGTAGACGCACAAATAGGTAAGGTGCTCGATGGGCTGGAGCGCGAGGGATTGTCCGAGAACACCGTTGTCGTTTTATGGGGGGATCACGGTTGGCAGCTTGGAGATCACGGGTTGTGGCACAAGCACACCAATTTCGAGATCGCTACTCGGGCTCCGCTCTTGATTAGTGTTCCGAAGTCGCTCGGTAGTTTAGGGGTAGGTAAGAAGTGCGATACACCGGTGGAGTTTGTCGACGTGTATCCGACGCTGAGCGATTTATGTGGATTGCCCTTACCGGGGAAACTCGAAGGAAGCAGCTTGAAGAGTTATCTCGAAGATCCTTCGCAATTAGGGACGGATGTAGCGATCAGTCAATATCCTCGGAGAGATTCGCAGAGTGGTACGGATCTTATGGGATACAGCATTCGCGACAGTCGTTGGAGAGCAACTTTTTGGCGTGAGCGCAACGGATCGAAGATACTTGCGACGGAGTTATATGACGAAGTCAATGACCCGAATGAGACGGTTAGTGTAGCGCATGAACCGGCGCATAAGGAGTTGCTGGAGTCGCTTGCGCGGCATCTTCCACCGGTAGGCTCTTCGGCAATTGATAACGCTGAGAAGATTGAGAAGGGTACGCCGAAGCGAAGGGGCGCACGCAAGGCAGCGCCGTGAGAGACATTGAGAGGCTGCTATCGGAATTGGATCTAACCGAGTCCCTATTGTTACTGGATTGTCTGGGGGGTGTTCAGTATTGGATAAAGGATGCGAACGGGCGGTATCTTCGTGTCAATCGAACGTTCCAATTGGATTACTCTCTAGCTTCGATGTCGGAAGCGATTGGCAAGACGGATCTAGAGTTATCACCACCGTGGATAGCAGAGGCATTTCGGGCTGACGATGCGTTGGTCTTAAGTGGTCAACGAATCGTGAATCGAATTGAGTTAATCAGCGGTTATGACCGGGTACTTCGTTGGTATCAGACCAATAAGATCCCTTTGAAAAATCGACGCGGAGATTTTGTTGCCACGGCAGGTATAGCGACGCTTCTTCCGGACCTGAAGGGGCCGGCGTTTCCATTGCCCCAGTTGGCACCTGCGTTGGAGGTTATGCAGGATGAGAGAAATAACTCGCTAACAAATCCAGGGCTCGCGAAGCTTGTGGGACTTTCAGTCAGCGCCTTTGAGCGGCAGTTTCGGATGCATCTGCATTCGTCTCCTATGGAGTTTCATCGCAAGCTGCGAATAGCCAGGGCTGCTGCCGCATTAATACAATCATCTAACACGATTGCAGAAATTGCCCAAAAGTATGGGTTTAGCGATCAGGCTCATTTTTCTCGTCTTTTCAAGGATGTCTACGGTGCGACACCGAGTTCTTGGCGGGACAAGCACGCGAAATCATAGCATTCGAAAACGCCGCAATTATTCAAACAACCTCAGCCTCCATTCAAGACTTGGGACACTCAACCGGTCACAATAGGATGGTGTCGCCATGTTGAATTTGAAGTCATGCGAAGAGTTTCCTTGAATGTTTAAGATAGCCGAGAAGTCCAATACGCTTGAGATACTTTTCAAAGCAGCAATGTTGATCGCTGTACTTTCCGGTGGGGCTGCAAACGCTGGTGCGGCTGAGGGTGATGACAAAGCGACTCGGGAGCGGGTGTACAGCGATGAGATCAAAGTTTGCCAGGTCGGTTATCTGATTGGGGAGACCAAGCTAGCGATTCTGACAGCCGAGCCTGAGGGGCAAGTTGTGGTTCGCAGATCGGACAACCATGAGATTGTTGCGTCGTTAGCCGTAGGAGCTGTAACGTTCGATGCCGATACGGGGGATAGCGTACGGGTGATCGACTTGACCGAGGTTTCGGAGCCGGGCCGATATTACTTGGATGTACCTGGAGTGGGTAGCAGTTTCGACTTCCGTGTTGGCGATGATGTTTTCGGCAATATCTTTCAAATGTCGATGCTTTTTTATACCGGCCAACGCTGTGGTACGGAGGTGCGTCTGGGTGGTGATTTCGATCAGTACCATCATGCGGAGTGCCATCTGTCCGACGCTCATTTTGATGCATCAACCGGTCGAACGGGGATTAAATCAATCACGGGTGGTTGGCACGATGCGGGTGACTTTGGTCGCTACAGCATAAATTCGGGTATCTCGGTTGGCACACTTTTGTGGGCCTACGAGTTGAACTCTGAGAAGCTGCGGCATGTCGAGTTGATGATACCTGAGAAGTCCGGTCCTTTGCCGCATATGCTCACCGAGATCCGTTGGAACTTGGATTGGATGCTCAAGATGCAGGACGAGAGTGGAGGTGTTTGGCATAAGGCATCGACTGCCAAGTTTCCAGGATCGATACTCCCCGAGTCAGATAAATCGCCAATGTTGATTGTTGGTAGCGGGGATGATCCTTATTTGACAACTCAAGCTACGGGAAATCTTGTGGCAGTAGCAGCGATTGCAGCACGGGTTTATCGACCCTTTGATCCAGATTTTGCAGATGATTGCTTATCTGCTGCGAGGCGCGGTTGGCGTTGGCTCGATTCGACACCGGATAGTCATTTCAAAGCTAATCCAAGAGGTATCGAAACGGGAGCATACGAAGACGACGATGCTACGGATGAGAGGCTTTGGGCAGCCGCAGAATTGTTTCGGACTACGGGCGAGGCTAGCTACCATGAGTATTTCCTCAACAACCATGACCGTGTTCGTCCGATGTTCAATCCGGGGTTTCCGCACGAGTGGAAGAACGTTCGTGCGTTGGCACTTTATGGTTATGCCATAGAGAATCAGCAGCAAGTTGACCTGAATGTGCAACAGAGTATCCGTAAGGAGGGGCTGCAAGCCGCTGACGAGATTGTGAAGCGGATGCGAAGTAATGGCTATCGAGTACCACTTTCGACAGATAACTACATATGGGGCTCGAATGCTTTAGTCGCTAACTATGGCATGATGCTGCGACTTGCCAATCGAATTTCGCCAAAGCCTCAATACGCAGATGCAGCACAAGATACTTTGCACTACCTGTTTGGTCGCAATACGTTTAACACCAGTTTCGTCACGCATGTCGGCAGTCGATGGCCGATGAATCCTCATCATCGCCCCAGCGAAGCGGACAGCGTGGTGGAGCCGTGGCCGGGTATGTTGATCGGAGGCCCAAACGCCCAAAATGCTTCTAAAAAAAGGCCGCCAGCCCGTCAGTGGGATGATGTCAAAGAGAGCTTCACGACCAACGAAGTCGCAATTAATTGGAATGCACCCCTGGTATTCTTGCTCGCTGAAGCGTTGCCAAACCAAGCTACAGTCGCAGCGGTGGATTCTGGAATGCAAATGGAGGGGGCTTATGTTTGGAAATCCGATTGCAGCGGGGAAAAGACTTTTGTTAATTCGACGCATCCGATACTTTCTGGTCACTATGAGTACGTAGTCGACCCGGCAGGTACTCAACTCGTGTTTCGAGGGAGATTGACGGATGCTTTCAAGGTTGATGATCCTGAATCAGTGCATCTTCATCCTGACATCTATTTCGATCAGTTTCATCCGGGGAGTTTCAGCGTGGAATTTGATGTCTGGGTCGACGACCTGGTGCCGGAGGAACTCGGTCCATATCGGGAAAAGCCATGGTTGAATGTATTGACGGTTTTTGATCGTACGACGCGCAGTGGCGATGAGCGTTTCGAGCCATCGGTGATGACGAATTTGGTAGGCAAGCCGGGTGCTTACTACTTGCAGACTTATTCCATTTCGCCGCAAGATGGTGGAACGTTTTTTGAAAAGGTTGCGACAACGCCCATCTTTCCACTTGGACAATGGGTATCGATCAAAGTGGATGTTGATGTGAAGTCAGCAATCGTTCGCACTTATCAAAATGGGGAGTTGGTTTCTCAGGGGCCCTACAAGAGTCGTCCGGGAATAGCCGGTGCGCATATGGGTTTGTATACCAATCGACTCGTCAGCAAAGCAACTGTCTATAATCGAGCTTGTGAGATCTCCGTTCGACCGGCTGTTCCATCCCGAGAGTCCGCGAAGGCGGCCAGATAGGCACGCAACCGCTAGGTGAATGCCACATGACCCCGAATTGCAAGTTCGAATCTTCTTTCCGTTCAGTATGGAGTCGACGTCGTTATTCGTAATTCATGAAAACGACTTTGTCATAGACTTCCGAGCCAAGCAATTCGCATTCGATTGCTTCTAGAGTTATCTTGCCGCTGATTCCTTGGCATGATGTTAAATTCCAACTCTCGCCATTGGATCGCGTGAAGCAGTCGATCGAGTGCCGGTCTTGGGTAATCATAACGTAGTGCTTCAAACTCGGGATCGTTCGGTAGTGCTCAAACTTCTTTCCGCGATCGTATGCTTCGGTGGAGTCCGAGAGGACTTCTACTAACACCACGGGGTTGAGTAATACGTCCCCGTGGTCGGATTCTAGACGAGGTTCGCCACAGACAATCGAAAGGTCTGGATAAGTGAAAAGTCCCGTTGCTTCCACTCGTAGTTTCAAGTCGCTGGGATAGACGCGGCAGGGCTTGCTTTTGAGTTGTTCCCTCAGGTGAGAACCTGTGTTCAGAACGATCCAGTTGTGATTGGCCGATGCGCCGGCCATGGCAAACATTTCTCCGCGATAGTATTCCGATCGATGCTCGGATTGTCTCTCGCGGTGCAGGTATTCTTCGGGGGTGATGAAATGCTTGGGGCCTGTTGACATTGCGCGGCTTACTAATAAATTCCAAATTCAATCCGGGCATCTAATTTATAGCCGGCAGAAGCGATACTTTGGAGCATTTTGTCGTCGAAAATCGTGGTAGTATAGTACTTGATGCTAGTGTTACGGCATAATTGAAAGCACTTTCCGGTTTCCCGATTGTAGTTGGCCCTTCGTTCCAAATGAGTTAAACCGACGATGATTGTTCGGATGATTTGCTTCTGCTTGCTGGCACTCGTTGGAATGGACTCAACGACTTGGGCCGGCGGGTTTGAAATGCTGGTTCTGATGCACGAATCGGGGCGAATCGAACGCTACGAACTGGAGACGGGTAAACACTTAGGAACGCTTCTGAGCGGACTGCCCCCTGCGAATACAATGCTGTTCGATAACGAAGGCAGGTTGCTGATTTCGACCGGCAATCCGGGGGAAATGGGGATTGTACTCCGTTACGATCTAAAAAGACGCGTTGATAAGCTGATTGATGTCCCTGAAGGATACGGCGGGAGGTTGCATCGCGCAACAGGGATGGCTTGGCATCAGGGAGATCTATTGGTCGCGAGTCAAGGGGACGGCAAAGTCAAGCGGTACGCTTATCCCTCAGGCGAGTGGCTCGACGATGTGGCGTTGGCAACTCCTGGTGGCATGACCCAGATTTCGCTCCACGGTGGCGAGTTGTTCGTTACCGATTACCAAGCACAAGCGATTCGCAAGGCTGTAAAATTTGATGGTTCGATGAGCGAGGTATGGGGACAATACCAAAGTCAACATCCGTGGGGGCTGGCATTCGACGCGCAAGGGGCCGTCTTTTGGTGTACTTCGGCAAACCGAATACTTAGGACCATAGGATCCGAGACGGTCGAATGGGCTGGAGCCGGTGGAGGGATTGCCACTCCATTGGGATTGGCTATCGGACCGGACGGTTTGTTGTACTGCGCGAGCTGGCAAGGAGATGTTACGGCATGGAAGACCGACATGGTCAATCTCGACGCACCCGTGCGAACGATCCGGGGGCCGGAAGTTAAAGGACCGATTTGCGTTGCATTCACCGATCTCGCTTTGCCTGCCGAGTTCGCTTATTCGTCATCCGCGGGACTGCACGAAACGCCTGAGAAGATCGCGATGTTCGAGTCGCACATTCGTCCCCTATTGCAGGATCGATGTTTGGAGTGCCACGATCAAGACACGCAAGAAGGAGGCCTGCGTCTTGACCTTCGAGCAGGATGGGAGTTGGGTGGGCATACCGGCCCGGCAATCGTACCCGGGAAAGCCGACGAGAGTCTACTTTATCGTACGGTTGTTTACCTGGACAAAGATCTCAAGATGCCGCCTGATAAGCCGCTTGCTGCCGAAGAGGTACGACTCTTGAGGCAATGGATCGATCAAGGGGCGATCGATCCGAGATTGGGTGAGCAAACGATTGCGAAACCATCGCAGGATTCATGGACGCAGGTCTTCCAAGAGAGGCTTGATTGGTGGAGTTTGAAACCGTTATCGAATTCAGCGATACCTACGGTTGATGATCCGCTGTGGAACCGTTCGCCGGTGGACCGGTTCATTCGATCGCGGCTTGAAAAGAACGGACTTCAGCCCGCACCTTCGGCGCACCCTGAAGATCTGCTGCGCCGGGTCAGTTTTGTTTTGACTGGATTGCCCGCGACTGTGCAACAGCGAGAAGCCTTCTTGGCATCCTGGCACTCGGACTCGGAGGCTGCGTATACGGAGTTGGTCGACCAGTTGTTGGCTTCTCCGCATTACGGCGAAGCGATGGCAAGACGATGGATGGACGTGGTTCGGTATACGGACACTTACGGATACGAATGGGATAATCCGGCCAAGGGTTCGCATGAGTATCGCGACTATCTGATCCGCGCGTTCAATAATGACATCGGTTTTGACGCGCTACTGATTGAACAGCTCGCAGGTGATCTGCTGACCGAGCCTCGTATCGACAACCATTCCGGGGTTGTCGAGAACTTGATCGGTCCGATGTTTTATCACATGGGGGAGCATCGCCACGGTAGCAGCCGTGACTTCAACGGTATCCATCAGGAGATGGTGAACAACAAGATCGATGCATTCTCCAAAACGTTTTTGGCGACCACGGTCGCATGTTCCCGGTGCCACGACCACAAACTCGAAGCCGTATCGCAAAAGGATTACTATGCGCTCGGTGCGATGTTCATCACTCCGCGTTGGGCCAGTAGACCGATCGATGCTCCTGGAAAAAATGAAGTAGCCGTCAATAAGCTTAGAGAGTTGCGGATGGCGATTCGCGACGAAATTGCGAACCTTTGGCGAGCGAGTGCAATTCACCCCGAGGCATGGCGAAATGCCGCCGCCAGCTATCCGGAAAAGCAAGAGCCCCAACTTGGTGATGTCGATTACCCCTTGTTCCGAATCGTCAAAGAAGCGGGCGATCAGGAATCTAACGCGAAAACCTCAAGCAGTATCGAGGCGGCTTGGCAGACTCTCGTCAGTCAGTGGCAAACCCATCGCAATGCGAGGCTGGACAGCAACAAAACTTTCACAGTGCTAGCTGATTTTTCCAAGCCAATCTTGCCAACCGGTTGGGTGATGGAAGGGGAAGGATTTGAAACAGGTTGGGTGGACGAAGCAACTCCGCTGATTGCGTTAGAGGGGGATGTGGTGATGTCGAGGTTGCTACCTCGCGGTTTGCACTCCCACGCGTTGTCGTCGAAACTTCCTGGTGTGGTACGGATGCCACCGCAGCATTCAGTTCCTGGTGCTCATGTCAGTTTGAAATTAGCTGGAGGTGAGTATGCAGGTACGTTGATTCTGGATGAGAACTCGATTCAAAATGAAAGCGTGGCTTTTTTCAGCCAAACACAACCTAGCTGGCGAACGTATAGTGACTTGCCATTAAAGAATGGTATCACTCGCGTGACGATCGACTTTGCAACGGCTTCGTTAAACTCAAACTTCCCTCCCCGCACAGGGCTTGCTGCTGGTCTACCGAACAATGATTTTGGTTTTGACAAGCGGAGTTGGTTGAGTATTACCCAAATCGCATCGCATGAGACTCCCGGTGCTCCGTTGGACTTGATGGATTTTCACTCGAGCCTTTTTGATGCTCCAGCACCGAAGGGAAATGAGGAGTTAAATACGTTAGTGACCCGATGGCTAACCGAAGCACTTGAGCGTTGGTGTGATGGTCAGATACAAGCGGGTGATGGTGCGATCGTCGATTGGATGCTTACTAAAAAGTTGATCGCGAATCATGCGACACGGGGTAGTCGGTTGGAGTCGTTGGTAGAGGAGTATCGACACGTTGAGCGATCGATCCCGTTTCCTCGAAGTGTCAATAGTATGGATGAACGGGCTTTGGCGAAATCCGGGTTGTACTTGAACGTTCGCGGGAATGTCGATGCGATGGGAGAACTGGTGTTGCCTGGCTCACTGTCGATGTTCGGTCAGGAGGAATCGATTCGCCAGAGTGCTGGTAGTGGACGATTGGAGCTTGCGCATTCGTTACTGAGTCCAGAGCATCCGTTGACGTCACGTGTGTATGTCAATCGCGTATGGCATTGGATATTTGGAACTGGGATTGTTGCGAGTCCAGATGATTTTGGGAGGTTGGGAGACAAACCATCTCATCCCGAGATGCTCGATTGGCTTGCTCGTGATTTTATAAACAAGCGATGGTCGACGAAGTCTTTGATCCGGGAGCTTGTGCTGAGCCAGAGTTTTCGCCAATCGGGAATGGTCGAATCGAATGCAGTGCAGCGAGATCCATCGAATCGATTGCTCCATCATTATCCCACACGAAGGTTAGAGGCGGAGCAGATCCGAGATTCGCTTTTGGCGATATCAGGTAGATTGGATCCAAAGTTGTACGGCCGGCCTATTCTTCCGTTTCGCAATGTTGAGGATGGGTCAAAGCGTTTGTATTCCGGGCCTGTGGATGGAAATGGGCGACGTAGCGTTTACTTGATGATGTCGATCATGGATCCTCCAAAATTTCTTACTACGTTTGATCTTCCGGACTTGAAGCTGCCTAATGGGCGCAGGAACGTAACGAGTGTTCCGACGCAAGCGTTACTTTTGCTCAATGATCCAATGGTAGAGCAGTTATCCAAACATTGGGCTGCTGAGTTACAAAAAGTATCGCATCGTGATCCTGGCGAACGGATCGATGCGATGGTTGTTGCGGCCTTCGGGCGGCTTCCGAAAGAATCTGAACGAGTCCGTTTGCAAGGTTTATTGAAAGCCGTTGGTACCGAAAGCGACCCGATGATGGACCAAGCAGCGTGGGCTCATTTGGCTCATGTCATTTTTAATACCAAAGAGTTTATTCATACCAAGTAAGTAATAGCTTCAGGAAACCATGATGAATCATTGGCGTAGGAATTGTCCTGGAGCGGTTTCAGGAGGTTTGACACGAAGAAGTTTTCTGCAGCATTCGAATGCGGGTTTCGGTTTATTAGCGTTGATGGGAATCTCGTCGGGCGGTTTGGCTGGTGGTGAAAAGCGACCGGCGCGGGCGAAAAGGATCATCTTTTGTTTTATGGATGGCGGACCGAGCCATGTCGACACGTTTGACTACAAACCGATGCTCAAGAAGCATCAAGGCCAGCCGATTGGTTCGCGTTGGGTATCCAAGAAATCGCAATCGGATGCCAATCGAGTGTGGTTTGGATGTCCGTGGGAGTTCAAACAGCGAGGGCAGAGCGGATTGTGGGTCAGCGAGCTATTCCCACATATAGCCGATGTAGCCGATCATTTATGCGTTGTGCGTTCGATGGTTGGTGAATTACCTTTGCACGGTCAATCCAACTTGCTCCTTCACACCGGTAGGAGCATTGGGTTAGCTCCGAGTTTTGGTGCTTGGGTCTCGTATGGTTTAGGAACGCAGAATGCGAATCTTCCGGCCTATGTATTGTTGAATAACGACTGGGTACCTAATGGCGGTATGGAGAACTTCGGCAGTTCGTTTTTGCCAGCGAACCATCAAGCGACGATGTTGCGAGCGAAGGGAAATCCGGTCGACAACATCGCAGCGTCGGACAAGTCAGAAGTGCAGCGGCTCAAGCTCGATTCGATCGCCGATTTGGACCGCGAGTTTTCGCGGAGTGTATCAGATCCACAAGTTATCGAATCGATGATTGCCAATTATGAAACCGCGTTTCGGATGCAGGTGTCGGTGCCGGAGTTAGCGGACATTTCGGGCGAGCCGGAGTACATTCATAAGCTCTACGGAACCGACTCATCCGACGAGCATCAGCGTTACTATGCCAGCCAAGCGTTGCGAGCGAGGCGATTGGCTGAAGCCGGAGTACGATTCATCGAGATTACGTGTCCGAGCTTTGATGGGAACAATTCACCTTGGGATCAGCATGGTCAATTGAAATTGCTTCATGAGAAGAATGCGAGGGTGACCGAGCAGAGTGTTGCGGCGTTGATCAAGGATCTCGACCAGCGAGGTTTGCTTGATGAGACCATTGTATTGTGGGCAGGTGAAATGGGGCGAACGCCACATACCGGAGCGATCAACGAGAATACGGGGCGCGACCATCACGTCAGTGGTTTTTCGGTATTTCTGGCTGGAGGTGGATTTAAGCCAGGGGTGGCTTACGGGCAGACCGACGAGTTTGGAGCGAATGCCATTGAGAATCCGATGAGCGTTCACGATTTGCATGCAACGATTTTGCATCAAATGGGAATAGACCATGAGGAGCTTACTTTCCGTTATGCGGGCCGCGATCATCGGCTTACCGATGTGCATGGTCATATTGTCGGCGAGATTTTGGGATGATGATGTCGGTAGTAGAGTAATACCGATCCATCCAAGGTGGGCACAAGGATAGCGATCGCTGTAAGGCTTTTGCTTTCGACCGCTATTCTATGGTTACCTGACTAGTCATGCTACGGTCAAGTTCGACACGCATGATAGGCTGCATTGGTGCTGCCTACAGAGGTAAGTTGATCCGCATAAAGACTAGTTCATAAGACATAGCTTTGCCGCACAAAAAAATAGGAATACAAATTCCTTGACGGCAGCCGCGCCCGATTGACAATGATGTTACCCACGATGCGGCGTCGCAACATGCGTAGAATGCCGATCAACTTTTCACCGCAGCGGACATGGCATCGCGCCATGTAGCTGAAGTCAAACTAGTTCTGCCGTAGAGTCTATGCAAACGACGCAACACATCTCGTTGGCCCAACTAGAGGAGGTAGTCGAGGCCGTCTTCTCCCAAGGGCCAGTGATTGTTCGGCAGGCGTATTCAAACTTTGGATGCAACACAAGAGAATTTGCGGACCCCAATGCGCTGCTCAAGGACTTATATTATGAAACAGGAGTCGGGGACGTTTTTCGTCAATATGCAATCTACTATCCGGAGGCCAAAGGCCACACTCACGAGCGGCGGATCGCACTCAAGCCGGAATTGTGCAATGGTCACACTTTCCGATTCTGCCAAGAAGGGTGGGGATTGATCCATTTGCAATGTGACTTCCGAAACCACCCGATTGTCGAGTGCCGTATTGCGGTTAATTCAGAAAGCCGCGCTGGGACATGGAATGAAACCTATCCCGACTTTGAAAGCCCGGCTGCCTGGGACTGGGGAGTTATCGAACGAAAGGCAGGCAAGTTGGTCCGGCTGTTGCGGCGGCTGGGAAAAGATGGCCGTGCAAAGCGGTGAACGGGAGTCGCCAATGACTTGCGTGATAGGCTGCGTTGGTGCAGTCTACAGGGTTTAGGCGGATCCACATAAAAACAAGTTCATCGGAATTAGGCTGACTCTATGACAATCTGCGTTCGGTAATTCTACGGAGATCGGCGGATTTGACATGCTAATTACACTCAAGTCGCTGCAACGCAGCGATCATGGCATCGTGCCATGCCGCTGGTCTAAAATAGTTACCCGACAGAGACATGCAGTACGTATCTAGTCTCGGTGGTCCGCGCGTGATGATCCCAACGTCCGACATCGGGCATTGGATTGATGAACTCGGCACATCGCCTACGCCTGACAATGGGATCTACGGTCTCGCCTGCTCAATCAACGATTACGGCGGAATCATTTCCCCGTGGGGAACTCCACTGTTGATCTTTGGTGATGACCCGTCCGACATCTTCTACCTTGCAGACGAATACGTTGGCTTGCTTGCGCGATGGGTCGGCGCGGAGTCGTTTGAACGTCTCGCTGCCTTTGCCATTGCCGAAGCAAGCACGGACTCATGGGACGAACAGATAGAAATTGAAATCGTCGACGAAGCGATGACAATCATGGATACCTATACCTTTCACGACGACCCCGCACCTCGAATACACCTCGCAATGCAGATTGGGATGTATAAACTATACTCAAGATATGCGGAGAGTTCCGACGCAATGGCAATCATCCATCGACTGGAATAGCTCGGGTAACAATCGCATGCAACGGAACCGGCGGTCGGGTCGGTTTTGAAGTCAACGCATCTAGCGCCGGCCCGCTGATGCGTAGCGTTCGCCGGACGGGAGACGTAAACGATGATCGATCAATCATCTGAGATGTGGCCCGTCCTTGCACGTTGGCGACAGCAATCGGATGGCGGTACGATCACGTGGCACTTGGCTGGGCTTCGAGCAGACCGCGGCTTTTGGGGCTACGTGCATTTCCGTACTCGGAACTTACAAGAAAACCGAAGTATTGAGGGCTCGCTTGATGAACCGTCCTTCGAGCGAGTCGCGAAACTCATTCAAGAAATTGAACGACATGCTGAGAATGACTCGAAACCTAAAGTGCTGGATGGACTGGTCGGTATTGGCACACGCTCATCGTTCCGTCGGATCTTTGGGATTCGTGATGGTGTTGCGGAGCCAAACTTACCGTCCGTCATAACCGCGTATAATGGACTCGTAGATCTGCTTCAACCAATCCTGGCCGCTAGCATCATCCGATAGGTCCGACGAACAAAGCCGTGAACCGAAGCGGCGAAGTCGGCCAATTTTGAAATTGAGAATCTGTCGTTGCTGCTCGGTTACGGCAAACGTTATTGACGATGTGATATAGATTAGGCTGCAGCCATTTCATAGGGAAAGGCGTGGAGAAACTGGCCAGCAAAAGTCGCTCGTGGTTGCTCGATGGCCGATTCGAGAATTCCTGCATCGCGCACTTCGATTGTTCCACCGTAGTTCGAAATCTGGTCGGCATGAATCTCCAGAATATCGGAAAGTTCTAAAAACTCGATCGAGTCCACTATTCAGCTAACCTTCGCAAGTCGTCTGTGAACCTGCCGTTGATTTTCTTAAGACTGTCCTTCAGCTTCTTTTTTCGAATTGGATCACGGCAAGGCTTGACCAACAAATGGTCCCCATCGGTGCTGATCTCTAAAGGGGTATCCTGGGAGATTTGCAGAAGTTCAAGGATTGGCTTGTCAATGACCAGAGCCAAACTGTTGCCGTGCTTGATGAGCATTTTTTGCATGCGTTGATCCTACTAAAGTTGTGATACCAAAGTGTATACGGGCGTTTTCGGAAATTCAAATGGAAGCCGAGATTTACGCGTCGGTTTTTGAGCCGCCTCGTGTTTAATCTGCGATTTCCTCATGGAATTCGCCGGTTGTTCGGTTCTTGTTCTCTCCGCTCAAAAACCCAGGTTTTTCCAGGTTTTTTCGCATTTCGGCGAAGTTCCTTTGGCCGTCTGTAGCGCCCATGCTGGCTCGGTGCATGGCGGAATGCGGCGTTGCATTTCGCGTCGCGCTGCCTAATTCGAGTCGTTTTTCGAGTCGCCAAAACACTGGGGGGATTTGCATGTGTCAGCTTGGCTACAAAAAACGCTGGCGGAAGGTGTAGGATTCGAATTAACGGTGGATCTCCTGATACCCAGGGATTGCAACTACCTCCATGTTGCCGTGTACGGCGGCAATACTTATCCCGATGTTTTCGCGAACTCGGATTATCGAAGGACGAACGCGTCGACGAGATGAATTCTCTACAGAAAAATCCACTTCATCTCAGTACTTGGCTGATCCTTGGCGGGGTCGCACTCGCGCTGCTGATGATCGTGGTTCCTGGCGAGACTGACAATCGCTACTACGCACGTGACATTCAACTACAAGAGCATGGTTGGCCATGGATTCACTTGTACCGTTTCGTTCCCAAGCCCAATTCCGTTGGGGAGGGACGCGAGCAACTCCAGCAACGTTTGCAATCGTACCGCGATTCTCTTTGGAGTTGGTTTTTTCGCCGAACACCGTCGACGAAAACGCAATTCATTTTGGCAACTCATCCCTAGATTGCAAAAAGCTCGCTTGCGGGGATAAGAAAATCGAAGGCCTGATCTTCTTCGATCGATGGCGCCAATTGGCCATCGTAAATCAGGACGGTTCGAATCGATTGATTCTTCGGCAGTTTAATCGCACCGATTTTGCGGTCGACTTCCTGAATGACTGAGGTGCTGATCTGGCTTTTGAATTTGATTTCACACAGATAAACGGATCGCTTGGTTTGGATCAAAAGATCGATCTGACATCCTTGCTTCCGCTGCGTTTTGCTTTGGCGATAAGGGCCGGCGTAAAGAACTGTATGTTGGGGAATCCGAAGTTGTTTAAAGATCACACCCAGGTTCTCCAATACAAGATTTTCGAATTGAAGGCCCATGATAGTGTCCCACTGGTCGAGTTGTTCTAAGGCGATTGACTTAAAACGACCTTTGATGATCTGGGCGCGATGAGGCTCGACATACTTCAGGTAGAAACGAAGGTAATTATCCGATAGACGGTAGCGCAATTGACGCGATGGAGAGCTTTTGGAATTGGTGAGCCCCTCGGATAACCTAGGTGAAACATCCTTTGCAACAAAGCCTGCACTGACAAGTTCAAGGATTGCTTGACTGAGGCTGCCTCCCCGCTCTCGACCGACCTTCTGACTGATTTCATCGACTCCTTTGGAACCGTCAACCAAAGCGTGTACGATTTCACGATAAGTGGGAGCTCGGCGGTGGAAGATATCGCTGAAGATGCTGTCGAACTCATTGAAGAGTATCCCGCTGGGATGGAAGCAAAGCCTAGCGATATTCTGCTCTGCCGTTTTCTTGGGATCTAGTTCCTCCAGGTAACGAGGGACGCCACCTGTGACCGCTAAGAAACGAAGCTTTTCGGTGGTACTGATTCTCGTTGCGGATCTTCCCCAGAACTGCTGGCACTCGGATAGTGCGAGAGGTGCCAACTGGAACTGCCAAGAGCATCTACCGACAAATCCCGTGTTATTGAGAATGTTCTCTTCGATCCACGAAGATACCGATCCGCAAAGAACGACGACGGTTCGGTCCCGACGCGAAAACAACCTGTCCCATGCATTCTTGAGGTAACCCGCGAAATCAGGTTCACCAATGCCCATCCATGAGATCTCATCGAATAAAACGACGACGGTTCCTTTAGAGGGTAGTTGACTTGCCAGAAGCTGAAAGGCAGTTGACCAGTTATCCAGGGGCAATTGCGGTGCCTTGGACTGTTTCGAGAGTTGCTCGGAAAATGCCGTCAACTGCTCTTTTTTGGTTAGCCCCGGACGTGGTGGAAGGCCCGAGAATTCGAAGAAGGCGTTTGCCTGTTTGGCGCACTGCTGAATGAATCGACTCTTGCCGATCCGTCGTCGACCATGGCATGTCACCAGCGAACTGTTTTTCTTCGCAAGGAGTTCACGAAACTCCGCTTGCTCCCGCTCCCGGCCGATAAAGGTGTTCATGTCGATTCGGTGCCTAAAATCTAGCAATTCTTTATGGCACACTTTCGCCATGTCGTCGTTTTCGTGCCGGCAACTGGAACCGTAATTCTGGCACCAAAGCGACATTTCGTCAATAACCTAAGACCAGTCACGGAAGTATCGCGTGCATTCCTCGACATCATTCGTATATTGCAGCCGTATTTCGAACCGCTTCACTAAACATTGTCTTGCGATGCCACACCAAAAAGCTAACGCAATCGGGTAAGTCTGCCCGTTTCCGGGCACCCTCCCCACAACACCGATTCTCTTACCCCTCCACCATCACCTTCATTGCGCAAGCCGCCTTTGCGAAATCATCCTCAGTAACCAGCAAGTAGCTCTGCTGGGCGATCCGTGGTGAATTACCCAACCAGCTACAGACGACGTGCAACGGGAACTCACGCTGGAGTTCTGTTTGCCGGCTGGCCCGCATCGAGTGGAACAATCGGGGCCAACCCGAGACGCAGGCGCGGCGCAAGAGTCGTGTCATTTCACTTCGTAGGTTGGCGTTCTTCCAACCCATCGCCGTGTTGGCCGCCGCTCGGTACTGTGGAGCTGCGACCACATATGCGCTCTTGTCCCCAAAGATCTCGAACGCTTCGTCAAGGATCGGTCGCAGCTCGGGGAAGATCGGGCAACTACGAATCCCACGGCCTTCGTGGTGCTCGACCTTTGGCTCCGGGATGCTCATCCGGTTCATTTCCCAATCGATGTCGTCCCAGCGAAGCGATAGTGTTTCCGATGGTGTGCGCAGCCCACTGTATCGACTTAAGCCCAAGATCACTTGCCAGACCGGGTTGGCCTTCTTCATCTGGTTACAGACCATGATTTGGGGTAAGCGGAGAAGTAAGGTGCAGGATTTTCCCCCGCGAGCAACTGAATTTGCCCGGCCAAGCGATACCAGTTACATTCAGCCCGGAGGCAGAAAATATGACACTAGAGCAAGTACTCAACGAAATTTCGTCGCTTACACCGAGCGAGCAACTGAAGATAGCACAAGTGATTTGGGATGAGCTACCCAACGATCTTGGTACAGGTCTTTCTGCAGCACAACAAGCGGAACTTGATCGGCGTTGGGATGAATATAAGAGAGATCCGTCCGCTGCCTTAACGGAGGAGGAATTCAAAGAGCGCATACGGATTGCACGTGGGAAATGATCGCCAGACTTACGGCAGACACGCAAAAGGGATCTTTTGCGAGGTATCGCTTGGTTTGAGAAGATATCAACTGGGCTTGGCGATCAATTCGAGCTGGAATTTTATCGTGCACTGGATCGGATTAAGAGCGCCCCGTATCTATTTGCTCCTAATCATACAGGTTATAGGCCTTGTCGTTTGAAGCGATTCACTGCGGTAGTGTATTTCCGGATTGATGAGGAATTGATTATTGTTGTGGGACTCTTTACCAGTGGTGAAGATGAAAGGTACTTGACTGATCGGTTATAGGATCCGAGGTGAGGTATGGAGAGATCTGCAATCAGGAGAATTAAGTGCCACCCACGCATCAGAACGCTAACTATTTTTTCAACTGAGTTGGAGGGGCGGAGTGCACTTCACCGTTGGGATCGTCCAATTGGGGGGTGGCACGAATGGGTGGCACGCATCGCCCTTGCCTTCCTTCTTCGCCCCTGCCGCCTTGGCGAAATCATCCTCAGTCACCAGCAAGTAACTTTGCTGGGCGATGCGTGGTGAGTTGCCAAGCCAGGAACAGACCACGTGCAGTGGGAACTCGCGTTGCAGTTCTGTTTGTCTGCTGGCTCGCCCCTCTTGAAGCTACACTGTATGGAACAATCGTGGCCGACCCGAGACGCCGGCGCGGCGCAGCAGTCGCGTCATCTCGCTGCGTAGGTTGGCGTTCATTCACCCCATCGCCGTGTTGGCTGCCGCACGGTACTGCGGTGCGGCAACCACATATTCGCTCTTGTCCCCGAAGATCTCGAAGGCTTCGTCGAGGATCGGTCGCAGATCCGGAAAAATCGGGCAGCTACGAATCCCACGGCCTTCGTGGTGCTCGACCTTTGGTTCCGGGATGCTCATCCGGTTCAACTTCCAATCGATGTCGTCCCAGCGGAGCGATAGTGTTTCCGAGGGTGTGCGCAGCCCACCGTAGCGACTTAGTCCCAAGATCACTTGCCAGACGGGGGTGGCCTTCTTCATCAATTTGTCGACCACTTCTCGGGGTACGAACTCGTTGACCTTCACCGAGCTCTTTTGTGTCTTTACTTTGCAGAACGGGTTTTCGTCGATGATCTTCCAGTCGACCGCATCGTGCATGAATTGCCTCGCGAGTTGGATCCGTTTGTGGATCGTCGTCGTGGCCATCCCTCTTGCTTTGAGCTTCTCGTGAAAATCTTTCGCATGGCCTGCGGTGATTTGATCGATCCCGTTCCCTTGGGCTTAAATGCCTGAAGCTACATCATTATTTAAGTGGAAAGCGTTTCAACCCCGGAATAAGATCGAAGTGCGGATCGGTTGTGAGGACCGAGCAGTCGTTTCTAAGTGCGATAGCTGCGATTGCAAGATCGGTCAATGGTAAGCGGTGTCCATTAGCAGCAAGTTGTCGTCCCAGTTTGGCGGCTACTCGCCAGTCATCCCAAGTAGGTTCAAGGTCATGTAGGCCCTTCAGTGAAGAAGCAACCCAATCAGCCTGTTCATCGCGACGAAATCCTTGCAAGATTTCGGCCAAGATCATTCCAGTGATTGCAGCACGATCGTCATCAAGCAAAGGATCGACAGTGATACGTTCGGCGGACTGATTTCGGTTGAAGAAACCTACCCAGATACAAGTGTCGATCAGAACCAGATCACTTGGAGGAATCGTCATTGAGATTGCCAACCTCGGATTCCTCTAATTGACGCCAATTATCGGTCATTTCGACTTGACCAGAAAGTTGCTTGAGTCGCATTCGACGGGCGTAGCGAATGTAATCGCGCATCGCCACTCGGATAGCTTCCATTGAATCACTCTGTTCAGTCAGATCACGTAACTCGGCTAATTCCTGCTCTGACAGTTCAATCGATGTGACCATGACTACCTCGTCCATTCGTTCTCAGGCCTATGTAGACTGACACCCAATAGTCTCATCGGTTCGTTTATGAGTCAAGTTGCATTCGTCGTTTCTAGCCTAATACGACAAAACATGGGCCAGAGTGGATCGTTTCAGGTACCTCTCGAACTGTTTCAAGAACATTGGGAAAACACCCAAAAGTTCGGTTCCTGTCCTCTCCGCTAAAAAACCCTGGTTTTCCCAGGGTTTTTCGCATCTTGGGCCAATTGCTTTGGCTTTCTGTGCGTATCCATGCATGTCCATGCCTGCAGGTGCTGCGTCGTCTTGTGCGCTGCCTTGAACCCTGGTGAGTCGTCCAGTGAGTCGCCAGAGTCGTCTCAGAACCCTCGTTTTTCCAGGGAAAACTTGCTGTTTTGTAGCGGAGGTGCAGGATTCGAACTAGGTGAGTTCGAATCGTACTAGAATTCATTGCCAGAACAGGGATGTCGGGAATGCTCGCGTCGTCCTTCGATACAGGATGCTTAGACCGAAACAGCCTATCACTCCATCCAATGAATTGATCCGCTCGCAAGTGGCGGATACCATTCAAATTCGGATAGAGGCTAACTTGCGTGATAGGCTGCGTTGGTGCAGTCTAAAGGTTTTAGGCGGATCCACATAAAAACAAGTTAGCGTTTCGTGTTTCCCTTTCTTGTCCAACGAGAATGAGATGAAGAGAAAAGGTTGGATTGCCGCTTTGGTTTGTGGTGTCAGTAGTTTTGCCAGTTCTGCGTATGCGGGCTGGCTTTCCGTTATTGGAGTAGGGTGTACGATCGTTGCCATCGGAGCAGCAGTCCTCGGTGGACCTCCCGGTGCTGTTGCCGGGGGCGTGTTGGCCATCGTGGAAATCGGTTGCGTTGCAACCGATGTTGTTACGACCGTGATTGACCGACCGATACTTCCATTTGCATCCGTCGAAGCACCCGACCCGATTCTGGTTGCCGATGCAAATGTTGGTGCCCAACTTCTTGGAACGCAGTTTCAGCATGTCACTGTGAGTGATCCGAGCTTGAACGCGTTAGCAACAAAAACGAATGAATACATCGACAGTCTCAATGCATACCTGTCTCATGCCGCCAATGGTTCGGACGCTCTAACTATAGCATCTGACTTGGCATTCATGGGGAACTGCATCGACTCGATTGCGGATGAGATGGACAGCCTTGGCTACGGGACGATGTCTTTCAATCAATCGCAGATTGATTCGGCGCGGGCGTCAATCTTGACAAATGGACTTCCCCAATGGGAGATTGACTTCCTAACGTCCGCCGGGCTTGATCAGGATTACGTTGACATGTTTACGGACATGCACCTCGTAGTGAACGTGACTGATCTTGGCGGAGTAACTGTATCTGGCATGTTACGGCAAGCGGCGGATACGTGTGCGAATGCTGCAATAGACATGGCGATTTCTTATCCATTGACTCCGGCACCAGTCCCAGCTCCCGTAGAACCGATTGGAGTGGAGTGATGAGACAATTCATTCTCGCAAGTAGTTTGCTCTCTGCTGTAGCGGCGCTAGCAATGGTCGCCATTTGCGTTGTAATACCAAAGCTAGAATGGATCCTAGCAACCGTTGCTTTAGCAGCATTTGCGATGGTACAGTACTTCAATTTCAGGAAGACCAGTTTGCCCCATTCGCAAGATTCAACTGCGATTGACAAACGCTAACAATGCGATGAACACGGAGCCGCCGACAGCGCGTTTTCTCGATAGAGACCCGTTGGCGGCGGCACGGTCATCGCAGTCGTTAGCCCAAAGACATTGAATGAACACGATTGAGGCTGTTAGGGATGCCCGTTTCAGGGCACCCTCCCCACAACACTCACACCATCACCTTCTTCGCCCCTGCCGCCTTGGCAAAATCGTCCTCAGTAACCAGCAAGTAACTCTGCTGCGCGATCCGTGGTGAATTGCCAAGCCAGGAGCAGACGACGTGTAGCGGGAACTCGCGCTGCAGTTCCGTTTGTCTGCTAGCCCGCATCGAATGGAACAATCGTGGCCAACCCGAGACGCCAGCGCGGCGCAGCAGTCGCGTCATTTCGCTGCGTAGGTTGGCGTTCATTCACCCCATCGCCGTGTTGGCTGCCGCACGGTACTGCGGTGCGGCGACCACATATTCGCTCTTGTCTCCGAAGATCTCGAACGCTTCGTCGAGGATCGGTCGAAGCTCAGGAAAGATCGGGCAGCTACGAATCCCACGACCTTCGTGATGCTCGACCTTCGGCTCCGGGATGCTCATCCGGTTCAACTTCCAATCGATGTCGTCCCAACGAAGCGATAGCGTTTCAGAGGGTGTCCGAAGCCCACCGTAGCGACTTAGCCCCAAGATCACTTGCCAGACCGGGTTGGCATTCTTCATTAGCTTGTCGACGACTTCGCGTGGCCTGCTGGGATTTGGGTGATCCGGATCGCGCCACGGATGGCGAATCTTTCGCAGTCCTAACGAACAATCCGCGCCTCAACACGGAGGTCCAGCTTGACCTTCGCCTCATCGAGGCCGACCAGGTCACGACGCCCGATCTCGACAGACTTTCCACCATCGCCGTGGATGGGATCGTGTTCGATGGTTCCGGAAACCCGATCGAATACCACATCCTTCGCAATCACCCAGGCGATATCCAACGTCGAGACTTCTGAGATTCTTGGTGATTCGCCATCTTATCGCCTTGAGCTTTCCCGAGAAACCTTGCTCTATGTTGTCCACGGCAGCTAAGCGAATCACTGGTTCGCACTGCATTGGGTACAACTTTTTTTATCTGAAGCGAGGTGGAAAATAATGAGTCGAAAACCATCGGATGTGCCTACGGTTCGTTGTGCGATCTATACTCGAGAGTCGACCAAAGAGGGACTAGAACGGGAGCCCAACTCGCTCGATACCCAGCGGGAATCGGCGGAGGTTTATATCAAGAGCCAGCGGCACAAAGGTTGGATCTGCATTCCAGATCACTACGACGATGTTGGATTTAATGGCGGCACCATGGAGCGCCCGGCGCTCAAGCGTTTGATGGCCGACATTGAAGCAGGAAGTGTCGATTGTGTGGTGGTCGATAAAGTAGACCGACTGAGCAGATCGCTTTCGGACCTTGCCCAATTGAAGGGCAAATTCGAAGAGCACCAGATCGCATTCGTGTCGCTCGATGCTCGATAAGTCCCTACTTCCAAACCTCTCGGAATCTTGCGTTCCGATCCCTGGGTACCTGATCACACGTGAATCCAAAGGAAGGTTGCTCGAGGCTTTGTCCTCTGGTGCCGCAGCAGACTCGGGGAAACACGCAATTGTGGCTTGGGACGCTAGATCGTGGGGACCTGGAGGTGTTCCAATTAGCTGAAGTATCATTAGGCGAGCTGCTAATCCACGAGTTCGAAACTGCATTTCCAAAACTGGACCGAACGGGTCTTGAACTCCGTAAGTCCAATGCTCTAAATGTCTTGCGTTTTCTGGGCAGAGAGAGTAACGTTACGAAGAGGGTTGCGCTCGGGGAGTATGGTGCCTAAGCCGTTGAATACAGTTGCGTCAGGGCGTTTCAAGTTGTAAGTGGTCTTCACGCTGAAGTGATGCCAGTTTGCCCGTTAACATGCTTACCATGCTCACCACGTTCCGACGAATATGTACACGCAAGTGGCGATTGATGCACATACTACGGACACACCTCCTGCAACGATTAGCAATGTAAAGTCGCTCAATTGGTGTTCTCTGGAACTGCGATCATGTGTCATTTGATTACTTCCAACAAAAATCGCCCCCGCTAAGCAGAAAACCAAGGCAATTGGGACAGAGATCGTAAATGTGTAGAAGAGTACCGCTGTAAAAAAACCTTCAAAATTAGGAGTTCTGCCCCACTGCAACGATGAATACAAAATCATCAGCTCCAAAGCAAATATTATTGCCGTCAAAAGCGGCTGCGCGATCGCGCCGAAACACAGTGCCGACGTCGATCCAACTTGCACGTACCACTTTAGAGTGAGAATGTATGCTAAAGAAAAGATTAGCAAGGGGAAAATCAAGACTGAAATCAACATTTGCTAGTTCTCAACTGGCATCCAGAAATGATCATCAAGGTAGTACTGACGCTCGAAAATACCGATCTCGCTACGACCTACGACAAAGGCTCCTCCAAGAGTTGGACTACTTTGCCAAAGCTTAACCATCGTGCCTTGTTGATAGTCGGTCTCTAGAATTGTATCTATCCATACACGATTGCTCGGAAAAGCGCTCGAATCCGTGGCAACGACAGAGAAGTCAGCAAAGTTGCCCATCATTACGAATTTCACATCAAGCTTATACCAAATATCCGTTGAATTTCTCTCCATAACTGAGTCGAACCCGCTCTCGAGAGATGGGTCCGGGCGACCAAAAACAAAAACGCCAGCGATACCGCTTACTTGAGATGCTTGTGATGTATAACGATTTCGTTCTTCAATCTCGCCCTGATATCCGAATGCTTCTACGCCACCTCGCAATATGGAGCCTTCGGTAACGTGCTCAAAGTAGCGTACAGCGCCACCATCAAAGCCAACTGCGTAGATATCGCGGCTGTAAAGCCGGAAGTCATCCTCAGTCAGTGGACCAGGATTTTCTCGAAACTGAGCTGCTGTCGCTGCGCCAAAGTATAAAAGACGGTTCGTGGCAGACATTGCGTAATTTTGGTCGGATGGGTCTGCAGCTCGGACTTTCCCAGTCCCATTCGCTGTGTAAATATTGGCGATAAACGACTTCGAAACCACCGTCGCAAGTGTAATGTAAAACGTTGTCACGCCTTGGTCATCGTCAAGCAGATTAATCGTAATTTTTTCGCCATCGTTTGGCGTCAAAACGCCCAAGTCTACGCTAAAACCGGTACGATACTCAGGAGTTAGTTGCTCCGTTCTTAGCACGCCGTTGACGAATACCTGAACTCCATGACGATCAAGTAGACCAGAGTCCTGGAAAATTCCTGATATCGAGGCTGATTCTATAACACCATACTCGTTGTAGCTCGCAGCAAGCGTTGGATAATCTACCCAGCTTGGTGCAACGTTCTGCACGAGCATGAATGAATTGTATGTTGTACCACCTAACGGAGTTGCTCTTATGTTTAGCACATCAACAGGCGTGCCGTTTCCCGGACTCGGTCCGTCGTCAAGAACAAGAAAGCTGGTGTTAAACACATAAAAGTAATCCCCGCTTAAGCTATCTTGCGAATTTCGTATCGCTTGAATTGTCGCAACTTCTGCTGAGTCCTTGACTCCATTGAAATTTACGTCTGCCCAGAAAGCCACTTCAACACTTGGTACTTCGCGACCGTATTTCACTGTTCCCGAAACCGGAAGAATTGCACCTTCGTTAATCGCAACGATCTGGTTGCCTGATTCACTCTTGTATACGACGGAAATGACCTCCGGCGTATCGGTACTCGTGGAAGTTGGCGAGCTTGACGGTGAGTAGCTTGAACTGGACGTTCCATAATTGCTACTTGATGGCGAGTAGCTCACGCCTGACTGCATCGGCGCAGTTGATTGCGACTCGAAGCGCTCTGGCGTGTAGTTGAGCACGCCCAGCCGAGGTTCCGTTTCCTCAAAAGCGGAGAAGACTGCATCGACATCGTCAACCGTGACTTCTCCATTGAGATCGATGTCGGTAAAGGGGTTGTCTTCGAAACACGTGCTGCCATTCAGTACGTTGATGACCTGCAACGCATCAATCGGTGATAGGTACCCATCCCGATTCACGTCCACTCGGATCATCTCTCGAGGCAGGTTGGTAGGCGTTGCCGAAGTCGTGGCCACAGCCAAGTCTGCAGCTAACAATCGGCGTGATTGCAGCGACTCCACGCGAAGATGTCGGTTCCGCACATGTCGATTTCGTTGAGAATTGCGACTCGTCATGTTCTTTCCCGGTTGAGGCGTTTTTCGGCAGAAAGGTCGAAGGCATATCTTTGCCAACGATTGGGATACCCGATTAGTGCAGCGAGTTCCCTCGTTCGGCAGAAAAAAGTGCTGCAGTGAACCGAGATGGTTTGCTATAAAAAGAGCGAGAGCTAGGGTTCGTCTACTGTTCTGTAGCCAAACGGTCTCATTGTCTCTGCATGTGCGTTAAGGATTGCCAATCGCTGCGTTCTATTCAAGACTTCTCGCCAGCGTTCCGCTCGCCCGCTACGGAAGAATGTTCCACTGGTACTCTTGTTACTCCGCTCACCAAAGCCAGACACTTGTTCTCGCTTCTGCAAACGACGAAAATCAGTCTCCGCTATTGCACGCTCTATCCGAATGGGGTCGTGGTCCCAGCCCAGAAACGTAAGCACGTTTCGAAACGTGATTTCTGTGCGAGTCAGCAAATCCTCGTAGCAAACGACGTGTACTGGAAACGCGGTGATCGATCCAGGAGTTCACGTGGCCGCTCCATGACTCAAGATATTGCGTTACCAAGTCTTGCTTTGGTCCGCCAATCGTCAAATTTCGATCATTCATCATCTCGATGGCGAGGTCGTGATCAACTCCCCAATGGTCGGCAACTGAATCGACGACATCCAGCGGATTTCAGTCGAATCGAGACGTCCATCCAATCGCTTTGTGTCTGAGCACCAGGTGGAGTTTCGACACGACGAAATGGTCTTTTGGGAGGCTTGGGAAACCGCTTGGTCACGTACTTTTGTACTGACTTGTAAGTACCCGTATATCGATAGTTGTCCGACAGATACGTCCAAAGCTCTGTAACATTAGGCGAGCGATCTTTGGGTAAACTATCGAGCTGTTCCTTCCACCAAAAATCGACCGCTTCGACGAGATCTAATTGTTCGATGAGAGAGCACTTGGACCGGCCATCTTTGGCATTTTGATCCATGCGTTTCAAGTGGTACCGAACAGTTCCTTCGGTGATGCCGAGGCGTTTAGCGATGGCTTGATTGGACTCACCCTGGCGACGCAGAATGTCCATGGTAACGATCAAACCGTCGTACCCGAAATTGGTGGTATTGTTGACGGGGTCTTTCAGCGACGTCAAATTCGAGGCGATATCGTAGGTATAGCTCGTGACTCCATTGTTTGGATCGGTTTTGCTCGTTACCCGATTTACGGAATCATAGACATAGCTGGTCACGGGCCGAGCCAGTGGTCCAGCGCCATCTGGATCGGGGTCCGTTCTCGTGAGAATCCTACCTAGGTTGTCGTAGGAACTGCTTGTGACTCCACCGCGCGCATCGGTGACACTGCTGACCCACCCCAGAGCGTTGTCCTACGTCCCAAACTGTCGTACGCAACGGTCGTGGTATTGCCTAATTCATCAACTCGAGTGAGATTTTGATCCGCGGTTTTGTACGTGAATGACTGTGTAGAACTGTCGGGGTTGGTAACCGTAGGCAATCGTCCATATGCGTCATACGCAAACGATGTCACCAATGAAGTGAGCGGTCCGGTGCCATCAGGATCAGGAAGAGTGATGCTCGTAGGTAATCCGCGCGAATTGACCGCATAGGTGGTCGTGTATCCAGCGCCGTCGACGCTGGTCAGCTGATTCCCTGCGGTATCGTAGGTCCTCGATGTGGTACGTCCAAGGGGATCCGTGACCGAAAGCAAGCGATGCAGAGTCGTTGAATACGTTAGGGTCGTTACTCCGCTATCGGATGTTATAACGTGGGTCAAATCCGATAGGGTATTGTAACCCAGAAATGTTACTACTTATCGCTTCTAGTGGTCATTTGCTTCGCGTGCGCCTCATCGTTTGTGAGACCAGACGAACCAAGAATTGCCAACCTTAGAGTCTCCTCTGATTGGGACGAGATTCCAAGGCCTGAAGATGTTGCACGCAAGGGATGGGAAGTTCGGATGTTCAAAAACAAACGCAACGGTGATATCTTGCTTGTAGCCAAATCCGATCAGCCTTATCCACGCTCCTCCGATGACGTCGTCGAATTCGCGCCATCCGGTTATCCGTATTGGTTCAAGGAGAACGAGGGCTTCACACTCAACCGCGTGAAGGTGGAAGACGGAAACGAGTTTTCACTAAACGGAGGCAAACTTGCATCCAAAGCCTATTGCGTAGTCAACGAGGACGGTTCCGATGAATCGACAGTCATGGGCCAGGGATACTTGGTGCTCACCAGTTCAAGTGCCTTCTACATACAGCACTCATCTCGCAGACCTATTGCGCATTGGACTGCGCGCAATGTGGTAGAATCCCTGCTTGAAACTGCAACAAAAACCACGAATCGAAAATAGCACGAAATCGGGTAAGGATGCCCGTTTCCGGGCACCCTCCCCATACCGCAACACTCGTTCTGTCCTACGATTCAGAATCGCTAGCACGAAACAGCCTATCACTCGATCCGTTGATTGCTCCGCTAGCAAGCGCCTGATATCATTGCACTCCGGATCGAGGCTAGCTTGCGTGATAAGCGGCGTTGGTGCGGTCTACAGTGTTTAGGCTGGTCCGTTTAAAAACAAGTTCGTGCGGAGAAACAAAATGCAGTCTAGGGCACTATTGCGTGCGGCATTTGCTATTGCAGCATTTTTGATTTCTGGACCGGCAACATGTATTGCAAACAACAACCTTTTCCTGCCGGGTGACGCGTTTTTCCCCACGTTGTTGACAAAAGATGAAATTGCAAAAATGCGTAAAACAAATTCTGGAGCACGCACGTTCGAATACATCGCGACTGACCAAGATGGTGAGGCAATGTGCGGTTATGCTGGCTATGCGAACGCCACTATCCCTTCAGTGGACGATCCATTTGCAGAAAACTTGGATCGGGTTTATTCGAAACTGGTAAGCATTCGTGGTAGGAATTTGATCGAACGTACGGAGAACGGAAAGACAACGATAACCGAGAATGGTGGTATTCGAGTTCTTTTTTACCCTTCGGGGTTCGATTTCCAAGTGAATCGAATTGGGCTGAAGTACAACGAGAATTGGGTTGAGGAATCAAAGAAATTCGGTCATGAGAAAGAGCATATTAGCTATAGCTCGTTGATCAACAAAGCTGAAGCAGTTGCCATTTCCTGGAGGGATTCCTTGGATGTAAAAGGTCTGCAAGCAATACTCCCCGAAGTTGATCTAGAGCCTACGCCAAGATTGGAAGCACCTATAGTGGTTAGCGAACCGGTGAGGGCTTACGTCTTGGGTTTCGGATCGCTCGAAAAGTTTTTCGCTCCAGGTGAAGACGATTTCTTAACACTCTACATTGTTGATTCGAAAGGTGTCGAAGAGTGGAACCATCGATTTGGAGAATGGAAAAAACAAACATTCCAGTAGACTTTTAAAAAGCATGCAAACGGGTAAGGATCCCCGCTGTCGGGCCTCCCTCCCCACACCGCAACACTCGTTCTGTCCCACGATTCAGAATCGGTAGGCCAAAACAGCCGATCGATCCAGCCATTGATTGATCGGCTCGCAAGTCCTGATATCATTCAACTTCGTATCGAGGCTAGCTTGCGTGATAGGCTGCGTTGGTGCGGTTGACGGGGTTTAGGCTGATCCGTCTAAAGACAAGTTCGTCGCGATAAGGAGTCTCAACTGCATGGCTGCGTCTAATGAAGATTGCGATTCAATCAACACAATGTTCCAGATTGAATCACCGTGTCTTGTCTCCTGGGATAGTATGTCCGGTAACGATCGAGCAAGAACCTGCCGGAGTTGTAGGAAGAAAGTATTCAACATCTCGAACTTGACAAATCGTGAGGCACGGTTGCTTGCGGAATCAAACACTGGCGATCTTTGCGTTAGGATCGAAGTCGCACGAGATGGAACCGTCGCAACTAAGAAACCCTCAGAAAACCGACACCGACAAGCCTCGATTGTCTCGAAACTGCTTGCGATAGGTTCAGCTTTGATTTTTGGAACTTTTGCAACTGGATGTAGGGACAAAGCAGTGGATATACCTATAGTACCTCAGACCGCTGGAGAATCTGAGCAAACTGGTGACAGGAGTACATACACTTTGATGGGTACCGTGACGCCGAGAATTATAATCCCAGAGGAAGAAGCGGAAACAGCACCATCGACCGCTGAGCGTCCCTGATCATACTGCTACATGCTGGTAGCGACGAAATCGGGTCAGGAGGCCCGGTCGGCCGTCACCCTCCCCACGCCACCGACTCACTCACACCATCACCTTCTTCGGCCCAACCGCTCTTGCAAAATCATCTTCGGTGACCAACAAGTAGCTCTGCTGAGCGATCCGTGGTGAGTTGCCAAGCCAAGAGCAAACCACGTGCAGTGGGACTCGCGTTGGAGTTCTGTTTTCCTGCTGGCTCGCCCCTCTTGAAGCTACACTGTATGGAACAATCGTGAGCAACCCGAGACGCCGGCGCGGCGCAGCAGGCGTTTCATCTCGATGCGTAAGTTGGCGTTCTTCCAACCCATCGCCGTGTTGGCTGCCGCACGGTACTGCGGTGCGGCGACCACATAGTCGCTCTTGTCGCCAAAGAGCTCGAAAGCTTCGTCGAGGATGGAACGCAGTTCAGGAAAGATCGGACCACTGCGAATCCTACGTCCTTCGTGGTGCTCGACCTTTGGCTCCGGGATGCTCATCCGGTTCAATTCCCAGTCGATGTCGTCCCAGCGAAGCGATAGCGTTTCCGAGGGGAGAGTCTGTCTGTAGCCGAAAGTCTCAAACAGCCGAAATTTCGAGTGTTTCGACTTTTTCGACTGGTTCGAGTAGATTCCCATGCGATATAATCACGGTAGCTTCTATAGGAGATCAGAGCATGTCTACACTTCTGCCAGATAATTTTGAAACCGTTTCTCCGACCGACACAGACGCCCGCTTGGCTCTCGAATCGAGTCGGATCCTCGCCTCTCGCAAACTAGGGAAAAAAACGAGCGTCCGAATCCGATTGGGTGATGACGATCCAACTGAAGGGATGGTTGTCCCCACTTCGGCGGTGCGATTATTCCTTCATCTACTGGTCGAGATGTCACAAGGTCATGCAGTGACATTGATTCCTACGCATGCGGAGTTGACAACGCAGCAGGCTGCGGATTTGCTCAATGTATCTAGGCCCTATGTGGTCAAATTGCTTGACGAAGGAAAGATTCCCTCTCGGCTCGTTGGTAAATACCGGCGAGTTCGGTTCGACGACCTAATGGCTTTCAAGAAAAAAGATGACCAAGCCCGCTCCGAAGTCCTGGATCAACTTGCGCAGGAGGCTCAAGAACTCGGGCTGGGCTACTGATGGATCACCCGATCACTGCGATTTACGACGCGAATGTCCTTTACCCAGCACCTATTCGAGACCACTTTCTTCGCGTTGCACAGTCTGGCTTAGTTTTCGCCCGCTGGACGGAGATGATCCATGATGAGTGGGTACGCAACCTACTTGAGAACAACCCAAAGTTGAACCCGGAAAGGATCGCAAGAACTCGACGTCTCATGAATGAGGCTGTACGTGATTGCCTGGTGACCGGATACGAGGGCCTAATTGATACAGTTGATTTGCCGGATCCGGATGATCGTCATGTGTTGGCTGCTGCAATCCACGCCGATGCTCGTGCGATCATCACTTACAACCTGAAGGATTTTCCGGCCGAGGCACTTTCCCGCTATGGAATTGAGTCTCTCCACCCTGATGAGTTTCTGTCATCGCTTGTTGCAACGGTACCGGGAGCCGTCTGCTCTGTTTTCAAGCGGCAAAGGGAGAGTTTACGCCGACCACCCTACACGGCCGTGGAACACTTAGAAGTATTTGAAGGGCACGGATTGATCCAATCCGTCCATGGACTCAAACCCTTCTTGGACTTGCTGTAGTCGACAGTGGTTCTCCGCTGGTAAAACCCTGGTTTTCCCAGGATTCTTCGCGCTTCTTGCCAATTGCTTTGGCCGTCTGTGCTTATTCATGCCTGCAGATGCTGCGTCGTCTCGTGCGCTGCTTTGGCTCCTGGTGAGTCGTCCTCGAACCCTCGTTTTTCCAGGGGAAACATGCTGTTTTGTAGCGGAGGTGCAGGATTCGAACTAGGTGAGTTTGAATCGTAGTAGAATTCACTGCCGGAAACGAGATGTCGGGAATGCTCGCGTCATCCCTCGATACAGGATGATTAGCCCGAAACAGCCTATCACTCCATCCATTGATTGATCGGCTCGCAAGTCCTGATATCATTCAACTTCGTATCGAGGCCACCTTGCGTGATAGGCTGCGTTGATGCGGTCTACAGGATTTAGGCTGATCCGTTTAAAAAGAAGTTACGCCCGCAGTTCGCAGCCTATCACATGAACCGACGAACCCGAATCATAATGCTGGCGATTGCGTTCGCTCTGATTGCAGCAAGCATCTACGTGGTTCGCGTTTACGATGGCGTGCCGGGGACCTATACGACTCGAAAAACGCAATTTGGGAAGCTTCGGAATGATGCTTGGTCAATTGCGGAAGGCATGTCCTTTACTAATGTTACCGAGACTCTTGGAGTTCCAGACTTTGAAGAAAAATGGTTGTCACATCTGCCGACATGGCGAGTCTATTATTTTGACATTTATCGATCCGAGCAATTGGGGCACAGACCGAGATGTTACATTGTTATGCTGATCGATTCAGAAACCGGTGTGCAAACCGTAGACGTGTATGACCCGATTTTTGAATCTTGTACCGGTCACAAGATCGAAAATACATGTACGCCAATAAACCCTAAGCACCACGACAGATTTGCGGGTCCGGTTATTATAGGGGCGTAACCAAGCGATGAACCGAAGTCGCGGGTCGTCCGTTTTTTGATGGAAACTTTATTTGCCGCGACATCGGTCATCGCATCCGTTCGTGCAATTTGATGCTCACAGATATACAAAACTGGCTACTTGAAGTTCCGCTAACCTCGTCCTGGGGATTCGAGATACCGTTTCCATTTCTTTTCGACGGAGAGGATGGCGGTGTGAGCGCGCTAAATCTTCGGTTTCACGGAGAGTCACGCAAGACGGTCGCTACCGCACTATTAGACCTCTATCAAGATTCTTGTATTACCCTACGGTACGACCGTGGAAATGTGTCGCAGTTGCTGGACGACTTGAATTGTTCCGTTTTGGATTTGCCGCGATCAAATTCATATACACTTACTGATGTGGGTTTCGCTTTGTGGGAGATGAGATGCGAGCCGATGTGGGAGTTGTTTGTTGTTAGTCGGGAAAGCGAACCGAAGCAAATCATCGAATCGAGATCGCTTGAATCCGGGTTTGCTTTTCTAGCTGCGAGTTTTCCCAAGCTAGATGCGCTTGAATTGCGAAAAGCCACTGAAGTCGTCGAGCTTTGCCCATGGATGCCGATCAAATGGCGGTCGTTTCCGAAAGGATTTCGGCTCTGTCTGGATTTGAATCAGTGTGAGAGGAATAAAGAGGAATCGGGATATTCACCACATATAGTTGCCGAGGCGTGCTGGATCAAGTATTCCGCAACGCTAAGATAGATGCACGAACAAAATGTTGGACCGACGCCCCCGACGGTCCGTTTCGAAATGGAAGCCGTGTTGGCGGGGGCTCGGTCAACATTGCCGTTCGTCCGCTTGAAAGGTATGAAGTGAAGTTGCTCCGGCGAATTCCATTGCTGGCAATTCTGTTGGCCACCGTGTTGCTGATTGCGTCCCCATCAATCATTCATTCTCGTCGTGTAGCACACTTTGAATCGGTTTGCGGAGCCGTTGCCAGTCAAGGCGGGAGTCTATCGTTTGACTTGCAAGGCGATTACTGGCTGACTATTTCTGGAGTCGCAGCTACTGATGAAACAATTCGAACTCTGCTACCGCAATTGCACGCTCTTCCTTCGGGGTTCACATTTATTGGCCCTGGCGAAGGAAGGCATTTCTACGTGGAAATCAATCATTCGAAAATTACGGCTCGCGGTCTTACCGACCTATGCTCGCTACCAATAACATCGATTACACTAACACATTGTCCGAATCTCGATGACAATGCGGTCGATGCATTGGTGACACTTCGAAATCCAAACGCTATCATCAACGGCGATGTTCGGTTAACGCCCAAAGCATTAGAGCTACTCCGCAAGAGAATGCAAAATGTGTTTCTGAATGTACGCGGATAACCAAGCGATGCACGCCAAGCCCTCGATCTGCCGTTGTGACTTGCGTTGAGTCAATTGCTCGGGCTGGGTCAATGGTGCTGTTCGTCGTACCGACCTTCAGGTAACCACATGCTAACTGATGGAGCACTCAAATACCTTAGCCCTCTGATGTTTAATCCGTGTGCGGAACGGCTTAGCTGCATGATTCCTTTGGGCGGTATCTACTGGTCCGATGAAATTCCTGACTTTCATGCACTGATTAAACTTTCAGAATCGGACCGCAAACAGATCTACAGGCTTTTTGCTATACGATTTCGCCTTTGGGCCGGCGAGCAACTGACCGATGATGATCGATCCTATTGGAATGGCGCGCAAAGACTAATTCCCAACTATCCAGTCTTTCATCGCGTCCAGATTTCAGATGATGACCGTGCCGCTCAGGTAGCGGTTGAACAAGATGCAATTGCCGGCTTTGAGGCGCTGTTTGGAGGGGCTGATGAACTCAAAATCAATGACGACGGAAGCTTTTCCGCCACATTCGATCTCACCAAAAGAAAACCTCCATCCTTGTGAAAAAGGATCACCAGACGGTTACACTGCAATTGATGTTACCATCATCAGAAGGACGAGTATCAACGGTCGACGAAATCGTGGCCAGCCTACCTCGAATGCTCGATTTAGGATCCTTCAAATAGTGGATCCAAGCGTTCGTATCGAGCAAATATTGCGTTACCATTTTTCTCGATTCGGTAATACACCTTGGTCTGGTCGATCGAACGGCTCTTTCTCAAACGCCCCGGCAGTGGCTTCAAAATAGCAATCAGGCCAACGATTGTTCTTCTCCAAAACCCTTGGCTCAAACTCGACTTCGACCTTGTCTGGTAGATCGACGGGGTCCACCGGTCGGAAGATTCCGTTTTCGAAGACTGCATGGATCGTTTTGGACATCGTTTAGAATCTCAATTTTTCGACTTTGTGACCGGAAGCACTTCACCAATAGTCTCATCGGTTATTGCGGGAGTCAAGTCGCAGTTGGTTTTGCCCCGATTGGAATCTATCCTACATGTCGAATCATCTGCTTGGGTACCTTTCGAACTCTTCAAAAACATTGGGAAAACACCCAAAAGTTCGGTTCCTGTCCTCTCCGCTGGTAAAACCCTGGTTTTTCGAGGGTTTTTCGCATTTCTGGCCAATTCCTTTGGCTTTCCTGCCTATCCATGCATGTCCATGCCTGCAGGTGCTGCCCCCTGTAGAAATCACCGTCTCGTGCGCTGGCTTGGACCCTGGTGAGTCGTCCTGTGAGTCACGAGAGTCGTCCTCGAACCACCCGTTTTTCCAGGGAAAACATGTGTTTTTGTAGTGGAGGTGCAGGATTCGAACTAGTTGAGTTCGAATCGTAGTGGAATTCAACTTGCCAGAACAGGGATGTCGGGAATGCTCGCGTCGTCCCTCGATACAGGATGATTAACCCGAAACAGCCTTTCACTCCATCCATTGATTGATCTGCTCGCAAGTGACTGATATCGTTCAACTTCGGATCGAGGCTACCTTGCGTGATAGGCTGCGTTGGTGCGGTCTACAGGGTTTAGGCCGTATCCACATAAAAACAAGTTCGGCAATTGAAACTGACTCATCGATGGCAATCAAGATCGAATATGACATAACACTGGTTGACCACGTTGCGAAGCTTGAGCGATTCGTTCAAGGTTCCTCCGTTGGTCGGAACTTCACATGGTTTGCGTACTTTGCAATTGCCGGCCTCGCATGGCTGAGTGCGCTCTTGTTTTACATCAAGCAAGGTGATCAGAATTATCGCTACATGGTATCAGGCGCATTCGCCCTCGTTTTGACACTGACGTTACCAGTGCTGTATCGATGGTATCAGAAATTGTTTTTGGCTTCTGTTTTTACACCGGAAGCTGTTCGCGGGATTGTTGGTCGGAAAGTCCTGACGATCCACGATGATTTCATAGAAGAGGTGGGGGACGTTTTTACGGTGCAGGCAAAGTGGCGGGACATCAAACGGATCGATCACGACTCAGTGCGAACGTGGGTGATTTGCGCGCCATTACTCGCTTTTTTGATTCCCAACAACGCTTTTCAAGACAGCAATTCACGTGATGCATTTCTAAACGAGTGCAGGACCAGAATCGCCGAACAAAGCGTTGGACACGGAGCGGCGAACAGCGCGGTTTGAAATGGATAGTTGGCTGGCCGCCGCCCGGTCAACGCTGTAGTTCGCTGGCTAAGACCATGAAATCGTTTCGTCTCGACACCGATTCAATCAACGATGCCATCGAAAGTTGGCCTGCACTTCTGGTTGCTTTGACAGTCAGCGCGGGTCTCGCATACATGGGATGGTTTGATGCCGCATGGCGAGGCGTTCTAATTATCTTTGGGGCCGTATTCTTTGGGTATTCCTTGCGAGGCGTGCTCACGCACAAACTTCGATCGAAATATCCGAACGCTACATGTATTTGGCTGATTTCAATCGGCATGACTAGCGTTGCAATTGGAGTGTTCGCTAGGATGTTGCTTCCGTCGCTACAAGGGGGGGTGACCGACTACGTGTGGATCGTAGTTTCCTTCACTACCATTTTGGCATTTGTCGTGATCAATCGTCACGATCCTGATGTGCTGAGATAAGCGCCAACGAAATCGGGTAAGGATCCCCGTTGCCGGGCACCCTCCCCACACCACCGATTCACTCACACCATCACCTTCTTCGCCCCCGCCGCTCTTGCAAAATCATCCTCGTTCACCAGCAAGTAACTCCGCTTGGCGATGCGTGGTGAATTGCCAAGCCAAGAGCAAACCACATGCAACGGGAACTCGCGTTGGAGTTCTGTTTGTCTGCTTGCTCTCATCGAATGGAACAATCGTGGAATGATACGAATCGTATGCCCAAATGAGGAGATTGGTCGACTCTGTAAGGGCGCAATGTTTGCTGCTGGTTTGATTGCACCAATTGGCCGTATCAGGGTTCGAAACATCTGGGATGCAATGCTTCTACCTTGGAAAACTTTTGGAAAAGTAAAGTCGATCCGATACAAAACGAGCGATAATGTGAACGATGCCCCCATCTTCGTCCAGGCGATTTCTGGGACATTCCGCTTGAGCAAGGTGGTTTCGCATGTGGAAGAGTTGTTCAAATTGAAATGGTCAAGGGCAAGCGAAACACAGTTGGTTTTCTGGCTGGGCTAATGGACTGGTTTGGCGAAGAACTACCCACAGAACAATCCATTGCTGGAAAGAGAATTGTTGCGAAAGGCGAGGTACACGTAAAAACCATATCTGAATCCGAAGGCCAACTTCGCGGGCATCGCTCGCTTGTGCTCGATGGACTTGGACCGTGGCTTTTTCGCGACGCCGAGTATGCAAAGAATATACAATGCGGGTGCTTACCGCTTCGACGATATGATCCCAATCTAGATTCTGATCTACCTGTGATTGGGTCATGGGGATACCTCCACATAAAAGATTTAGCGGAGGAACGATTCCGACGCAAGCGGCGAACCAAGCGATAAACGCGAGCGGGCGGTCACGCGAGTTTTGAAATCATAGTCCAACGCGCCCGCCGCGTTAACGCAATCGTTCGTCGAATCAAGAACATGAATACACCAACCGCAGGCCTACCTGAGCAATACATAGAATGGCTAAGGGCACTCCCACCTGCGCATCTGGTGGCATTCAAAAAGAATCAGTGGCAGTTCTACAGCCTCGACGAGCTTCAGGCTCCAATACGAATCAATAGGTCCAGGGCTACGAATGCGACTCAACTTAGCGCGTATGTCGAGATGTACCAATCTCATGGTGCAACTGAAGCAGATGGCCCGAAGAAAACTAAATTTTCGTTTGAACGACTTGCAAACTCTATCGCCCTTGCTGTAGAAAACGAAGAGATCTTGTTCACTGACCCTTCTGAACAGTTCTCGATGTGGAGGCTACAACCAGAAGACTGCGAGGTGCGTCCACTTAATTGCAACATCGTCGAGTTCATTTCGACAGCATCCGTGGAAGATCTCGATGCCGACTGAAAGTCGCGCTAGGCACTGTCCGAAACCGACGAACCAGGCGATGGACCGGAGGCGCCGAACGGCCGTTTTCCCCCTGGATGATCGCTCGCGGCGACTGCGGTCCTCGCAAGCGTTAGCCCAACGACATTGAATGAACACGATTGAGGCTGTTAGGGATGCCCGTTTCCGGGCACCCTCCCCACTCGACTAGCCAATTACACCATCACCTTCTTCGCCCCTGCCGCCTTCGCAAAATCATCTTCAGTCACCAGCAGATAACTCTGCTGAGCGATGCGCGGTGAGTTGCCAAGCCAAGAGCAAACCACATGCAACGGAAACTCTCGCTGCAGTTCTGTCTGTCTGCTGGCTCGCCCCTCTTGAAGCTACACTGTATGGAACAATCGTGGCCAACCCGAGACGCCGGCGCGGCGCAGGAGTCGCGTCATTTCGCTGCGTAGGTTGGCGAGATCTTCCAACCCATCGCTGTGTTGGCTGCCGCTCGGTACTGCGGTGCGGCGACCACGTATTCACTTTTGTCTCCGAAGACCTCGAACGCTTCGTCGAGGATCGGTCGCAGAGAGTGCATACTCATCACACGCAATGGGATCGGAAGAACTCTGCGATTTCCCGTTTTCCGACCTGGCCAGCAGTCGTCTTCAGCACAAGATCAACAAGTTCTTCGTCGCTGGCGCTTAAGTTCTCGTCATTGATTTCCAGGAAGATCAGTGATGCTTCCAATCCTACACGTTTATTTCCATCAACGAACGGATGATTCATCACTAGATGGTAAAGATACGCTGCAGCCATTTCAAAAAGGTCTGCGTGTAAGTACTGACCGCCGAAGCTTGCCTCGGGTTGAGCGATGGCAGATTCAAGCAGTCCGATATCGCGTATACCGTGACTGCCGCCGTAGGTCTCGATTTGGTTTTGATGAGATTCGAGGATGTCATCCAGGGTTAGAAACAGCACGGGCTATTACTCCGCGAGTTTTTTGAAAGCCTTGGAGTGCTTTGAATTCACCTTGGATCGCGCTGCGCGAACTTTCGATTTACTGTCATCGGAACTGACGGGAGCGATGCGAATGGACTTGCCATCTGTGGTCAATTCGACTTGGGACTCAGGAACGATCTTGAGCAAATCCAGAATGGGACGGTCGATGACAACCGCCCAGCTGTTCCCATGCTTCACCAAATTCTTGATCATAAGCTGCACACCCGCGTTACCCAGTTTTAACGGTCGACCAATGTAAGTACATGATTGCTTTTGAGTTTCCCAAAGTCAAGGGGCTTCCGTCATTCTCCAGCGACGAGGCAGACGATTGGCCTTCCTGTCTGCGATTTCACGGCTACAGCCTTTTGAACTGTCCAAAAACATTGGGAATACACCAAAAATTCGGTTCCTGTCTTCTCCGCTCCAAAACCCTGGTTTCCCCGGGGATTTTCGCATTTCTTGCCAATTGCTTTGTCCTTCCTGCCTATCCATGCATGTCCATGCCTGCAGGTGCTGCCCCTATAGAAATCATCGTATTGTGCGCTGCCTTAGTGCCTGGTGAGTCGTCCTTTGAGTCGCCCGAGTCGTCCTCGAACCCCCGATTTCCCAGGCAAAATATGTGGTTTTGTAGTGGAGGTGCAGGATTCGAACTCTGTGATTCCGTGCTCTGATGACTCTCGGGAAACTTGCATCCATGAAAGCGATGGGCTCCTGACGGTTTTGTAACTATTTTGACAGTTTTTCCGTTTTTGCCGATTCCCAGGCATTGACCGTGCGGGGGGGGGGGTACGACTAAGTGTCGCACCAAGGAAATGGAAATTTACTTGCAAGGATCGCTATTTATTGTTTTATTTGAGTGGAGAGATTTCTCGATGAGATGTTTTCATTTTTTTCAACTGGCGGTGTCGTGCATGGCGTTGCTTGTCGCAACAGCGGGTCAACTACAGGCGGCCGTAATTACCATCAATCTTGCCGCAGCAGGGACAAATTCCGTCAACATTACGGGGCTGAATGCTGGGAAAGTGTTTGGTAGCGCAAGAACTGAAGTTGATGGATTTGTCGGATCTAATGAGCTTAGAATTCGCTTCGATTCCACCAGAATCGGACTTGATCCCGAAGACGATATGGATATCGCGGTCAACGGCGGAGCAACATCTCCTCATCGATTCGGAGCTGGAGCAACGATCGACGGCAGCTTCGGGGGTCTATGGAGCAGTGGTAATACTACTACAACGTTTTACAGAGACGATACCGTCAATTCGCCCGATACCGTCCCTGGTTTTTCCCCAGACTTCGGCCCTAACAGCTTCATTGGATTCCGCTTTGGAGACGATGGTGTATTCAAGTATGGCTACATCGAAGTCCTTTGGAACTGGACGGGAACTCCTTCAACCAGTTCGTTCCAACTTCTATCCGCCGCTTATGAAGACCAAGCAAACACTGCGATCGTAACACCAGCTGGTAGCGTCGTCCCAGAGCCGACTTCGATGGCTATCTTCGGACTCGGTGCATTGGGCATGGCTTACCGCGCTCGACGCAAGAGTAAGGCGTAGTTGATCGCTCGGTTTTGAATCGTTCAATTCTCCTACAGCGGGTAGCAAGTTTGCTGCCCGTTGTGCATTTACTATTGTTGAATTTTCTCGCAATGAAGTGAGGATAGCCGTAAATACATATTGACCTCGATTTTAAGTTATTCGTTCTTATAAATCAGCTTATCAACCCTCCACCATCACCTTCATTGCGCCAGCCGCCCTGGCAAAATCATCCTCGGTCACCAGCAAGTAACTCTGCTGGGCGATGCGTGGTGAGTTGCCAATCCACGAACAAACCACGTGCAACAGGAATTGAGTCGTGTTTTTTGCGAGCGTCGTATTTCGCGTCGAGCGGGGTAACGAAACGCGCCGTTCCCAGGGATTTCGCCGGTTGTTCGAATCCTGTCCTCTCCGCTCCAAAACCCTGGTTTTCCCAGGGTTTTTCGCATTTCTTGCCAATTGCTTTGGCTTTCCTGCCTATCCATGCATGTCCATGCCTGCAGGTGCTGCGTCGTCCCTAGATACAAGATGATTAAGCCGTAACAGCCTATTACTCCTCAAAATTCTTGCTCAGCTCACGAGTGTTTCGTATTATTCAACTAGCGTTCGTGGTCAGCTTACGTGATAGGCTGCATGGGTGTGGCCTACAGGGCTTACGCTGATCTGTGTAAAAACAAGTTCGCCCACTGAATCAAATCGCGGATAATGGAGACCTAACTTTTGGCAGTCCGCGTTACGCGATTCGTGCTTCTACTCGTTGCGTCATGGGTTGTCATGACGTTTACTCACGAGATGGGACACATAATCGGTGGAGAATGCTGTGGTGGTTCGCTAAAATCCGCAGACTTGTGGCCTTGGCGCCTTCCCTACAGCATCTTTGAACCTGATCCGTTTCCGTTGGTGACGCTTTGGGCTGGACTGATTATTGGCGTATTGGCTCCAGTCTTCATTGCGACGATTGTTCAACGCGACTGGATGTGGTTCATCGCGAACTTTTGCGTTCTCGCAAATGGATCCTACATTGCGACCGCTTGGTATTCTGGCGACCGCTATCTCGACACGCCAAAACTGCTTGAACATGGCTCAAGCCCCATCTCAATTGCGGTATACTGTTTTCTGACCATCGGATTCGGATACGTTGGTTTTCGCCGATCTTGCATTGCCGCACTGGTCGTGCCCACACCAACGGACACCGAAAAAACACATACCTTGGACCAACAAAGCGATGCACGCAAGTCGCTGGTCGGCCGCGAATCTGAAGCATAGATTTATAACGGCGATTGCGCGATCGACAGCGTTACGCAATTGAGGACAAACGTATCCAAAGGTCGTAGGACGCCTCATGATCAGGTCCCATACTCTCTCTAAAATCATAGCGTTGACTGCAGTTGGATTCGCTATCCCCGTGGCGGTGCTTCTTCCGGTCGAATACGCACTTTCTGAGTATGGCACTCAACCAGATTGGAATACTTTGGTGGATCGATATCTACCACCTGCGACCGGATGTTCATTGTTTTTCTTGGCGAGCGCGATCACATCGTCAACCCCAAGAAAGCTTGTGACGTTTGTACAGTCGCTTTTCTTACATGGCACCACATTCATTGTCTGTGCGCTGACATTTGTGCCAATTCAACATCATAAGGTTGGTGATCCTCAACAACAGAATTTGTCCTGGATTCCATTCGTTTCCGTATTCTTGCTGTTCATGGCTTTACTGATCATCGGAAACATCCGTACATCCGCTAAGATAGAAG
>Ga0255126_1000053_pt1 | contig 42039 bp, 36 predicted proteins | sample Law_Miss_RepA_8d_FD_188556 | JGI IMG/M metagenome (GOLD analysis project Ga0255126, IMG submission 188556) | Freshwater microbial communities from St. Lawrence River, New York, United States - Law_Miss_RepA_8d | ecosystem: Environmental > Aquatic > Freshwater > River | place: USA: New York... | reverse complement strand
GAAGTTGGGCTCGGTCTCGTGGCCCGTGGACATGCAGAGCAGGTCGCGCACCCGCATTTCCTTCAGGTTCTTGGAAGGCTCCTTGGGCGCCTCGTCGGGGAAGAATTTCAGCACCTCATCATCGAGCTTCAGCTTGCCCTCGGCGATGGCCAGACCCACCGCGGTGGAGCAGAAACTCTTGCTGAGCGACCAGAGCACATGCGGGGTGTCCGGCGTTTGCGGTTGCCACCACGCCTCGGCGATCACCTTGCCGTGGCGGACCACCATGACGCTGTGCATAGTGTTCACCTTCTGGTCGAGAGCCTCAACGAAAGACCGAATGGCCTCCGAAGAAACCCCCTGCGATTCAGGCGTGGCCCGGGGTAGGGCTTTCGCATCTTGTGATAGGGCAAACTGGCTATTGAGTGCCAAAGTGAAAAGCGCTACCAAACCAAAAACTGTTCGCATGCTTAACCTCATTTGTTTGAGGCTAGCATAACCACCAAAAGGTCTTTGGTGTTGGAAAAAAATTGAATGAGTCAGGCACCCCAAATGGCCGGTGCAGCGAGGGCCTTTTTCAGTTCACCTTGAAATTCCACCCAGCCGATTTCCTCAAAGCCCAGCGCCAGGGTGTGGTGGTTGGCCACCTGAGCATCAAAAAGGCTGTACCCCCACCCTATCAGTTGGCCAAGCAACCATGCCAAGCTTGCCTTGCTTGCCTGGCTAACTTTGGAAAACATGCTCTCACCTGCGAACAAACCGCCAAGAGTAACGCCGTAGAGACCGCCAACCAATTTATTGTCCAGCCATGCCTCCACGCTGTGGGCTAGTCCGCGGCGGTGGAGTTCAGTGTAGCCGGCCAGTTTTTCATCCGTAATCCAAGAGCCTTCTTCACGGTCGGCGCAGCCTTGCATCACTTCCACAAAGGCATGGTCGGTAGTGAAGGTGAAGGGTAGTTTGGCTGCCCGTCGCAAACTTCTATTGCCGCAACCAGCCTTGATTCGCATCACGCAACGCGGCGCATGCGCATGCCAAACGGGCCCAACTGGAGAATCCTCCCAAGGGAAGATTCCCCGGCTGTATGCGATCGCCAAGGTGTCGGGATTGATCTGCCCGCCAATGGCAATCCTTCCGTCTTTGGAAAGTGCCACCAGCGGATCCAAAAAGGAAAAATCGGGGCGACTCCCGCGTGCGCGTGCCAACAGGAATACCCCGGAAAAAAGGTTTAGCGGGAATTTACCAGCTTACCGCGGTCTTTGCCCTGCTTGATTAGTATCGAACCCGGGTAGGCATCTTTCGAGTTATTGATGATCACGTAACCCAAGCCGTTTTTACTGAAAATGCCTTCTAGCACTTCCGCGACGGTGGCATCTTTGGCCTTGAAGGTGATTTTGCCGTTCTGACTGACACCCCCCTTGGTATCGATGAGGATTCGCAGACCCTTGACCTGATCCTTCAATTCCTGAATCGCTTCCTTCAGAATGGTGTCCTCAAAATCGACTGTGACCTTGGCTTTAAGAAGCTCCTGAGTTTTTTTGGCTTCGGGGATGGTTTTGGTGCTGGTTTCCTGCGCAACCAAAACCGTGCTCGGAACTATGACTAACAAACTAGCCAAACATGCCAAAATCGCTAATCGGGCCATGCTTCCTATCCTTTCAAAAACTCTCAAGCTTCTCATTTTTTGAAATTGCGGGCTTCATTTGGCCCTGAGATTCATTCTAAGGGCTTCAATTCCATCAATCTAGTACTGGAAAAAACGGGCAAACCGCTTTGGTTGACTCGGAATTGATGGACGGGGTACAAGAATGAAGCACCGGGGTAAGGCTGCATGGACGCTGTTTTTCCGTCACGGTGCGTGTGGCCTTGGGGATGGATCCCCTTGTTGATCGCTCAAGCACCAAGTCTGGCCATGTGGAACCAAGGCTCCAAAGCCCGCGCATGGGAGCGTTTGCTCTCATGCGAGGCGCGTGGCCCCTTGGCAGCCCTGTCGCGTCTGGGTCTGTGGTTGGCCAGTGGACTGTATTGGCTGGGCTGGAGGCTGCGGGAACTGTTTCGCAAACAACCCATTAAGTTGTCGCGTCCTGTTATCAGCGTGGGCAATCTCACAGTGGGTGGCACGGGCAAAACCCCCGCAGTCGCATGGATCGCCCGCTGGCTTAGAGATCGCGATATCCAGGTGACGCTTCTTAGCCGGGGTTACGGTGCTGACGACAACCGCCAAAACGATGAAGCTTTACTGCTTGAGGAATTGCTGCCCGATGTGCCCCATCTACAGGGGCCGAACCGGGCGGAGATCGGTAAAACGGCTATAGACGAGCTGGAAAGTCAATTGTTGCTGCTCGACGATGGCTTCCAGCACCGCGGGCTTGCCCGCGATCTCGATTTGGTGTTGGTCGATGCCACTTGCCCGTGGGGCTACGGTCATCTGCTGCCCAGAGGCCTGCTGCGCGAACCGGTCAGTAGTCTCAACAGGGCCCATGCGGTGCTTCTGACCCGCTGCGACCAAACCGATGCCAGCAAATTGGTTGAACTGAGAGGCTGGTTGGCCAGACGCTTCCCAAAGTTGCCTATCATCCTAACCCGGCATTCAGCTGTGGGCCTAACCTGCGAAGGGCAGGAAGAACTGTTACCCATCGCCTTGATACAAGGCAAGCAGGTGGCAGCTTTCTCGGGGATTGGCCGGCCCGAGGCTTTCCGCAAAACGCTGGAGCAAATGGGTGCCCGCGTGATTGACCAACGGGTTTTTCCTGACCATTTCGCCTACGACCGCGATAGCGTCCGCGAATTGCGTCACTGGGCCTCCAGCCTGCCCGAGGGCACCCTGATGGCCTGCACCCGCAAGGATCTGGTGAAGTTGGGCCTGACCGATTTGGGGGGGCGCCCCCTGTATGCACCCCATGTGGAGTTGGAAATTTTGGAGGGTTTGGAAACCCTTGAGGGCTTGCTTGAAAAGCAGGCTGTTAACGCGCTGGAGGCAGAGCGCATCGACAACGATTCGGTCATTCACCTGAGAGCTCTCGACGAACCCCAGGGCTACGCCGGACCCTTCATTGAGGAGCAAACATGAGCAATTCGAATTATCCCGAACCCATGGATCTGAGCACTCTTCGCACCTACTCGCTGGCCGACAGGCCTAGCAAAGTATTTGCCGATGATTTGGGAAAACCGATCGGCGCAGGTGCCACTGTCTCGCAGTGGTTGGATGCCTTGCCCAAACAACTGGCTGCCAACAGCCTGCGACGGGTGCGCGATGAACTGGTGCGCGCCCGTCTCGAGGGGCGCCAAGTTGTCGCCGCCATTGGCGGCCATGTGATCAAGGTGGGCTGCGCGCCCTATTTGAACAGTTGGCTCAACCAGGGAGTGCTGACAGCCGTGGCCATGAATGGCGCCGCTGCTATCCACGACTTTGAACTAGCCTACCGGGGACGCACCAGCGAGGATGTGGGCGCAGTGCTGTTGAACGGCAACTTTGGTATGGCCCGCGAGACTGCCGATGCGATGGCCCTCGCTTCCTCCAGAGGTTCAGTAGCTGGATTTGGCCAAGCCTTGGGAGAACATCTCGAAAAACTCGACAAGGCGGGCCAACTGGCCAACCCTGAGGCAAGCCTCGTCCTTTCGGCCTACCGCGCGGGAGCGGCCTGCACCATCCATGTGGCAATTGGCACCGATGTGGTTCATATGCACCCGCAGGTTTCAGGGTCCAACCTTGGAGAGGCCTCCATGGTCGATTTCAGAAGGTTGTGCACGGTGGTGAGCAAGCTCGCGCACGGCGTCTGGTTCAACATTGGCAGCGCAGTGATCATGCCCGAGGTCTTCTTGAAAGCCGTTTCGGTGGCGCGAAACATGGGCCACGATCTTTCAGGGTTGGTGGCAATCAATTTTGACAAGGAATCGAAATACCGCACCGCCACCAATGTCCTTTCCAGACCCGCTGCGGTGGGGCTGGAAATGACCGGCCACCATGAAATTTTATTGCCGTTGTTGCACGCTGCTGTGGCCGAGGGATTGGCCAGTGCCAGGCGGAACGATGGAACAGACGCGCCCCTGGCGCAAAGGCAGGCAGCATGACCGTGGATACAAACGCTTGGGGTGCCGATCTGGCCGAACTGGTAGGCAAGCTGGCCGAACCGGAAATCTTGGTCTTGGGCGACCTGATGCTCGACCGCTATGTGTGGGGCGATGCCGAACGCATCAGTCAAGAGGCGCCCGTGATGCTGTTACGAGCCGACCGCCGCGAAGAGCGGTTGGGCGGGGCCAGCAGCGTTTCAATGATGCTCAGCCATTTGGGAGCCCGGGTGAAATTAGCCGGCGTGGTAGGTGAGGACGATGACGCCCGCAGGGTTCGCTCTCTACTCGAAGGCATGAACATCGACCACGCCACGGTGTTGGCAGATGACTCGCGCCCAACCACCGTGAAAGAACGCTACATAGGCAGAGCCCAGCAGAAACACCCCCAGCAAGTATTGCGGGTCGATTATGAAAAACGCGCGGCCCTTGATGCAGAGGTGGAGGGCCGTTTGTCCGAGGCGCTCGAATCGGCGCTCGCAACCGCCGAAATTGTATTGGTGAGCGATTACGACAAGGGTGTCTGCACGCCAGGCTTGTTAAACAAACTCACCAAAGCATGCAAAAAGCGTGGCATTCGCATCTTGGTCGACCCAACCCGGGGCGGCGATTATGGCAAATACCAGGGCATGTCCACCATGACTCCCAACCGTCTGGAAGCAGGCTTGGCCACCGGAAGGGTGCTCGATTCCATTCCCGAGGCGCTGCGTGCTGCCAGGCAACTGCGCACCACCCTTGGCCTGGAAGCGGGCATCGTCACCCTCGACAAGGAAGGTATGGCGCTCGACACAGGTGATGGCGATGGCCTGGTTTTCCCGGTTCGGCCCCGTCAGGTTTATGACATCACCGGCGCCGGTGACATGGTGCTGGCCGTGTTGGGTCTGGCCATGGCGTCGGGTGCGGACTACGGCCAGGCTATCCGCCTTGCAAATGTGGCGGGTGGGCTGGAAGTGGAAAAAATTGGTGTCGCCCCGGTCAGCCGGCAAGAGATCCTGCAGGATTTGGCCCGGACCGGGAATGCGACACGGCCCGCCAAGCAGGTGGCGCTCGAAGATTTGTTATCACAACTCGACTTGCGCCGCGTGGGTGGCGGGCGCGTGGTGTTCACCAACGGCTGCTTCGACCTGTTGCATGCTGGCCATGTGCAATATTTGGCCGAGGCGCGGGCCCAGGGCGACTTGCTGGTGGTAGGCCTCAATAGCGATGCCAGCGTCTCCAGACTCAAGGGGCCAACCCGTCCGGTCAATCCGCAGGAGGCGCGTGGGGCGGTACTGGCCGGCCTCGAGTCGGTTGACTATGTGGTTGTTTTTCATGAGCAAACCCCTCTGGAATTGATCAGGGCGATCAAACCCGAGGTGCTGGTGAAAGGGTCTGATTATCGACGCGAGACCGTGGTCGGTGCAGACCTCGTCGAATCGTGGGGGGGCAGGGTGTATCTGGCCGATCTGAAGCAAGGCTATTCATCCACCCGCCTGATCAATCGCATGGAGGCAGCTTGAGCCATTCAGCCATGCCTAGCAGCCTTGCAGTATTCATTCCAGGGTGGGTGGGTGACGCAGTCATGGCTACCCCGGCACTGATGGCGCTGCGTGCCGCGCACCCGGGCTGGTGCCTGATAGGTGTGGGCAAGCCAGGCCCCATGGCAGTGCTCGATGGACTGGACCTGTTTGACGCGAAAATAGTTTCGGCTGGCAAGGGTTGGGACAAAGGCACTCTGGAGATCGCCAGCCAACTGCGACCATTAAGGCCTAAAAAAAGTGTTTTTCTTTCAAACAGTTTTCGCACGACGCTTGCCGCCTTTTTAGGTGGGTGCGGGGGCCGGGTGGGTTTGGCCATGCACGGCCGTGGCATGCTGCTGAACACCGCATTGGCCCCCACTTTGGATGCGAATGGCAAACGGGCGATTCATCCCGCCCTGTTGGAATACAACCGCATTGCCATGGCAGCGGGAACCGAAGAACCAGGCAAGGTATTGCGGCTGGCCACCCTGCTAGCAGACGAGGCTGCGGCTAACCAAGTCTGGGGGCTTGCTGGTTTTGCTGACAGGCCGGTGGTGATCCTCAATCCGGGGGCGGCCTTTGGTCTGGCCAAGTTTTGGCCACGCGCCAGCTTTGCCCAGTTGGCCCGGCGGTTCGCGCATCAGGGTTTCGGCGTGCTGTTGCTATGCGGCCCAGCAGAAGCCCAGTTGGCTCAGGCCATTGCCAGCGATACCAACCATCCCATGGTTCAGCCACTGGCCAATCCACACGGGCCTGAACCAAGCTTGGGTTTGAGCAAGGCATGCGTGAAGCGGTCAACCCTGCTTGTCACCACGGATAGTGGCCCACGCCATTTCGCACAGGCTTTTGATGTGCCGGTAGTCACGCTTTTTGGTCCCACCCATATTGGCTGGACCGAGACCTGGCACCCTCGCTCCATCCATTTGCAGAAGCGACTCGATTGCGGGCCATGCCAGAGCCGGGTGTGCCCTTTGGGCCACCACCGCTGTATGACAGAGCTGAGCGTGGACGAGGTGTACGAAGCCTCCAGAACATTGTTGGGGATTCATGGCGGCCATCCGCTTCCCATGGCGAGGACAGCCGGATGATTCTCTTGAGTTTCTTGCTACTGGGGTTGCTTGGATTCGCCTGCCGGCTTTTGGGGGTGAAACGACGCCCTGTGGCCCGTTTGGTAGCCCATCCCAATTGGCGGGCCCGTCTGAGCGCATGGGGGCTAACCGACCCTGACCGCCTCACTGCCATGGCGGGAGTGCGCGTCACCGGCCACCGCGATAGGCATGTGCGACGCACACATTTAGGGCCATCCGGGTCAACAAATGGCGTTTGCGCCTTTTTGAAAATTGAAACGCGCGTCAAATGGGGCCAACGCTGGAAAGCCTGGCGCGACGGATTGGGATTTGTGTCCCTGTCGCATCGTGAGGCGCGGCTCCTCAATAACCTTGAAAGGGAACAACTGCCAGGGCCGGGCTGGATCGCCTTTGGGCGCGATAGCCGTGGCAGGCACTTCCTGCTGGTGGCCGAAAAACAGTCAACCGCTGATCTGGGAATGTTTCTGACCGAAGACCTAAACCCGTGGCGTAGGCGGCGCGCTGCAATCAAGTTGGGCCGGGCCATGGCTCGGTTGCATGCGGCGGGTTTTTCCCACCAAGATCTTTACGCCAAACACATTCTGGTGGATGTGGACACGGGCGAACCAACCCTGCTCGACTGGCAACGGTCCAAACGGCTGGTCGAGTTGCGCCGGGACGACCGCTTGCGTGACCTCGCTGCCCTGCACGCCACCGTCGACGAAGCCCTGGCCAGCCAACGCGAAAGGCAGTTGTTGCTGAGAGCCTATTTACGCGAAGCCCGCCGCAGAGCAGGTTGCCTGTGGGGTGGTTTCGCAATGCGTCGGGGCGAATCGTATGACCCGGGCGAGTTCACCCGCGAAGAGCGGAAGTGGCTGCTCAGGCCCGATTTGGAACGCAATGCCGAGGAATTGGTTTTTGCCCAAGCCAACCACTTGTTGAAGCGGCGCCATGTGCGCGAAAAGCGTTTGGGTTCGGGCAGGGGTGAAGGGCTTGATTGGATTCCGCTGGCAGGCGAAGACATGATGGTCACATCATCCTGGCCGCCCGAGGACAGCAAGGCCGGCAAACCGCAGCGCAAGCTTTTGGATGACGCCCTGTTAAGCGCCACAAGTCTGGCGGAAACCGGACATTTCACCGGTACCCTCCGCTTGCCAGACAACCGTGAGGCAGTCATTCGCGGCCGAATGGCCAAGGAAACCGATGCCGAATCGCCTCTTTGGCATTCGAGGGAATGCCGCGAAGCCAGCCTTTACCACCAGTTGGAGAAACATGCGGTTCCCGGGCCGCGGGTTCTGGCAGTTGGACGGAGTGCGGTGGGCACCGGTCGAAGCGCCACCTTCGTGATGCTCGAACCTGCGGCCAATAAGGTTCCCCTGCTGGAATGGCTGCTTCTTCCCGGGGCAAATCGCAATGCCCGCGTGGGAAAAGTGATGGCTGAAACAGGCCGTGCTTTGGCCCGGGTCCATGGGGCCGGTTGTATGCTATCCAGCGGTGCCAACTCTTTTGCTGCGGGCAATGATCAAACCGGCGGAGAATCCAATCAATCCGTAGTGGTGTTGGTGCCAGGTGGGGCCAAGCGATCCAGACTCAGATGGCTTCAGAGAGGGCGGGATCTCAAGCGTTTGTGCAAGGAACTGGCCTGCGCCGGTGTTGATGCCGGCCATTTGGCCTCGTTACGCGGCGCCTATGCCCTTGAATTGGCGCAATCCCGCCAAGCGGGCGATTCCGCCGGGCAAATAATTCAACCTGGAGGGGTTTTGATGGAAAATGATGACACCGCTGGAAATACCGCGCGGTATCGGAGCCTGCCTAGGCCTAGCCTTGGCTGGTGGAAAGCATGGACCCAGGGAACCCTACGCGGGGTGGAACGTGCAGACTGGCCCCGTTTGGCTGGCCATGACTGGGCTGCAACCATCATGAACGCCAACCTGACCGATCGTTTCCACTCCAAGCAGGGCCGTAGTGTGGCCCGTTGGACGCTGCACGATCCCCGTGGGGATCGCGATCTGGCGGTCTATGTGAAGCGCCACAACAAATTGCCTTGGTTGCATGGGTTGTTTGCTTGGCTTGTGCCGGGTGGAAAATGGTCGCCTGCGCTGCAAGAGTGGCAGCACCTGGAGTGGGCGCAGCGCCAAGGTGTGCCGGTGCCAGAGGTGGTGGCCGCGGCGGAATATCTTGGGCCAGGCACCAAGCTTTCCAGTGTCCTCGTCACCGAGGAATTAACTGGCATGCTACCTCTGCATGAAGCGATTCCACTGGCCTCGCAGGGGTTGCCGCCAGAGGCTTTTCGCCAAATGAAGCGGGGTCTGGCTTGGGAAATGGCCCGATTGTCGCGCCTGCTGCACGACAGGCGCTGCTTCCACAAGGACCTGTATCTGTGCCATTTCTATGTGCATGAGGCCGATCTCCGTAATCCCCCTGTAGATTGGCGCGGCCGCGTGGTGATGATCGACTTGCACCGTTTGGCCCGTCACCGTTTCACCTACTGGGTGTGGCAGGTGAAAGATTTGGCCCAATTGCTCTACTCCTCCGAGGTCGAGGGAGTGACGCCCCGCGACCGGCTGGAATTTTGGCGGGCCTACCGCAGCTTGGGTGAAGACTCCCGGGCCTTGAAGGTGATTGGGGCATTGGTGCGCGCCAAGTATCGGCGGTATGCCGAACACAATCGCAAGCTGAAGCTGAAAAAGGGCCAAAATGCGCACCCGGAAACCCGGCAAAACCCTGCAGAAAAGGCCGCCTAAACCGCCAATTGAAGTTGGCGGGCAGTTTGGGCCGATAATAACGGATGGAAGACTCAGACCCGGGAACACGCAAAGCGAAGACAGGGACGCGAGGCATGGATATCGCCTTCTGCTATGAAAGTGTGCTGCCAGAGCGCGGCGGATGCGAGATGTACATCGCATCGCTGGCCTGTCGGCTGGCACAGGACGGTCACACGCTGCACTTGTATGCTTCGCGTTGGGACGATACCAAATTGCCCAAAGGCATGGTGTTCCACAATGTGGCGGTTTCCAACTGGCCCAGATCGTTGCGCCCCTGGCGCTTCGGCTCTGCCGTTTTAGGGGCCCTTAAGGGTGCCAAACACGACGCGACTATCGGCTTCGACAAGACTTGGGGTTTGGATATTTTATATCCACAAGGCGGTCTTTATGCGGCCAGTGCGGACCAGAATATCCTGAAGGAGCCCACCGAGGGCCGCCGCAATTTCATGCGGATGGTCAAGAAATTCGATTTGGCTCACCAGAGTTTTTTGGCCATCGAGCGCAAACAGTATCTAGGCCAGCGCGGCTCGCTGGTGATCGCCATCAGCGAGATGGTGCGAGGGCATTTTCAAAAATACTACGGCATCCGTGGCGAGGACCTGCGCGTCGTGCGCATTGCCACCAACCCCGACAGGTTCAGCGAGCAGGATCGGCCCCTGCGTCGCCACCAGGTTCGAGAGAGGTACGGCATCCGCCCCGAAGAGGTGGTGGCGCTGTTTTGCGGCATGAACTATCGGCTGAAGGGGCTCATTCCTCTACTGCATGCCGTTGCCCTATTGCCTAAAAACCAGCCTTTCCGCCTGCTTGCGATAGGCAGCCCCAATACCCGAGAGGTTAGGGCTGTGGCCCGCAGTTTGGGGATAGAGGACAGGGTGGTTTTTGCCGGTTATTGCTCAGACATGCGCGATGGATATTTCGCTGCCGACATGTTCGTACATCCCACCTTTTACGACCCATGCTCCCATGTGGTTCCTGAGGCGATGAGTTGCGGACTGCCCGTCATCACCACCCGCTACAACGGCGCCAGCGAGTTGATGAGTCCGCCCCGCGAGGGCTATCTGATTGAGGATCCGCACAGGCACCATGAACTGGCTGCCGCAATGGCCCAATTCTTTGATCCAGCCAAGCGGCAGGCCTGCGGCCAAGCCGGGCGCAAGGCGGGCGGGCAATGGACTTTCGAACACCATTACCGGCAAATGCTAGATGTTTTTTGCGAGGCCAAAGAGCGCCGACATGCGGCCTGACCCACTTGAAATAATTCCATAAAAAAAGCCCCGGCAAACATGCGGGGCTTTTTATATTGGTTTTAGCCTAGTGGGCAGGTTTTAGTTCAAACTCGCCCAGCACCGGTTGAAAATCAACCCCCGTAGCAAAAGCTCTGACACGGGTTGTCAGCCTCACCTTGACCGTCCCCTTGGGAATATCCGCCACCTCGACCGAGGCGATGTAAGGGCTTGCTGCGTCACTTCAGCAGCCATCTTCGAATTGAACATGGCGCTTGCCTCCAAGCGGAGCCCCGTTCAAATCAATGAATTCGCAATCAGCCTCGGGCCATGCCGCCCCCATCCCCAACGAAAAAGGCACAGGCGCGCGGCTTCCTTTTCGGTCGCGAAACAGGTTGAGGGTCACATACATTTTCAGGGGGCTGGAGGCACCCCCGTCACTGGTAAGCTCTCCCACCACTTGATCACCAGGCTGCAAAAAGCTGGAAGCAGAGCAGCCAGTCAAAAAGCAGGCCAGCAGAGCCAAGAGTAATGGCCTCATGGGGGATCTCCTAAAATGCCAACTATCAATTCGTGTCGGGGTTGACATCACCTTCGTCCGGGCTGGCGTAGTAATACCAAATCTCGTCGGTGATACTGCTTGACAGGCTGCGCACACTGCCGTCCCCCATGGCGATGTTGATCGAGCTGCCGTACCCCTGCTCTTTGAACGGGTGAGAATTGTCTACCGCCGGGCCGAATTCGGGTTTGCGGTGGCAGCGGCAGCGCCAGGGCTTATTGGAGGGCGGGTAGGGGTAGCTGGCGCTGGCCGCGACAGCGTTGGGGTTGTTCACCCAGATGGAACGCGCCCAGTAAGGGGCGTTGATCAGGTGGCTCTGGAGGGTGCTCCAGGGCACCCCTGAATCGAGCGCGCCCCAGATCCACTGCTTGCCCTTCAGGGGCACCGGGTCGGTGGCCAGGCCGGGCTGCACGCCGAAGGCCCACAGCAGCGCCCCGGAGCGGGGCAGGCCCGAGGGCCGCTTGCAGAAGGCATAGTGCTCGGCCACGATCAGCGTATTCGACGTGCCATCCGAGAGGGTGCTGTTCAGGGGGGTGGCCATGTCGCCGAACACCAGCCAGTTGGCGGCATAGCTGGTCATGCCCCAGGTGGTGCCACCAGTCGCCCAGGACGGGATGGGATTGGCGGTGGGCAGGGTGGCCGAGTTGCTGCCGTACCACATTTCCATGGCGGGAAGCAGCTCAAAGGTACCACTCTTGAGAGTGGGATCGTTGGGCGCTTGAAGGACCTTCAGGCTCGCGGAGCGCGAGGCGTTGACCCCTTGCTTGAACAGGTTGTCCTGTTCGATGTAAGGTAAAATATTGTACCAGAAAGATCCGGCTTCTGTGGAACCATATTGGCCAAACATCATGGGCATTTTTCCCATGGTGGTATCAGCATTGGCTACAGCCAGGCCGATTTGTTTCAGGTTGTTTTTTGATTGGGCTGAGTTGGCGGCGGTTCGCACCTTTTGCACAGCGGGAACCAGCAGGCCAACTAACACGGCAATAATTGCGATCACTACCAACAATTCAATCAGCGTGAAACCCTTGCGCTTGGGCATTTTTAATGGACGGAACATGGAATTACCTCTAAAGGAAAAATCTGTTTTAACAATCAGATGAACCAGGGGGTTAACCCGGTGCTAGGAAAGTGGAGTGTCGCGTGGCGGAGAGGGGTTCAACCGTTGCCCGGAAATGGAGCTTGGGAAAACCAAAGATCACGCGGAAATCGAATCGGACACGCCGTTCAGAGAGCGCACACTCAGGTGAACCCGGGTCGATCGACCCGAGGTTCCATGATCCAGGATTTTAAATTGAGCGACAAGGTTGTCGTTCCTGAACCCGTGAAATTAACTTCCTCGAATCTTTCTGGCGATTTTGGCCAGAAGGGCCAACTTGGCTTGGGCCATCTTTTGGCTAGCCAAAGGGCTTGTGGAGAATGTAGCAAATCCGCAATCGGGTGTCAGCAACAGTCGTTCAGGCCCAAACCAGGCCATCGCCTGCTCCACCCTTTTGGTGACCATTTCCTCGCGTTCCAAAGAGTCGAGTTTGGGGTTCACCAGCCCTAAGCCCAGCCGCAAGCTGGTGGGCAGGTCGCGCAGCACCTCCATCTCCCCTGCCCTAGGCGTTGCCAATTCCAGAAATAGTGTGCCCACAGGGGCTTGTGACAAAATGGGTAGCAAGGGGCGGTAGTCGCCAGCAAGGGCCACGGTCTCATCCTTGCTCCAGTTCCCGCGACAGACATGCAGCCCCAACCGGGCCTTGGGAAGGCCCTCCGTCACTTTTTTCCACAAATACAGGGCCAATGCCAATTCGGTTTCGGGATCTTTCCGTTCTGCTAGAGCCCCGCACATGAAACTTCGACCGCCCCGTGCCTGACCAAAGACCACCTCGGAGAGGACAGGCTCGTCTAGTTGCACCAAGGCTGCGCCTTCCGCCAAAAGGTGCAAAATCTCATCCCGCAGCACCTGAACAACCTCTTCGGCCAGAGCCTCGCGGGTTGGATGGTGTTTTTCAGCCAGGCAATCGAGAAAAAGCGTGCGGCTGAGCAAATAAGGCCCAGGTAGGGCTATTTTTACTGGCGTTTTGCCACACGCCTTCGCCCGTCGCAACTCTTCCACCGCCAAAACCCGATCGCGCACAAGGGGAGCAAGCGCCACCGGGTGCCGAGTACCAGGCGGCACATCCAAGGCATCGAGTTCTTTTTTGAATTGGACAGGGTCTTCTACCAAGGGCACCAGGTCGGTGACGGGAACCAAGCGGCAAGAACCCAACCGGGAACCGACAAAAGCTGCGTAATTTTCCCTGCCCTGCTCGCCATCTGTGATCAAATCGACGCCTGCGGCTTCTTGGCACCCTACCGAAAGCCGGGTGGCATCCACCACTGCTTCATCAAAATATTCGCCACCGGTTCGGCCATCGAGCTTGCAGGCCTGTAAATGCAATAGCCAAGCCGGGCGAGGCCAGCTGCCAATTCCCATAACTGCCAAAGGCGGCAAAGGCTTGGTGGCGGAAATAGGGCCAGGAACCCCAAGGCGGGGCCCAGGTTTCACTTGCCCAAGATCAATGGAGGCAGTTTTTAAAGGGCCTGTGGAAACCTTGGCAGGGTCAAAAGGCCCTTTGCTCAAAAGATAACTAGTGCCAATTTCCAGCCGCTTACAAGAAACTAAAGTGTTTCCAGTCAACCGCGACCAACTTGGAAGGTCTTCCTCGACCGACCGTTCAGTCGAAAGCAATTCCAAAAGGCCACCCGGATCGAGTGGGCCCAAGTGCTGGCGGATCAACAACAAAAGACCGTTACCACAATCGAGATCACCCCCATCAAAACGGCTGTGGGGTGTATGCGAATGTGATTGAGTCCAGGGAAGTTCAGACGCCATGGCGCCTATTCCTGAGGTTTTGGGTGAAAAACCTTGCCAACTATATTAGTAGCTGACGCTGGAAACACCGCCAGCCATAAATTCCACTAACTTTGCCCCTCCAGCAATGACAGCGCCCGGAATAAGTGCGCTTTCTTCCAACGCCCGCTTCTTGAAGCAAGGCGAACAAACCAGAATTTTGCCGCCGTTTTCGGTGAATTGCTGCATCAGTTCGGCCAAAGGGGCGAATCCCTGCTCATGAATCTTGCCCGCCTCACCATGAATGGCCAGACGCACCCCTTCCACGCTTAGAAACACCAACGTGTCGCGGTCGCTGCCCAATGCGGCATTGGCCACCACAAAGGCCACTGTGGCGCGATCTGGGTTGTCGTGGCTGCTGGTGAGAGTAACTACAAAGCGATTGGCGTTGGCAGACATATTGGCGGACCCAAAGTGCAAGAAATGAAAGGAAAGGCAAAAAATCAGTCGTTGCGGCGACGAATCCAGTATGACGGATGCGCCCCAAGGATCAATTGGTGCCCGGTCACGCCGCACCAAGCCGGTATGTCTTGGGGGGCACTTGCGTCACGGGCGATCAATTTGAGTATCTGTCCGGCATTCAAAGCCCGCATTTTGCCCCGCAGCGGCAGCAAGAGCTCTCCACAACCTAGACTGCCCGAATCCCATTCCGCCGCATGTTCCGGGTCTTGGTTCAAATCGGGTTTGGCACCAGAAACCTCGGGCTTTGCACAAGATTGGACCACAAGGTTGGGGTAGTTGCAGTCTGGTTCGGCGGCAGTCAACCAATCCCAGGCGGCACGGTAACAGTCGCGCCTTGCCACATACCCCGTCAGGTTTTGGCCCATCTGTAAAGCTGGCACTTTCAAGCTCATGGCCAAGCATTTTAAACATCTGGGGGGGACCGCGCCAGCTGCTGCCCTACTATGCAAAAGTTGATGCCCGCAAAGTGATACGCCGCAACCAGCACAAAGGGAGTTGGCATGTTGGTTCACCCATGCCAGCAAGGTGGCAGGGTTTTCCATGCCAGCACCAGAATCGGTCTCGGCCTGAGGGTCTTCGGGAAAATTTTCTAACTTTTCCAATGGCATGGGTTGTTTGCGGCAAGCCGCATTCCTAAGTCATCAGGGCTGGCTTTTGGAAGTTTGCCATAGCCAAGTTCTCGACCCAACTCTAGCAGGATATCGCCCATGTCCAACCTTCCAAGCACCACCGGGGAAGTATCCGAAAAGCCTAGGCTGCCCCTAGGGTTGTTAAATGCCGCGACAGCGAGGTTTGTTTGCACATACGGCCGAGGTTGTGATGGGATTTGTTGCAAAAATAGCACTCCGCCCGTTGATCCCGAAAAACAACAGCAGATCAACTCGATATTACCTCTGGTTTTGCCGCTCTTAAGGCCCGGGGCCAGCAAGTTGATTAGTGAAATAGGTTATATCGACCCCGAAGAAGCGCACGAGGGCAATCCTTCCATCCGCGTTGAGGATGAATGGTGCGTCTTTTTCAACAAAGGCTGTGTGCTGCATCAGGTTGGGGCTGAAAAAGGCGATTCGACCCTATACAAGCCCGTGGCGTGCTATCTGTTCCCTATAGACCACCACTCCAGCGGAGATTGGTATATAAGGCAGCACGGAGTGGATAACGAAGAATGGACCGAGCTATTTTGCCTTGCTGGAACACCGGATTTGCCTTTGGCCGTTTCAACATTGGGTTTCGAGATGGAAATGGCCGCCAAGCAGGATGACAAAATAAAACTCGATGCCAAAACCAAAGCTGCTAAGGAAGAGAAATCACCCGGATGATCCATTTAGGTGGACGGATCGTGGAGCCCTTGCTGAAAGGGACTTTTAGCTTGACATGGCGTACCACGCACTTAGCATCATGGTAGGATCCGAGAGTCTATTTTGGTTAGTTTTTAAGGTTCTGACCATTTTCGGCCCCAAAGGGGCACCGATGGGGAGTTATCCATGTCTGGCCAACCTCGCAAGCGCCGTCTCGAAGTGGAAGATGCCGGTGATGTGACCGTCGTCAATTTCGTGGATAAAAAAATCCTCGAGGAGCAAAGCATCCAAACCATCGGCGACCAGCTTTTTGAGCTGGTTGATGGCGAAGGACGCAAAAAGCTTGTGCTGAATTTCAGCAATGTCGAGTACCTTTCCAGTGCGGCTCTGGGCAAGATCATCGCCCTGAACAACCGAGTGAAAAAGGCCGGCGGCAAACTTGCACTTTGCAAGATCAGGCCCGACATCAAGGATGTTTTTGTTATCACCAAGCTCGACAAGATCATCAAGATTGTTGATGACGAGCAGACCGCCATCCAGTCAGTTTCCTAACCTGATCATCCTGTGACCGGGAAACCTTAGTTAAGGTTTCCCGGTTTTTTGGCCAAATCCAGTTAGGCCGGGCATAGGATTATTTGGGTAAATTCGACATCCGCGGGCGACCTTCGCCCCACAACGCGCGGTGCAAATGAGCGAAAAAGCTCCTCACTCTTCGGAAGTGGGTAAAGATGTGGTGATCCTTTCCAGCAGCCCGGACCAAGCCCGGGAGCTACAGGATCGTATTGAAGCCCTGCTCAATTCCACCGATGCTACCGACCGTGATCGCTTTTGTGTTCGGCTTGCCTTGGAAGAGGCTTTAGTCAACGCCATCAAGCATGGCAACCAACTCGACCCGAAAAAAAAAGTCACTGTCCGCTTTCAGGTGTGGAAGCACCAGGCTGAGTTCCACATTGTGGATGAAGGCCCAGGGTTCGACCCCAATGACCTGCCAGACCCAACCGACATCGAGAATTTGGAACGCCCCTGCGGCCGTGGGGTGATGCTAATTCGCCACTACATGCACGAAGTGGAATATTTCTCGCCCGGCAATGCGGTGCTGATGCGTCGGATTTTCCAGAAGGTCACCTGAGCGCGCTTCTGCGCGACACAATTGCCATGACGACGCCGATGATGCGGCAGTACCGGGAGGCCAAAAACAGCCACCCGGGAATGCTACTGTTCTTCCGGATGGGTGATTTTTATGAGCTGTTTGAGGACGATGCCGTCAAGGCGGCCGGCCTCCTGCAACTCACACTCACCAGCCGAGATGGCAGCATGCCTATGGCTGGCTTCCCCCACACGCAACTCGATGCCTACCTGCGCCGCTTGCTGCAGGCCGGTTTGCGTGTTGCTGTCTGCGAACAGGTGGAGGATGCCTCCCAAGCCAAAGGCTTAGTTCGAAGAGAGGTGACCCGGGTGGTCACCCCGGGAACCCTCACTGAGGATGACCTTCTCGAGCCTAGATCGAGCAATCGTTTGCTGGCTGTTGCACCCGCCTCAGGCGGTAAATTAGGACTGGCCTGGGTGGAAGTGGCCCAAGGCACTATCCGTTTGGCAGAGGTGGACCGCGCTGGGGCTCTCGATCTTGTGAGCATGCTCGATCCTGCCGAGGTGCTTGTGCCAGATGGCACCGCTGGGCGAACCGAAGCCCTGGCCTTAGGTATTCGGGAAGACAGGCTCACCCGCAGGCCCGATTGGCAATTCGAGCGCGATGCGGCCAGACAAGCCCTGTGCGAGCGGTTCGCAGTCACCACCGTGGCGGGTTTTGGCGTTCAGGAAGATTCTGCCGGTGTCACAGCCGCTGGTGCCTTGGTGAGCTACCTGCGCGAGGCCTTGCCGGGCGGGTCGGCCCACCTGGAACTGAAACCACACGAGGCCGGCGAGTTGGTGCGCATGGATGAGGCGGTTTCTCGTGGGCTGGAGCTGGTACGCGCGGGCAACCGCGAGGGCAGGGAAGGGTCACTCTGGGAAGCCGTCGACCGCACCCGCACCGCCATGGGATCACGCCTCACAAGGGATTGGCTTCTGGCACCCTTGGCCATGCGTTTGGCGGTGACTGCCAGACACGATGCGGTTGAATCCCTTTTGGCTAACGACACCGCTCGCGAGGCCTTGCGTGGCCTGTTGAAAGAAATTGGTGATCTGGAAAGAGTTGCCGCCCGGGCCGGATCTTTGCGCGCCGGTCCGCGCGATCTAGCTGCCGTTCGCAGGGCATTGGCTTTGGTGCCAGAGGTGCTGGCACTATTGGCGGCTGATAACTTGGTCTTACCACTTGTACACCAGTCAGGTCGGCTGGACACCTGTCCAGAGCTGTCAGCTCTGCTCTCCAAAGCCTTGGCGGATAATCCCCCAACGCTTATGGGAGAGGGCTCGGTGATCCGGCCAGGTTTTGATTCTGAAATGGATGAACTGCGCGCCGCTCGTGAGGGTGGTAAAGAGTGGCTGGCTCGCTACCAGGCCGTTGAAATAACCCGAACGGGAATTCCCAGCCTGAAGGTGGGTTTTACCTCTGTATTTGGATATTTTATAGAGATTACCCATGCCAACACTGGCAAGGTTCCTCCCGATTATCACCGTCGCCAAACCCTGAAAAACGCTGAGCGTTACATCACCCCCGAACTGAAAAACCACGAGGAAAAGGTCTTGGGGGCCGAGGAACGGATCAAGGCGCGCGAAGTGGAATTGTTTGGCCAGATGCGCCAAATGGCGCTCGAACATGCGGCCCGTTTGCGCATTACCGCCGGTGCCCTGGCTGAATTGGATGCACTGGCTGGCTTTGCTGAGTTCGCCCGGGAGCGGGGATGCGTGCGCCCTGAGTTGCTGCCTGATGGGGAGCCGGCGATTTTGCAGGTTGCCGAAGGCCGCCACCCGGTGCTGGAGGGCCTGCTGCCCGGTGGCACCCTCGTTGCCAACGATCTGCGCCTTGGGCCGGATGACGGCATGCTACTGCTCATCACCGGGCCCAACATGGGTGGAAAAAGTGTTTACTTGCGTCAGGCTGGTTTGATGGTGGTTCTGGCCCAGGCGGGTGCGTTTGTGCCTGCCAGGGCCTGCCGCATGGCTATGGTGGACCGGGTCTTCACGCGCATAGGCGCAGGCGATGACCTTAACCGCGCCCGCAGCACTTTCATGGCCGAAATGATTGAAACCGCTGCGATATTGAATGGGGCAACGTCCCGTTCGCTGGTTTTGCTCGACGAAATCGGCCGGGGAACCAGCACCTATGACGGTGTCAGCCTGGCCTGGGCAATCTGTGAAGACCTGCACGAGCGGGTTGGCTGCCGCACGCTATGCGCCACCCATTATCACGAACTCGCCCAGTTGGCCGAACGCATGCCCCGCGCCAGGGCTCTGCGCGTGGAAGTGCGCGAAACAGCCAAGGAGGTTCTGTTCCTCTATCGCATGCAGGTTGGAAGCGCAGATAAGAGCTATGGCATTCATGTGGCCGCCCGGGCAGGGGTGCCCCAGCCAGTCGTCAGCAGGGCAAGGGGCCTGCTGGAGGAGCTGGAGCGTGCGTATAGGGCAGGTAATCAGCCCGTGTCCGATGGGCAAGTTTCCACCTCCGAACCTCTCCAGACGGTTATTCGCAACCCAAGGCTGATTCAGTCCAGCTTGTTCGCCAACACAGAGGATCCGGTGCTGGAAGAATTGAAGGCCCTCGATCTTTCCCGGGTCAGCCCACCCGAGGCGCTCGAGCTTTTGGCCCGTTGGCGGCGTGAACTGGGCGCCAAGTAATTTTTCCCCAAATGCCTGACCCCTTTCGGTTTTTCCGTCGTAAGGCTGGTTAGGGGGGTAAGGCACCCGGGCAATGCAAATTTGCTACCATTTTTAGGTAGCGATCGCGTTAGTCTTGTGGACTGTGGTGTCTGCCATGTCTGAATTGCCCCAATTGAGTGCCGAATCCCAGTTCGGTACTGAATCTCACATTCAGCTGTTAATTGAGCGGGGCTTGCATGGCCAACCATCGGCACACGATGAATTGCTTCGATACGCATGCGAGCGCTTGCGCCGCCTCACGCGCAAAATGTTCCACGGCTTTCCCGCCCTTAGGCGCTGGGAAGAAACCGATGATATTTTCCAAAATGCCATGCTGCGTTTGCATCGTGCCCTCGAGTCTATGCGGGTTGATTCGGTGCGCCATTTCTTCAACCTCGCAGCTCAGCAGATCCGCTGGGAACTCCTCGATTTGGCCAAGCATCACTTCGGCCCTACCTGTCCCGCCGCCAACCACCATACCGATGGCATTGCTCCCAATGAAGATGGCGGCAAGCTCCATAACCGTGCCGAAGAGCCCGAAGACCTGGAAGAGTGGGCCGAATTCCACGCCCAAGTGGGGCGCCTTTCCGAGGAGGAGCGCGAGGTGGTCAACCTTCTTTACTACGAAGGATTGGGCCAAACAGAGGCTGCAAAAATATTGGAAATTTCGACTCGAACCTTGAAAAGGCGCTGGCAAAGCGCGCGTCTAAACCTGTACGAGGCAATTCACCGTGGGGGAACTGACACAGGCAGACAATGAGGTTTTGGCTGACCTTCTGCTTTTGGCGGAAGAGATGCTGGAGTCTGGCCAAGATCCCCACCCGGTGGATCTGTGCCGGGCTCATCCCAATCTGTTGGTTGAATGTGCCAGAAAGCTCGCAGCCTTGCGCGCTACCCAGTGGCTGAACCGCCCTCTGGCCGAATCAGGTGCGAAGGTTTCCTACCAAAATAAAAGCGCCGAAAATCGCCTTTTGGTTGGCCGGTATCAATTGGAAATGCTTTTGGTTGAAGGTGGTCATGGCGAGGTTTGGCGAGCTTGGGACATACAATTGGGCCGTTCGGTGGCGGTGAAATTACCCAAGGGGGTTGGCGACCGGGCAGATCGTGCGATGCTTGCCGAAGCGCGCCGCGTCGCCAGCCTGAAACATCATGGGATCGTGCAAGTGCACGATATCGGCCAAGATGGTGAAACCCGTTTCATTGTGACCGATCTGCTGGAAGGTGGCAGCTTGGCCAATTTGCAGGCCGGTGACAAGTACTCCCTCACCCAAATTGTGCGCTGGGTTGGAGAAATTGCCGAGGCCTTGGATTATGCCCACCGAATGGGAGTGGTGCACCGGGATATCAAACCAGCGAATATTCTTCTCGATCACCACGGCCGGGCATTATTGGCAGATTTTGGCATATCCCGGTCCCCTGCCGAGGGAGATGCCAATAGCAATGGCTCGGCCTTCTCGGGCACATTGCGTTACATGGCACCCGAGCAGGTTTTGGGCCAGCAGAATACTTCAAAGTCAGATATTCACGCCTTGGGGGTGGTCCTTCACGAATTGTTGACCGGAAAATTACCCTATACGGATGGAGCAGGACGGGATTTCTCCAGTTTAAGGGCGCAAATCGCCGGTGGATCCCGTGTGATCGATCCAAAACTGGCACCGGCTATTCGCGCTGTGTGTGCCAAAGCCCTCAAGCCTGATCCGTCCAGAAGATATGCCACCGCTGGAGAAATGGCGCGCGACCTGCGGGCCACCGCAACTCCAGGTAATCAGGCCGGCGTAAAAGCTGGGTGGTTGATCGCAACGATGGTTCCGCTTTTGGCCTTTGGCGCGGTTATCACCCGACCTGCAGGGAATGGTTTTCAGGGTGAGGGATCCGTATTTTCTGACAGAGTGGTGATCGACAAGGCTTGGCTGGCAAGAGTGGCGGCATTGCCAGGCGATAAACAGGCTCAAGAATTAGTATCAGCTCTTAAAAATCTTAATTTTGGTTACAATGGTGAGGTCGATGGTGAGATCGATGGCAGCCGACTTTGGAAAATTTCTTTATGCACAGACACCGTTCACGACATTCGGCCATTGTCCGCCCTGAAGAATTTGACCCATCTGGAGCTGACAGGCACCTTTGGAGTGGTGGGCAATGGCAAGCTTACTAACCTGGAACCACTGCGTGGTTTGCAAATCAAAACCCTCATCTGCAAATACAACCCAAATCTGGAAAATATCAGGCCCTTGACTGGAATGCCTCTCGATACCCTCGACCTTTGGCGCACCGCTGTAGAAGATCTTGGCCCCTTGAAGGGTTGCCCCATTCGGGTGCTTGGATTCGGCTTTTGTGGTGTGAAATCGATCGAGCCCCTTCGTGGCATGCCCATGATCGCCCTCAGGTGCAGCAATTGTGCGGTCTTCGACCTTGGGCCGATCGAAGGTATGCCCATGGAGGATTTGCGTTGTCACGATACGCCTATTGCCAGCCTCGAGCCGGTTCGTGGCATGAAGATTAAAATGATCGAATGCCAACGGACAAAAATCACTTCGCTGGAACCCCTAAGAGGAATGAATAGCCTCAATTTCTTGAATTTCTTCCTCACCCCAACCCGTGACATTTCCCCTTTGACCGAATGCAAAGGCCTGAAAATTCTTTTCACCTCCCAAGAAATTGAAAAAGATAATCCGGTTTTCAAAATGATCCCATCGCTAAGGCACTTGAACGACAATTCCATTGTCGATAACCGCAATCGATGATCACTGGATGAGAAACCATTAACTGTTTTGCCCAGTTTTGCAAATGCCCGGTCTTTTACCAAGATTTACAGCTTGATTTTGCAGGGAAACCTAGGCTATTAACCGCCCCGTTTTCGTGTGGAACCGAGGTAAAAGTTCATGCTGGGCCTTTGTTTGGGTTTGCTGCTATTGCCCACTCAGACACCCAAGGCTGGTGGTCCCCTGCTGTCTTCCAGAGTCGAACTGGGTGAAATCCCCCCCAAAGTGGTCTACCTGCAGGCCGAAACCCTGTCGCGAGGGCCTGTCCACGAGGCCTACGCCGCTGCGGGTGCAAACCTGAATTTTTCCGGAAAACACGAGGTCAAAACACAGCCTCCGGCTCCGCTGATGGAAGTGCCGCCAGGCTTACCCACCAGCCCCAGCCAAATTTGGATTCCAGGTTATTGGGAACACGATGCAGAAGAAAATGGCTGGATCTGGGTCACCGGATGCTGGCGTGAACCACCCATAGGCTATGGCTGGCTGCCGGGTTATTGGGCCCAATTGAGGCCCGATCAATGGAGACGGGTCAGTGGTTTGTGGTGCATGGGTGACGGAGAAAGTTTCATGCTGGATTACTCTCCAGCACCGCCACAGAAGTCATTGGCCTCAGGTTCCATGCCCCCAAAGTTGGATAACAGGGATCCTAAATCAAAAGGGCTCTTTTACAGCCCAGCCGGCTGGGATTGGACAGGTAACAGATACAACTGGCGGGTAGGGAGGCTGGAGCGTTTGGCAGACAACCAAGTCTGGCAGGAACAGCGACAAATCTGGACACCAGCCGGCTTTATCCCTTCCATGGGCTATGTTGACCACCGTATCAATTTGCGGGGCATCGCCTACGCTCCTCTGCGTGTTGTGAACAAACCAAAAACCCTGGAATTACCCAAAAAGCCGGTGGAAATTCCAATTGTTGAGGTGGTTGAGCCGGCGGGCGTTTGGAACGCCAACGCCTGGATCGAGGCTTCCTGGCGCGACCGATTGGGCACATACTATTTTGGCGACTATTATAATCCTGATTGGGCTAAATCTGGATTGGTCCCCGCTCGCGATGCCCGAAGAAGGCATGGGGACGCCTGGCTTCAATCCATCGAGGAGCTTGCAGATATCAACGATGCCGCCATTCGACGAATCACCTGGCAACACTCCGAGCGTAGCCGAGGCAGACAGACCCCTCCGCCCCGAGTCACCAAATTGGACCAGCCGCCCGCCGCAGGCGAGATTGCTCTTGTGCTGCCCGCCTTGCGGTTGGACCCATCAGATCTGCGCAAATCAGAACTCGAAAGGCTTGCCTTGAAGGTCGCTGATCAGCAAAAGCGTTTGATCCAAGCCAGGCAAGAGTTGGAGAAGCAGGGCCAAGAGGGCAAGCGCGTTTCCCTCAAAACCCCACCTCCTGTCAAGAAAGCAGATGATTTAGACGATACTTCGCCGTCAAAATCGGTTCAACCAAAAAAGTAGCCATTTCGCGAATTATTCAACCCAGATAACCAAAAATACTCATTCAATTCACAACACCAGGCTTTTCTATTTTAACCGGCGGGGCATATTTGTTTCGCGATGGCAATTCTCGTGACGGGGGTGGAACCGTTCAGGGAATGTCTGCGATTCATCCTCCGGAGATTGCACCCATGATTTGGAAGTGTTCCCTGGCTTTCATGGCTGGGATTACCTTGGCGGGATTTGCCTCCGCCCAACAGTCCTCCAAGCAAGGCGCCATTCAGGGCGCAACTCAGGCCCCAGCCAGGCCCCAAGCGGCTCAGGTCGCTCAGGCCCCTCAGGCTCCTCAAGCACCTCGATCCCGCAAAGTGATCGTCAAGGAGTGCGTGCCCGAAACCTACCAAGTGAAAGTGACCACTTGGCAGAGCGAAATGGTTGACCAAACCGTTCGCGTTCCACACAAGGTCATGGTGGACGAAACTCGCAGCCGCCCGGTCATCGACACCGAATGGGTCACCGAGATGCGCGATTGCCGCCGCACAGTGGTCGACTGCGTCCCCACCGAGGAGACCCGCACGGTTTACCGCAAGGTGACAACTTGCCAACCAGTAACCACTGTTAAGCGCACCGTTGTCGACAATGGCCACTGGGAATGCGTCGAGGTTCCAACCCTCTGCCATCAAATCAAAGAGCACTTCCACGCCAAGCTACCTTGCCGCAAGGGTGGATGCGACTCCCTGATCTATCAACCCATGATCGACTCCTGCTTTGATGGCGGCATGGTCAAGGGTGGTTCCATAAAGGGTGGCGATTCGATTAAGGGTGGCATCAAGGGCTGCCAGCCCGTTTACGAGGCCCCCTGCGAGAAGCCAATCCCCACTCGCACCGTGCGCCAGTGGAAGTCTTGCCCCCAGGTGATTGAAACCCCCTGCACCAAGATGCAACGCGTCACCGAGTGCGTTCCCGAGACGATCACTGTGTGTGTGAACAAGAAGGTTTACCGCACCGAAGTCGACCAAAAGCCAGTGCGCGTTTGCAAGAAATCTTGCCGCATGGAAACCTACACCGTTCAGGTCTGCAAGACCGAATGGACCACCGAAACCCGCCAGGTTTGCCGCAAGGTTCCTGTGGAGAACTACGAAACCCGCACCCGCTATGTGACCCGATGCACCGAGCAGGAAGTCGCCATCGAAGATTGCGGTTCCGCCAGCGATCTGTGCGACTTGGGTTGCAACCTAGGTTGCGGCAAACTTGGCCGTCTGGCAGGCAGGATCAAGGCTCACAAGATCCATAGCTTCCCAATGGCCAGTAGTTACATGCCTTCCACCAAAGGCTGCGACTGCAACTGATTTCGCTAGTTCGGCAGGATGAACAACAAGCGGGGGGCGGTGGAGAAATCCACCGCCCCCAATGCTTTTCACCGCTTCATTCCGGCCCTGACTCAGATTGGCCAGCTAAACGCCAAGTTCCGCCTTGGCTTCTTTGAAGGCGTTGACAGCGAAGGCAAGTTCCACCGCCGTGTGGGCCGCGCATACTTGGGTTCGGATTCGCGCCTTACCCATAGGGACAACCGGGTAGGAGAAGCCGATCACATATAGCCCCTTGGCCAAAAGCTTCTCGGCCATGTTGGCCGCCAAGACAGCGTCCCCAAGCATCACAGGGGTGATCGGGTGCACGCCCGGAATGATGTGAAAACCAGCCGCGGTCATTTCCGTGCGGAACCAGGTAGTGTTGCTTTCCAGCCTGTCGCGCAATTCGGTCGACTCCGTCAGCAATTTGAGCGATTCAAGGGAGGCGGCAACGATGGGTGGTGGTAACGAGTTGCTGAAAAGATAGGGTCTGGAACGCTGCCGCAGCATTTGGACCAGTTCGGCAGAGCCGCAGGTATATCCCCCAGAGCCTCCCCCCAACGCCTTACCCAAAGTTCCGGTGAGGATGTCAATACGCTCCATGCAGTCGTGATACTCATGGGTGCCCCGCCCGGTCTTGCCCACAAAACCGGTGGCATGGGAATCGTCCACCATGATCATCGCGTCGTATTTGTCTGCAAGCTCGCAAACCCCCGGCAAGTTGGCGATGGTCCCATCCATCGAAAACACGCCATCGGTCGCGATAAGTCGAAACCGGCAATCAGCCGCTTCTTTCAGCCGTTCTTCCAGATCGGCCATATTGCTGTTCTTGTATCGCAACCGCTTGGCTTTGCATAACCGAATGCCATCAATAATGGATGCGTGGTTCAGCTCGTCCGAGATGATCGCATCCTCCGGTCCAAGGATGGTCTCGAATAGCCCTCCATTGGCATCCCAGCACGAGGAATACAGAATCGTGTCAGCCTTGCCAAGAAAGCCAGCCAAGGCAGCTTCCAATTCCTTGTGGATTTCAACCGTGCCGCATATGAAACGAACGCTGGCCATGCCGTAGCCCCAACGGTCGATGGCATCCTTGGCAGCTTTCCGTATCCGCGGATGGTTGGCCAAGCCAAGGTAATTGTTGGCGCACAGGTTCAGTACTTCCTGGCCACCGCGTACCGTGGCCTCCGGTTGCTGGGGCGAACTGAGAACCCGCTCCCCCTTGAAAAGCCCGCTCGTGCGAATGCCATTCAACTGGGTCTGCAGGTGTTCAGTGAATCGGACCGCCGGTTTGCTGGCTGACATCTCAGCCCTCCTTCCAAGTGAGAATGACCTTGCCAGACTGGCCTGAGTGCATTGCCTCAAAGCCTTTCTCAAAATCGGTATAGTTGAACCGGTGGGTGATGACAGGTGAAATATCCAGGCCCGATTGCACCAGCACGCTCATCTGGTACCAGGTTTCATACATTTCGCGCCCGTAAATGCCACGGATCGTGAGCATGTTGAAGATCACTGTGTTCCAGTTGATCGACATCTCTCCGCCTGCGGGAATGCCCAGCATGGCGATTTTTCCACCATGACACATGTTGGCCAACATGTCGCGGAAGGCCTGCGGGTTTCCCGACATTTCCAAACCCACATCAAACCCTTCGCGCATGCCCAGCTCTTTTTGCACGCTTGCAAGGTCGCGCTCGCGCACATCCACCGTGGTGGTGGCGCCCATCTTCCGCGCCAGTTCCAACCGGTATGGGTTCACATCCGTCACCACCACATTGCGGGCTCCCGCATGGCGCACCACAGCCGCAGCCATGGCTCCAATTGGGCCAGCTCCGGTGATTAAAACATCCTCTCCCAAAACCGGGAACTGAAGCGCCGTGTGCACCGCGTTGCCCAAGGGATCAAAAATGGATTGCACATCGCGCAAAATGTTCCCTTCATGGTGCCACACATTGGTCACAGGCAGGGACAAATATTCCGCGAATGCGCCCGGCCGGTTGACACCCACGCCCGAGGTGTCTTTGCACAGGTGCCGCCTTCCGGCCAAACAGTTGCGGCACCGCCCGCACACCACATGCCCTTCACCACTGACAATTTCGCCTTCCTTGAATCCCGTCGCGTTCGAGCCGCACGCCACAATCCGCCCCACAAACTCATGGCCAACCACCATGGGAACAGGGATGGTTTTTTGTGCCCACGAGTCCCAGTCGTAGATATGCAGATCAGTACCGCAAATACCGGTACGCAGCACCTCAATCAGCACATCATTGATGCCAAAAGAGGGTACAGGAACCTCTTCCAGCCAAAGCCCTCTTTCGGCCTTCCGCTTGACCAAGGCCTTCATCGTAGTCATGGCACTTTTTTCTCCTGCAGGACGCTGCTTTTCATACTAGTGGGCAGGCAGGGCTTAGGCACCGCTGCGCCGGCCAAACGGATAAACAAAATCGCCCGGGAAAATTTCCCCGGGCGATTGGAGTGATTAGCGAAGATGGTATTCTTTCCTACAAAAAGCCATCATTACTTTAACATTTCTTCCAAAGCCGGCGTCACTGCGTCTGCCCAGATTCGGTAGCCTTTGGGGCTCAGGTGCAACTGGTCAGGCATAATTTCCTTGGGAATCGAGCCATCCTCAGCCTTGAATTTCTGGCCAATGTCCATGAATTTTACTTGTTTGCCACCATCATCCAGTTTGGCAATCCGTGCGTTCACGGCGACAAGCTTGGCACTTTGAGCCTCGCGGGCTGCTGGGTCTTTGCCGGTGGCGCGGGGGAAGATTGCAAGCAAAAGTACCTTGGTCTTGGGCGATCGCTTTTGGATTTCCCTCATAATGGCCTCAACCCCTTCGGCAATCTCGTCAGCACTGTTGTCCTTGCCATTACTGTTGTTGGTGCCAATCATCAACATCAGTGCCTTGGGTTTGATGCTGTCAAACTCCCCATTTTGCAATCGCCACAACACATGCTGGGTGCGGTCACCGCCAATGCCAAAATTGGCGGCCTTTTTAGACTTGAATTCGTTGTCAAAAATCTCTGAACCACCGCCCTTGCCATGGCCTTCACCGCCCCAAGCGTCGGTGATGCTGTCACCCAAAAAAAGCAGGTCAATATCGCCCCTCTTGGCGATCTCCACAAACTTCTCGTGCCGTGGCATCCATTTGGCGTCTCTGGGGGTCGGCGTTATCGCTGAATGCAACTTGGTTTGGTTGCTGTCTTTCTGGTCTGCCCGCAATGCCGGGCCAAATGTAGCCACCAGTGCGGCAGCCAAAGTGAGAAGCGAAATCATGCGATACATGAGAGGGTTTCCTTAAACCGGGTTGCAATTGCCACAAAGAACCAGATTACGTTCCCATCAACCCAATTGCCACCAGCTCCCTTAGGCCTTAATTGCCGCTCAGAATACGCAATAACATAGCAGGGGTGACCATCTGCCTCAGGGCGGCCATCCGCACCTCTGCCATGCTTTTTGGATTTTTGCCAATTATTGAAATGAAACACAGGCACATTTCATTGGTGGTCTGTTCCCCCCAAACGACTTCCTTGGGGGGAGTCGAGGGGTTCAGCGGGTTATCAGCGCTATTGTCATACCATGCATCCATCACAAACTTGCTGCCTGCAGGTACCTCAACCTGCTCCTTGCACATATAAGTGTCTTGCCAATTGAAATTCCAATCTTTCACCCAGACAAGCGGGATCTCCCTGCCCTCGGGGGTGATCGCCCGCACTTTCATTTCCTTGCCCAAAAGGTGCATATGCGGGGTCATAGCCACCACGCGAACCGTCTCCGGCACCGTGAACTCAACATGGCGGTTATAACGCTTTTCGCCTGCCGGAATCCGTATTTCCCGGCTCAGCATGGGCAGCAAGCCAACAATGTTTTCAGCAGGCTTCGGGGTGAAATAAATTCCAAGCTTGCTCTTATCTTTTTCCACTTTTCCAGATGGGTGATAGTGCATTTGTACCACCACATCGCTACCCTTGGCCATCATGCGCCCCAACCCGTCGGGCAATCGGCGCGGGGTGCTGCCCGGTGCCCATCCGCCCAAGCCGCCTGTGGGCAGAAACCCAGGCCCACCAAAGGTCGCAAAACCCGGCTCGGCATCCTTGGCATCCAATTTTCGCGCTAATCCCCGTTGATCTAAAAATACCAGCGCATGGTGCACCACCCGCGCATTGCCAGGTTCAAATTCAATCGCCGCCACTGTCCGGTCTTCTTTCAAACCTGTGGGCAGCACAAAACACCGGTAAACATCGTTACCACCAGCCGGAACCGTGAACTCAGCTGGCATTTCCAATATCAGGTCCGGTTTGCCCAGTTGCCAGTTGCTTTCAAAGGCAGGGGGCTTGGGCGCCTTTGCAAGGTCGCCACTAGGCGCCCCAATTTTTGCCCACTTGGCCAGCACACCCTTTTCATCATCGCTTAAAACACGCGCATCATGAAACTGGTTGTAATCAGGCTCTGGCTTCCACGGAGGCATCCGGCCTTCCTGCGTGATTTGAACAATGAAATTCGCTCGCTTGCGGGCATCTTCATAGGTGAGCAGCGAAAAAGGCGCCACCTCTTCAGGCCGGTGGCAAACCACGCAGTGCTTGATCAAAATTGGGGCGACATGCTCGGCATAGTTGGGCGCGACCGGTACAGCCAGTGGCACCGCGAGGCAAAAAATCAGGCTAATCATCCGTTGCCCCCCTGCATGAACAGAAACTTTTGCCCAAAAAATGATGATAACCAAATAATAACAGTGTTTGGGTAGAGAATGGGATATATGTGCAGATATAAAGCTGGGTAAACTGGCCTTGATTCCATTACCCTTCCCAGACCATGCCAAGAAAAGGGCTCTTGAGCCTCTTCGGAACGCACTCGTGGTCGGTGGAGTAGGGTCATGGGTAACAAATATGCCAATGGTTTTGCGTTCTCGTGGTTGCAGCCCGCCATGGGTGTAACTCTGGTCGGCCTTGCTGCAATTGCAGGGTGCCAAGGTTCTCCTTCCTCGTCACCTGCCAGTTCCACGGGTAACTTCCGCTTTGGCCAACAGACTCAGCAGGCGATAGACCAGTTCAAAAACCAGGCTCAAGGCACGGCCCAGGCCGGTAACACCGCCCTCCAATCTGGCGCCCAAGACCTTCAAAAATCCGTCAGCTCCCAAATGGCCAGCCTCGATGCCCAGCGTCAACAACTCACCCTTCAGGCCCAAAGCAGCACCGGGCAAGCAAAGCAGAATATCGATAACCAAGTGGCAGCCATCGATGCACAACGGGCCCAGTTGACCAGCCAATTGAAACAGGCCGGGCAAATCACCCAGCAAAATCTCATGCAAACACGCGACTCTCTCAATCAATCAGCGCTGCAAATTCAGCAAACACTCACCACCCCGCTTCCAGCCCCTGCTCCAGTTCCAGCGGCAACCCTCCCAGCAATCGCTCCGCCCACCCGCTAACGCAGTGCGAGCGCATGGCAATGCAAGTGGGCACCACAAAAATGGTGCCCACTTTCGTAGAGGGATCGTATTCGGTTGTAAATTCCCTGAAAGCAGAAACCGGGTGGCGGTGCGTGGCGGATGACCTGGTCAAAGAAGTTTTGCCATCAATTTTTAGCATATTTCCGTCTGCTTAATTATCTATTGAAATTTCAGAGTCAGCCCCATTCCGAGTGCAAAAGGACTTAAAAAAGGGGGCAATAGTTGATAATGTCTATTGACTTGTCCATTGCTTTCCTAGTTGTCAAAATGCGACAGGTATTCATCAATTCCCGGGTAGGGTGGACTCACCTCCTTCAGTTGGCGAATCGTGTCCCTTCTCAGCTCCGCTTCTTGCGCCTCTTTCAGCCGCCCTTGCATCCGCTGGCTGCGCAGAAAAACAAAATAAGTGTCCAGCGTGTCTGCCAAACAATAAGTGTTCACACGGTCAAGGCGGCCTGCCTCCACCAAGTCATAGACATCATCACCCGTGGTGCCATGTTTGCCAGGCAAGCCAATCCGTTTCGCCAACAGGTTCAGACCACCCGTGAAATACCGCAGCGCACCCTGGTTGCTGAAAAAGTCCTGCAAATCGATATGCAATCCTGCGCCCTTGAACCGTTCTCGCCTAGGCATGTAAGCGCTGATGTCAATTCCATGATCAAATGCCGCCAATTCCATGACTGGCAAATCAAATCCACGGCCGTTGAAACTCACAAGCGGGGCTTGGGCGTGTGAGCACACACCCTTCCAAAACTGTTCCACCACTTGGTGCTGCCTAAATTGCGGGGAATCCAAACACACCATTTTCTCAACCGAATAGTCCTTGCGCACCCTAATCACGCAAGCAGCGACAACCTTCATGAAAGTCGGGGCCACAAACGAGGAATCACCCCGCCCTCGCGACAATGCATCTTCCATCGCCCGGCGGATGGCCTCCCGCGGATTCCCAATCAAGTGCGGGTACTTCACACGGGCGATCAAATCCCCGTCAGGCACGGTTTCAATATCGAACACTAGCCAACCGGGGGGTTGTGGGGTTTGTTCGCCGTTCATCGTTTTTCCCCGGTCATTCAACAATGGTTACCCTTCACGCCTTCTTTCATTCAACCCTGCTACTCGCACTCGAGCAAGCGACCTGCAGACGGCATCCGCCCGCTTCGGGTACAAAGGTGAGATAGAAGGAGGATCAGTTCCATATGTCCCAGGCTGAGAATACCCCCACCACCACAACAACCACATCCGGCGGAGAGGACCGCAAGGCCGCTCGCCTGCTGATGTTTGCAATCGTTTTTATTGACTTGCTGGGCTTTGGTATCGTTTTGCCGCTTCTGCCAGCCTATGCCGACAAATATCTCACTCCGCTTATGGGCGAAAAAAACAACCTCTCAGGCTTGGTTCTCGGCCTGTTGATGTCTTCCTTTTCCATGATGCAGTTCCTCTTCGCCCCCGCTTGGGGCAGGCTTTCAGACCGTATTGGCCGTCGGCCGGTTTTGCTGGTTGGTTTGGCAGGCTCCGTATTGGCCTATGCGCTGTTTGGCATCGCCTCAGACCTCTCTTCTGAAAGTGCCGCCGTTGCTTTAGCCCTACTGTTTGCCTCACGCGCAGGCGCTGGCATTGCTGGTGCCACCATCAGCACCGCCCAGGCAGTGATTGCCGACTGCACCCCTCCCGAAAAACGCAAGCTGGGCATGGCCCTCATCGGCGCCGCATTTGGTATCGGCTTCACCTTCGGCCCCATTTTGGGCTTCTTGGCCTTACTTCTGTTCCCAGACCGTTTGGGCATCACAGGATGGCTTGCAAGCGCACTTAGTGCTGTCGCCTTGGTGCTGGCTATGGTGAAATTGCCAGAAACCCGAAAACCGGGCGGCCCACCCTCCTCCCGCAAGCTGTTCGATGGGGCCGCATTCTCCAAAGTCCTCAAAGACAAGGCTCTCGGCCCTGTTGTGCTGGTTTCCTTCTTGTCCACGTTTGGTTTTGGAGGTTTCGAATCCACCCTGGCCCTGCTCAATAAAGAAGTGATGGGTCTCGTCGAAAAATATAATTTCCTCGTTTTTGCTAGCATTGGCTTGGTTCTCGCTTTAACCAATGGCGCCTACCGTGGCATGGCCAAGCGGGTTCCCGAAGAAAAGGCCATGGCACTGGGAATCACCCTCATGGGGGCGGGTGTAGCCATGCTGGCCCTGGTGGTGGCCTTGCACCGGGCCGAACAACCCTGGGGGCTAAAAATGGCCATTTTGGCCCCCAGCCTCATCCTAGCAGTAGTTGGCTATGCTTTGCTAACACCTAGCGTCCAGTCCTTGGTAAGCCGCAGGGCGGATGAACATCGCCAAGGTGAGGTGCTGGGGGTGAACCAGTCCTGCTCGGCTTTAGCGCGTATTTTGGGCCCGCTAGCCGCCCTCAGCCTGTATAAACTGGATGCCCTTTTACCCTTCATTTTGGGTGGAGCGGTCGTTCTCTGCATGTTGCCTTTATTGCCAAGCATTCGCCGTGGCGCCCAAACCATCGCTTCGGGCGAAAAGGGTGAGGGAAATACAGGGGGTTGATTCGGAGTTGGACATGGCCGAACAGCTTCAACCAATTCCACCCGGTAAAAAACACAACCAGGTGGAAATCTATCCACCACCAGTACCCCGCTTGCGTCATCCCATCATTTTGGCCCACGGCCTGTTTGGGTTTGATCAGGTCAGCCTGCTGGGAAAGCCAGTGGTTCACTATTTTGCGGGTGTCCCCGCATGGCTCAGGGCTGCTGGAAATCAGGTCCATGTTTCACGCGTGGCACCCATGGGGCCCATTTCCCGTCGGGCAGAACAACTGGCCCAATTTGTCCGCCACCACGCCAGTGATCATCCGGTCCACCTCGTTGCCCACAGCATGGGTGGGCTCGATTCCAGGTTTGCCATCAACAACTTGGGGTTGGCTGAGCAGGTCATCAGCCTGACCACCCTGGGAACACCCCACCATGGCACGGTCATAGCGGACAAAGTCGTCAGTTGGACCCGCCTGCCCATAGGCCTCGAGCATTGGCTGCGCCGATTTGGGGCAGATCTCGAGGCCCTGCGCGATCTGGCCAGACCCGCAATGGCTGAATTCAACCGTAAAAATCCCAACGATCCCAGGGTGACCTATGCCTCTGTTGCAGGCGAATTCTCGCCCGAATGGAGTTGGCGGATGGGCCTTTTCCCGCACAGGTTGATCACCACCCCCATCCTTCAGGCCGAAGAAGGCCCCAATGATGGCATGGTTTCCGTTCAGTCAGCTAAATGGGGCAACCATTCCGAAGTTTGGCGGGGCGACCATTTCAATTTGGTCAATTGGCACCTGCCCTCCAGCAGGCCAGAAGACGAAAATGGCCCCCGCTGGTTCCAATGGGCAAACATGATTAAGCGCTTGCAGGCCTTGGACACCACGCGTTAAAAGCCAGCAATGGCAAATTTGGATAAAGGGGCAAGATGGCTGGTTTGGTTCGCGCGCCCGGGGGGGTGGGATTGTTCCGTCTAGAGTTTTTTCAGATTGGATTGAAGTCCCCGACTTGCCCTTGAACCGTGGGTATAATCGATTGCGCGGTGGATACCAGACCCTGAGTCACACAGGCAAAGGAAACCCTGCGCGATGACAAACATGTCTTGGATGGGGAATCACAACCCGCTGGTGGCGAACGCCGCTTCGGACATGCTGGTTGCCAGCATTGCCTTAGTAGTTGTTTTGCTGCTGGCAGCTCAAATCTTGCGCCTGGCTGACAGGTGGCGCCGTCAATCTGATAAGCCGATTCTGTCGGCTCAGGAAGAGATGGCCGAGTACCGTCGCTGGGTGGAAGAGGGGTTGGTGAGCCGGGAGGAATTCGAACAGCTCAAGCGAAAACTGGAACCCGCATTGCGGGCGGAACTGGATGCTTTGGCGGGAAAAAACCCGCCCACTCCAGAAGAACTAAGCAAGCAGCTGGTTCCTATACCGCCTGAAAAGGTGCCAGGCCCCTCCGCCGGGGGGCCTGAAACCGCGGAAGGCAGCAAATCTTGAGCAAGTTTACCCCTTTGGCTGACACCGTATTGCGTCCTTAGCCCGGCCGACCATAGAATTGGTCGCCGCGAGAGGATGCATTCGACTCCGGTTTTGCTGGCTCCCCAGCTCTAGGCATGCCCGGTGTTTGTTAGTACTGTCCATGGCCCCAACAACAGGGCCCGATGCTTGGGAGTAAGTATGGCGACCAAGGACCTTCCACCCGGCGGAAAGAAACCCACTAGCGGGTCTAGCCGTGCAAGAAACGCCTCGTGCTCCTTTTGCCGCAAAAGCTACCGCGATGCGGGGCCCCTGGTCGAGGGACCAGGCGATGTCTTCATCTGTGGCGAATGCGTCGAGCTCTGCGAGTCGATCATCGAGCAAGAGAAGCGCCGTCGGGTCGGAACCAAAACCAATTCATCCGACACTCCAAGCCCTCGCTCCATCACAGGCAAGCTCGATCAATATGTGATCGGTCAGCAGCGCGCCAAAAAGGTGCTGTCGGTTGCCCTTCATAACCACTACAAGCGCCTGTCTCTGGTGGGTCAGACCAGCACCGGTGATGTGGAACTGGAAAAGAGCAACATCCTGCTCATCGGGCCCACGGGCTCAGGAAAGACGCTCTTGGCCCGTACCATGGCCAAAATTCTCGATGTGCCCTTCGCCATTGGCGATGCCACCACACTCACCGAAGCGGGCTATGTGGGTGAGGATGTCGAAAATCTCCTCCTCAAGCTGCTCCATGCCGCCGATTTCGATGTCGAAGCTGCCCAGAAGGGCATCATTTACATCGACGAAGTCGACAAGATTGGCAAAACCCAGCAAAATGTCTCCATCACACGCGATGTGTCCGGCGAGGGCGTTCAGCAGGCCTTGCTGAAAATGCTCGAAGGCACCGTGGCCAATGTGCCTCCACAAGGTGGTCGCAAGCACCCCGAGCAGCAATACATCCAGCTAGACACCACCAACATCCTCTTTATCTGCGGTGGTACCTTTGTCGGCCTGGACAGCATCATTTCCAAGCGCATAGGCAAGAAATCGTTTGGTTTCGGCTCCACCGCCAAAGAAAATGAGAAAGATGTCGGCAAGCTGCTCCAACATGTCACCAGCGACGACTTGACCGAGTTCGGCATGATCCCCGAGTTCATCGGGCGCCTGCCAGTCCTCGCGCCACTCAACCCGCTTGACGAGGACACCCTCATCAACATCCTCACCGAGCCCCGCAATGCTCTGGTGAAGCAGTACCAGAAATTCTTCGAGATGGAGGGCGCCGAACTCGAGTTTGCTCCCTCAGCGCTGACCGCGATCGCCAAGCTCGCCCTCGAGCGTGATACTGGTGCCCGCGGCCTGCGCAGCATCATCGAGTCGGTCATGCTCGACATCCAGTACGAGTTGCCAGATCTTGAGAAAAAGGGGAAATTCGTGGTCACTGAAGAAGTGGTCATGGGCCTCAAGCCACTGTTCGAGAAAGTGGATCTGCCAAGCGAGGCAACCCTTCCCAACGAGACCAAGCTCAGCGCCTGATCCTCTTGGCCAATTATTGTCACCGCCCCGGGCCAAGTCCGGGGCGGTTTTTTATTACCGTACAAGTCGACCGGAAATTTTAGTTTGCTAAAGGTGGCCTGATCATGCGTGTTCTAAAGAAATGGCTCCTGCGCGGCTTGCTGTTTACTGCTTTTCTTTTGGCGGTGCTGGCAGGCTTCGTTGCTTTCCAGCCTGATCAATACGCTGTGGAAAGGGCCATTTCCATCCAGTCGCAGCCCAAGCCCATTTTCATTCAGGTCGAAAACCTCAAAGCATGGAACAACTGGAACCCTTGGTCCAAGCTCGATCCAAATGCCAAGGTCTTGTTCTCTGGGCCCCCTTCAGGCAAGGGCTCATCGATAGAGTGGTCGGGTAACTCCCAAGTAGGCGAAGGCGCAATGACCATCACCGAATGTCAGCCTGACAGTTTGGTCGAATTGGAACAAGTGTTCGTCAAACCCATGGCGGGCAAGGCCAAGATCAAAGTGATGCTGGCACAAGACGATTTGAACCCACAATTTACCCGTGTCACCATGCGACTGGAAGGCAGCAACAACTTCATGGCTAAAGCCGTTTGCATGGTCATGAACATGGACGAAATGATCGGCGGTGCCTTCGCCAAGGGCCTGCTGAACCTGAAAGAAAAAGTCGAACAAGGTTCAGGAAAATAAAAGGCCCTAATCTCATCCCTGATGTACTTTCCGCTCCAAAAGCGACTTGCCAATCAGCGTGAGAATTGCAACCAGTGTTAGCACACTGGCCGCCGCAAAGGCCCCCTGAATGTCATACTCCTGGAACAGCTTTTCCACCCGCAGGGGCAGCGTGTCTGTCTGCCCTGAGATGCGGCCAGAAACCACATGCACCGCGCCAAATTCGCCCATGGCGCGGGCGTTGCACAATATGATTCCATACAGCAAGCCCCAACGCAGGTTGGGAAGGGTCACCCGCCAAAACATCGCCCAACCGTTGGCCCCAAGGCTGAGCGCCGCCATTTCTTCATCCGCACCCTCCGCTTCCAGCAGAGGAACCAGCTCCCGGGCCACCAGCGGAAAGGTGATGAATGCCGTGGCCAATACCAGCCCCGGTGGGGCGAAAATGATTTGCCATCCATGCTCGCGTAGCCATTGGCCCAGGCTGGATTGCAGCCCCAAGACCAACATGAAAACCAACCCGGCCACCACGGGTGATATCGACATGGGAAGGTCGATCAAACTGACCAGTAACGCCCGACCCGGAAATTCGAACCGGGCGATCGCCCACGCTGCTGCGATGCCAAACACCACATTCATCGCCACAGCAACAGGCGAAACCATCAAGGTGAGAAAGATGGCGTGTAGCGTGTCTTTGTCGCCCAGCAGTTTTTGAAAATAGGCGCCAACTCCTGCAGAAAAAGCCTGAAAAAATACATGCGCCAACGGCACCGCCACCAACAAGCCAATCACCAGATACGTGGTGCCAACCAACAGATAGCGCACCCAGCGTGGGTCTTTGCGAGCTTGGGATCGTGGCTGAAACGACGCTAAATCCACGGCGGAATTTCCATCTGCCGCTGGTGCCACCGCTGCGGAATCATTTTGCATGGGGTTGGCTCCATCGCTCCGCAAGGCTGATGAGAACCAGCAGCACAAAAGAGAACCCCAGCATCACCACCGCCACAGCCGCCGCTTCACGGTAGGCGAATTCCTCAAGGCGCGAGACAATCAGCACCGCCGCGATCTCGGTCTTGAATGGCATGTTGCTCGAGATGAAAACCACGCTGCCATATTCTCCAACACCGCGCGCGAATGCGAGGGTGAATCCCGAAAGCAATGGCGGCAGCAAGTGGGGGAATATCACATGCCGAAAAGTGTGCCATCGGCTCGATCCCATCACTGCGGCCGCCTCTTCCTCGTCAGAATCCAGTTCGGCCAAAACCGGCTGCACGCTCCGCACCACAAAAGGAAAACCCGTGAAAATCAGCACCAGCACAATGCCCAGCTTGGTGTAGGCAACCTCAATGCCGAGGGGGGTTAAAAACTGCCCCAGCCATCCACCCTTCACATAAAGGCTGGCATAAACCAGTCCGGTTACCGCCGTGGGAAGGGCTAGCGGCACATCCACCAAAGCGTCAATCAGTGTTTTAAAGGGAAATTTGTAGCGCACCAAGGTCCACGAGACCACCAGCCCAAGAACAATGTTGATCAGTGCGGCAATCAGCGCGCATTCAAAGGTCAACCAATAGGCGGCGCGGGCCCGGGGCGACCAGGCGGCTCGCATAAACTCTTCCAAGGTCAAATCCAAAGATTTCACCACACACGCCGTCAGTGGAATGAGCACTAGCAAACTGAGGTAGGTGACACTCAAACCCAGGGTCAGGCCAAATCCGGGCAAAACCCGGCGGGTGATGGTTCTCATTTGGCTTTGCCCCCGCCATGCAGTCGGGTGTAAATGCTGTCAAAGAGAGCCCCTTCGCTAAAAAATCGCCTGTTCAATTCGGCCCAAATGTCCCCTGGGTTATTCATCCCCGGTGTCAGTTTGGCCACATCAAACATTTCCAAAGTGCCAAACTCGTCCTTGTGCCGCTCCCAAGCTTCCGGGTCGGTTGGCCGGTAATGGTGCTTGGCGATCAAATCTTGCGCCTCGGGAGTGTAAGTGAACCGCATATAAGCCTCCGCCGCGGCGAATGTGCCCTTGCGACGGGCGTTGGCTGTAACCACTGCCACATGCGGCTCGGCAAGCACACTGATGGCCGGCCTAATGATCTCAAGCTCACCCTTGGCCTCTGCCACCTCCAAAAAAGCCTCGTTTTCCCAGGTAAGATGCACATCGCCGATTTTTTTCTGCGAGAAGGTCATGGTTGCTGCTCGGGCCGAGGTATCGAGAACAGGCACACTGCCAAACAGCTTTTCCAAAAATTGCTCAGCATCGGCCTCGCTACCACCCCTTAAAATCACCGACCCATAAGCTGCCAGCAAACTCCATTTGCCGTTTCCGCTGGTTTTGGGGTTGGGGGTGATCACCTTCACATCAGGTTTGGCAAGGTCCGGCCAATCCTTAATCCCTTTGGGGTTTCCCTTGCGAACCACAAAAACAATTGTCGAGACAAACGGAAGCGATCGGTTAGGCAGGTGGTCTTCCCAACTCTCCTCAATGAGCCCGGCTTTGTGAATGGCGTTGGTGTCGCTCCAAAGTGCCAAAGTGACCACATCAGCATCTAGGCCATCAATTACCGCTCGCGCCTGGCTGGAGGAACCACCGTGCGACTGCCGAATGGCTACAGTCTCACCCCGGTCCCGCTGCATATGTTCCGCAAACCGAGTATTGATCTCGCGCCACAACTCCCGGGTGGGGTCACACGCGGCATTCAGCAATTGAATGGTGCTACCATTGTCCCGCACCCGGGCAGACCAAAGCACCCAGCAGGTAGCCCCTGCCAAATAAACGCCAACAAAAATCAGAAGCAGTCGTTGGAGCATGGACCCATAGTACCGTTGACGGGGTTTTTAACCCATCGTATTGCCCGAAATTAGTCCCATACAATACCAAATTGATAAACATTGAAATATTTGAGGCGAAATGACTTGGCTAAGGTTGTGGGAAAGATCGGTTGCGGGCATAATTAACGAGTCTGAAGCTTATCCCCGCCTGCTGCGACAGACTTCTGGTCGCTTCAATTTTCAGGTTGTTCCTCCGTGTTGGAATGACCCCGCCCTCACCCCTCTCCGAGGTGCTAGCCACATGGCTTATGGTGCCACACTGGCTTGGCTCATTGTCACAGGCATGGCTTACGGCCAGCAGCAGCCTGTTCCTACCCCTGCCACCATCAGTCAGCCGCAATTCGAAACTCATATCAGGCCCATCCTGCGGGTCTACTGCCTCGACTGCCACGGCGCCGAAGAAAAACTCCAAGGCTCCCTCGACCTTCGCCAAGTTCGTCTTATGCAAAAAGGCGGCAAGAGCGGCCCCGCCCTGCTGAAAGGTAATCACAACGCCAGCCTCATTCTCAAGCGCATGAAAGACGGCGAAATGCCACCCGGAGAAAAAAAGGTCCCTCCAAGCCAAATTGAAATCATTGAGCACTGGGTCACTCAGGGTGCCCCAACCATCCGCCCGGAACCCGAAAAAATAGACCCAGGAGTTGCAATCTCCGCGGAGGATCGTAATTGGTGGGCCTACCAAACTCTGAATGCCCCAAAAATTCCCGCCACCAACCCATTGGATAGAGCCCGCACCTCGGTAGACGCATTCCTAATCGACGCCATGCGGCCCAAAAATCTCGCCTTCGCCCCAGATGCCGATAAACGCACCTATATCCGCCGGGTGGCGCTCGACCTTACCGGCTTGCCCCCCACCGCCGCAGAAATCAATGGATTCCTGCGCGACTCGTCTCCCAACGCTGCCGAAAAGCTGGTCGATACCTATCTGGCCTCCCCTGCCTATGCCGAACGCTGGGCGCGTCATTGGCTCGATGTTTTTGGCTACGCCGACTCCGATGGCGATGGCACAAACGATGCACCGCGCCCCTACAGCTACAAGTTCAGGGACTATCTCATCCGCTCCATCGAGAAAGACAAACCCCTCAATCAGCTTTTTCTGGAAATGCTGGCCGGCGATGAAATGCTCCCAAGGCCACTCAAGGATCCATCTCCCCAGCAGGCAGACCTGTTAGCGGCCACCATGCTGTTGCGTCTGGGGCCAGATGCCACTGCTGCCGGCGGCGAGCAGGTGATCGTGGCCGACCAAGTGATGGCCGACAGCCTGAAGATTGTCGGCTCCAGCCTGCTGGGCCTCACAGTCGGCTGCGCCCAATGTCACGACCATAAGTACGATCCAATCCCCCACAACGACTATTTCCGCCTCCGTGCCATTTTCGCCCCCGCGTGGAACCCTGCGGCGTGGAAGGCCCCCGCTTCCCGCCTGGTTTCTCTCATGACCGAGGCCCAGCGCAAAGAGCGTACGCAAATCGAAGCCAAAGAAAATGAATTGGTGGCAGCCCGCGACAAAAAAGCCGCCGAATGGATCGCCAAAGTCTTCGAAGACGAAGTCAATAAGTTCCCGGAGAAAGAACGCCAGCCTCTTCGCGATGCCTTCAAGGCCCCAGCCGACAAACGCACTCCCGAGCAAAAGAAGCTGGTCGAGACCAATCCCAAACTCAATATTTCCGCAGGCGTCCTCTACCAATTCAACCAAAAAGCGGTCGACGAGCTAAAAAAATTCGACGATGAGCTCACCGTGGTTCGCGCCAAAAAACCGGTGGAAGATTTCATTTCCTGCTTGATGGAAGACCCCGGCTTGAAGGTGGAGACCCGCTTGAATAACCGCGGCGATCCCCGCCAGCCCAAAGGCAAGCCGCTCAATCCCGCCGACCTTACCATTGCCCAATCCGAAGGCGCCCGATCCGATTTGCCCGTGGAAAAACCTCCCTCAGGCACCACCGGTTACCGCACCGCTTGGGCTAAGTCCCTCTTCACGGGAAGACACCCGCTAGTGGGCAGGGTGCTGGCCAATCGCATATGGTTGAATCACTTCGGCAAGGGAATTGTCGAGACTCCAGCCGACTTTGGCCAACTCGGCCGCCTGCCCTCTCATCCGGCCCTGCTCGATCATTTGGCCGTTGAGTTGGCCAAAAATAATTGGTCCCAAAAAGCGATGCACCGCTTAATTGTCAATTCAACCGTCTATCGCCAATCCTCCACCGCCAATCGGAAGTCTCTCGAGCAGGACCAGTCCAACGCGCTCTACACGCGCTTCCCCGTCCACCGCCTCGAGGCCGAGGCCATTCGTGATCGCATTCTGGCCACCACAGGCAACCTGGACCCAACCCTTTTTGGGCCTTCCATTGTCACCAATGAAGATGCCTCTGGCTTGGTGAATGCCACTTCAAACCGCCGTGGCATTTACCTCCAAGTCCGCCGCAGTCGGCCAGAAACCATGCTCGCATCCTTCGACGCGCCGGTGT
>Ga0255126_1000042_pt1 | contig 47829 bp, 40 predicted proteins | sample Law_Miss_RepA_8d_FD_188556 | JGI IMG/M metagenome (GOLD analysis project Ga0255126, IMG submission 188556) | Freshwater microbial communities from St. Lawrence River, New York, United States - Law_Miss_RepA_8d | ecosystem: Environmental > Aquatic > Freshwater > River | place: USA: New York... | reverse complement strand
TGACGAACGTGTTGCTTGTCGACGGCAAGATTGCCAGCGTCGATGCAGCAGAAGGAACGCGGGCCGACGAAGTGGTCGAGGCTCAAGGGCTTGCGCTCTTTCCAGGGTTGATCGACGATCAAGTTCACTTTCGGGAGCCGGGGTTAACGCACAAAGAAGATTTGCAGACAGCAAGTCAGGCTTGTGCTGCTGGCGGTGTAACAAGTTTTTTAGAGATGCCCAATACAAAGCCACCGGCGGTGGATCAGGAGTTGATCGAAGCGAAGTATCACATCGCGGCTGGTAAGTCGGTAGTGAACTATGGGTTCTATATTGGAGCGACGCCGACGAACATCGAGTCGCTCAAGAAGGCCACGGGTGTACCGGGGATCAAGATTTTCATCGGATCGAGTACTGGGGATTTGTTGGTTGATGACCAAGAAGCCTTAGAGCGGATCTTTGCTGAAACAAGTCTTCCGATTTGCGCGCATTGCGAAGATGAGAAGACGGTTCGAGCGAACCAAGCAAAGCTGGGAGATGCTTTGCGAGTTCATGATCATTCGCTCATACGCGATCATCAAGCTGCGATCATATCGACGCGACGCGCGATCGATTTAGCGGTGCGGCATCGGCATCGATTTCACGTGTTGCATGTAAGCACTGCGGATGAGATCCCGTTGATCGCAGCAAACATCGGTCTGGACAAGGGTGGTTTGATTACTGCGGAGCTGTGCCCCCACCACTGGTGTTTTCATGTGGGGGATTACGATCGACTTGGGACTTTGATTCAGATGAATCCATCGATTAAAACCCAACGGGACACCGAATTGCTTTGGCAAGCTTTGGTAGAGGGGAAGATCCAGGTGGTCGCGACGGATCATGCGCCGCATACCTTGGAAGAGAAGTCGCAGCCATATCCACGTTCGCCAAGTGGACTGCCGGCCGTGGAGAACTACTTTGCATTGCTGCTCGATCGAGCCTCGCGCGGCAGTTGCACTTGGAATCAAATTGCGTCGTGGACAAGCGACGCACCGGCTCGCGTTTGGGGGATCGTCGGCAAGGGACGTATCGAAGTGGGGTATGATGCCGACGTCGTCCTCGTGGATCCAAAGCTTAAAAGAACGATTGAGAATTCGAAGCAGTGGACGAAATCGAAATGGTCCCCTTGGCATGGCACAACGTTGCAAGGCTGGCCGATTCGTACTTGGGTCGGAGGACAGAGTGTGTATCGCTTGGAAGCGGATGGCTCACAGTTCGTATCCGACGCAAACCGTGGAAGTCGGTTGACCTTCGACCATCAACGAGGTGGATACTGGAATACATCCCAAGGAATTGGGCCGGCCTAGCCAAGTCAGCAGGACCCAAGTAGGTACGAAACAGGCCCGGGATCGGTTAACGGTTCGTAGCCGATTCCGGCAGGTTTCCTACTTTCACCTCAGGGGCGGTTTTCGAAATAGGGGATTTCGAAATGGTGGATTGGTTAGACGGGACGTTCGTTCCGACGAATCCTACTCCAAGGGCGATAAGGATCGCGAGCATGAGTGCATACTCAACGGGACCCGGTCCGTCTTCGCTTTTGAAAATCCGATCGAACATTGTTGGTCAACTCCGAGATTGTTGATTGATGGGGTCGAGAATGCTGGGGGATTGGCAACGCGTCTTGGGCCCGAAACCCAACGGGTTGCATGACCCAAACGGCACTTGGACGCATCCGCAAGGACGCTACCACGCCTGTTCCATTGCTCATCGGCAACCAAGGGGGGGAAAGATGTTGGGATTTTCAATTGTCCTCCTATTGCAAATATCCCGAATATTCAGCCTTGTTCGGTTCGCAAATTTCACCTTGTTGACGGAGTAGGGGGATTCGTGAACAATGGCGGGAAGTTGATCATTCAGTGAAATATCGGCAACCAGGATTTGTTTTATTTATGTCAGATATCCGAACTCAAGACCCTGCGGTTTGGGGAGCGATTGAATCCGAGGCGAAGCGACAGCGAGAGGGTCTCGAGATGATCGCGAGCGAGAACTACACAAGCTTTCCGGTGATGCAAGCGGTCGGGAGTGTATTGACGAACAAGTATGCCGAGGGGTATCCGGGGCGTCGGTACTACGGTGGCTGTGAGCATGTGGACGTTGTAGAGACGATCGCGATTGATCGCGCCAAGGAGTTGTTTGGAGCGGAGCATGCGAATGTTCAGCCGCACTCGGGGTCACAAGCGAACATGGCGGTTTATTTGTCTCAGTTGCAACCCGGCGACGTGGTTTTGGGCTTGGACTTGGCCCAAGGCGGACACTTGACCCACGGGATGAATTTGAACATCAGTGGCAAGCTGTACAAGTTTTATTCTTACGGTGTGGATGCGAAGAATCATCGGATCGACTTTGATCAAGTCGTGGCGTTGGCGAAGGAGCACAAGCCGAAGCTGATCGTAGCTGGTGCGAGCGCTTATCCCAGAGAGATACAGCATGCGAAGTTCGGCGAGATAGCTCGTGAGTTTGGTGCCAAGTTGATGGTCGACATGGCGCACTATGCAGGCTTGGTCGCCGCAGGAGTTCATAACTCGCCTGTTCCGCACGCGGACTTTGTAACAACCACTACCCACAAAACCTTGCGAGGTCCTCGCAGTGGTTTGATCTTGTGCAAAGCCGAGTATGCCAAGGGGATCAACAGCGCAGTATTCCCCGGGACACAGGGTGGTCCGCTTATGCATGTGGTTGCGGGCAAGGCTGTCTGTTTTGGGGAAGCGATGCGACCGGATTTCAAGGACTACGGCAAGCGAGTGATCGCCAATAGTCAGACGCTAGCAGAAGTTCTTCTCTCGCATGGCTTGCGATTGATCAGTGGCGGAACCGACAATCACTTGGTGTTGGTTGACGTCACTGTATTTGGGATCGGTGGAAAGATAGCCGAGAAGACGTTGGATCGATGCGGCATTACGGTCAACATGAACATGATTCCATTCGATACCCGCAAACCGATGGATCCGAGTGGGATTCGGATTGGCAGTCCAGCGTTAACCACTCGCGGAATGGGTCCGGAGGAGTTCCGAAAGATTGGGCATTGGATTGTCGCGGCTTTGAAGTCGCATGACAACGAGGATGCATTGTCACGAATACATGCACAAGTCCAAGAGTTCGCCACTAGCTTTCCGGTTCCGGCTGGTTTGAGTGCCACTGGGGCGTAACGAGGTCGATTGAACGCTATATCGGTTCCCTGATTATTGCGTTTATCCTGATTGATGAGTTTGCCCTGATTGATAGCTAGAGAGTAAAAACGAATGAGCACCCCTCGAATTCTGATTGCTGATGATAACAGTGCAAACCGCGAGTTGCTCGAAGCGCTTTTAGCGAAGATCGACTGCGATTTGGAGAATGCCGTCGACGGACAAGATACGCTTGCGAAGGTCAAGACCTTTAAGCCGGACTTGATTTTGCTTGACGTGATGATGCCCAAGCTCAACGGATTCGAGGTGTGTCGTGCGTTGAAAGGGGATCCTGAAACTTCGAGTATCATGATCTTGATGGTCACCGCCTTAAGTGAGCTTGGAGATATCGAGCGAGCCGTTGAGGCGGGCACCGATGATTTTTTGTCCAAGCCAGTTAACTCGCTTGAGTTGCAAAAACGGGTTCGGAATATGTTGAAGCTCAAGGGCACAACCGATGAGCTTGAACGCCTTCGTGCCTACATTCGGGAGATGGAAGAGCGGGGATAAGAATGCTCACTGAAGCCGACGCGTTGGAATCGTTAAAGCTGTTGAAGCGGTTGGAACGCAAGGTCGAGCTTGAGCACGGTCACGCAACTATTGCGGGTCAAAGTTATCCGTGGGTCAAGGTGCTCAATCCGGATCGGTTGCTTGAGGAGGCACTCAAAGGCAATCAGCCTGAAGTGGTCGAGTTAGATCCGTTCTGGGCTGCAACATGGCGCGCCGCACAAGGGCTTGATGCTTTCCTAGGTCGCATTGCCAATCTGGATCAGTATCCAATTCTGGAGCTTGGTGGGGGCAGCGGTCGCGCGGGGATATCCGCTGCGTTGCGGGGTGCAAGGGTGTGCATCACGGATGCTTCAAGCATGGCGTTGATCATGTGTCGTTACAATGCGAGGTTCGTTCGGGATCGCGTCCATGTTCGCAAATTGGATTGGTCGAAACTTCAGCAATTCCGCGAGCGATACCCGATCGTGATCGGATCGGATATTGTCTATAACCCTTCCTTGTACCCCATCCTTGAACCTTGTATGCGACAGGTTCTCACCGAGGGTGGGGTGGTATACTTGAGTGAGCCGCAGCGCCATACGGGGGATCGCTTCGAACGGTGGATACGGATGGCGGGTTGGAAATGTGATTCGGAGATGATCGACTTGCAAGACGGTCAGCGAGAGATACGAATCTTCCGCTGTCGATTGCCTTAAGTGAGGAGTGAGTGCAAGTGCGAGTACTTCGGCGAAGCCCGGTCCTTCTTCAAGTAGTGTTCTGTTTATCGCTGGGGATGATCTCGTCGGGCTGCAAGCCGGCTGCTGGACCGAAGGCAACGGACCCGAGTTCTGATAAGACCGCAAGTTCAGGGCAATCGAGCGATGCGGGCCAAGCCGGTGTGCGGAAGCCAGATGAAACCAAGAAGGTCAGTTCGCTCAGGGCGCTGAAGTTGCTTGAGGCAGGACGTTTTGACGAAGCTTGGGAGGAATGCCAGCGGGTATTGTTGTCGAAGGGGGATGATCCCCGAGGCTTGTTTGTTTCTTCGCAAGTTTTGTATCAGCGAGGGAAGTTGGATCAAGCTCTTGGGATGGTGGATCGTGTACCGATTGCGGAACCTGAGTATGGATTGAAGTCCCACAGAGATGCGTTGTTATGGAGTTGGAATAAGTCGCAATTAAGGCAAGCTGAATCGAGAGCCAAAGGGATCTTGGATCAGTATCCGGATGATTATGAGACCAACAGAATCTATGCGGCGCTATTGGATCTTCAGGGAAGACGCTTCGAAGCGTCATTGGTGATGCAAAAGTTGTTGCAATTGGGTAATCGGGAGATTACGACTTTGGCGATGGCCGTCGATACCGTCAAGCCGGTTGAGAGCGATGCGATCGTCAAGCAACGAATACTCGATGCGCCGCAAGAAATACGACTGAAGAGTTCCCTAGGGTTTGGTGCGTTGTATGAAAAACGGCCAGAGGAAGCAGAAGTCATTTTTCGTGAGGTATTGCAAGCCGAACAGGGAACGGCGGCCCTTTGGGTAGGGTTAGGGCTTGCTTTGATCGACCAAGAGAAATGGGATGATTTACCGCAGTGGTATTCGAGCAAGTCGATGCCGCAAGTTGGTGGTGATGCCGTAGAGGCATTGCCGGAGTATTGGCGCGCGATCGGTGCGTGGATGCAAGCGAAGGGAGAGATATCACCGGCCGCGAAGTGCTACACGAAAAGTGTTGAGCTCGATCCGATGAATTACTTGGCATACGGGCCATTGGCGCAGTGCTATACGCTGCTCGATCAAACCGAATTGGCGAAGCAGGCCGAGGATTTGTTTCAAAGTGCGCAGTTAGCGAATCGAAATTTGAACTATTGCCGCGATGGGCATCGCCGTGAGGAATGGATCGAGCAATTAGCAAGTGTGCTTGATATGCATGGACGTGGGTTTGAAGCCATTCTGTGGCGTGAGGTTTCCGAGAAACATCATCGTCCCGCAGGGCAGCGACTTAAGGAGCTTGAGGCTGCCGAAAAGGCCGCTGCGGTAGAGAGTACACGCACCGGATTCGTCAGTGGTTTGACTCGCTCCGCGGAGACTTTTCCAACGATTGATTGGGACGGATTCTTGGGGCGGCAAGGTAGCATTGCTGCGAACGGCTTGAACTCTAAGTCCCCTTCAACAGGAAGTGGGACCAATGGCAGCGGGGCAACGGGAATTGGTGTAATTGGAGCCGAGTTAGGGTGGAGTGACGTCGCCAAAGAAATGGGTGCAGATGTTTCGTATCGCAATGGGGACGATCCGAATCAACTTGGGATGCAGACGTATCAAAGCAACGGAGCTGGGGCGGGGGTGATCGATTTTGATCGGGACGGATGGCCCGATTTGTTTGTATTGCAGGGAGGGGGGGATCCTCGTAAACCAGAAACGAATGATCCTGGTGTCTTGTTGAGAAACATCGGGGGAAAGACGTTTCGATCGGTAGCTAGTGTGGCAGGTGTAGCGAACCGAGCATATGGCCAAGGGGTCGCTGTGGGTGACGTGGACCAAGATGGGTTCCTTGATTTGTTCGTTCTGAATTTCGGTGAGAATCTGTTGCTTCGCAATCAAGGGGACGGGACTTTTCAAAGGGTTCCCGTGCCGTTGATGCGGCGCGACATTGAGCAGAATCCGGTCTGGAGTGTCAGTGGAGCGATTGCAGATATCGATGGCGATCATTTGCCCGATCTGGTTGAAGTTAATTACGCATCGGGAATCGATGTGATCACGCACTTGTGCGTGTCGAGGGAGCAAGTGCCACAAGTTTGTCGTCCAACGGAGTTTCCTGCGTCGGGTGATCAGTTGTATTTGTCAGATGGTGCAGGAGGGTTTATTTCCGGGAACGAACGATGGAAATTGCCGATGGATGATGGGAGAGGCTTAGGGCTAATCGTCGGGAATCTCGATCGCAAACATGGCAACGACCTTTACATCGCGAACGATATGTCTGCCAACAATCTTTATCTCAGCGGACCGTTGCCGGAAGGAAATCGCGGTTGGAGTTTGGCTGATGAAGCGGTGCGGCGAGGGTGTGCGGTGGATTTGCAGGGCAAACCGCAAGCGAGCATGGGAGTGGGGTGTGCGGATGTTGATCGCAACGGAACGCTTGATCTTTTCATGACGAATTTCATCGATGAGTACAATGCGCTCTACCTGCAAGATGCGGTTGGCTTTTTTCAAGATGCATCGCGACGCTTCAAATTGATCGACCCCAAGAAAAAGACACTAGGGTTTGGAACTCAGTTGTTGGACATCGATTGCGACGGTTGGCAAGATATGTTGATCGTCAACGGGCACGTCGATGATTATCGTTCGAAGGGGCAGCCTTACGCGATGCGGTCGCAGGTCTTTATGCAACGCGAGGGTGGTTTTATCGAAGAGGCGTCGGATCGGCTGGGAGGTTATTTTCAAGCCGAGTATTTGTCTCGAAGTCTCGGAGTGTGGGACTTTAATAAGGATGGTCGTGTCGACTCCTATGTGACTCACTTAGATCACCCATTATCTGTCTTGCGAAATGACGTCAAAGGTCAAGGGAATTGGCTTGCGATCGAGTTGGTTGGCGTCGAGTCGGAACGGGATGCGATTGGAGCGGAGATTGTATTGAAGGGTGATAGTCAGACTTGGGTGCATCAGCGTCTGGCGGGCAATGGATTTGAGTGTGCCAATGAGGGCTTTGTGCATTTCGGGGTCGGTAAACTTGAAGTGCTCGATAGTGTGGAAGTGCATTGGCCAAGCGGCCGAGTTACCCGCTATGAGAAGGTTGATGTCAATAAGCGAGTGCTGTTGATCGAGTCGAGCGAAGTGCTCCATGAGGTGTTGCTTGAACAACCCAATCGTTGAGAAACCGACCACAAAACGGATGACAGCTCTCGATCAATTTCGAGGGTATGCCGTGGCGGGAATGGTGTTAGTGAATTTTCTTGGTAACTATGCATGTGCACCTAGAATACTTCGTCATACGAATGACTATTGCAGTTATGCAGACACCATCATGCCGAACTTCCTGTTCGCCGTTGGGTTTTCAATCGCAGTGGTATGGTACCGTGCTTTGAGCAAGGCGGCTTCGGCGATGGGGCTGGAAATCGGCGGATTAGATGCCCGCAGTGTGCGAGGAGTTGCACGCGAGGTGCAGTGGAAGCTGTTTCGTCGTTCTTTAGCTTTAATGCTATTTGCTTTTGTGCTGTATTTCCCGTGGAGAGAGTCTGGCGTAATGAGTCGTATAAGTACGGCCACCTTTTGGTTTGAGATTTGGAAACGCCATTGGTTTCAGACCCTTACTCATATCGCTTGGACAACGCTCTGGTTGCTACCGATTCTTAGTTGGTCGTGGAGAGGGAAGTGGTGCTGGATTGCGGGAGGTGCGACCGCGCATGTTGTGTTGTCTGAGATTTTTTACTTTCACTTCGTCCATCAAAACCCAACTGGTATTGATGGTGGCCCACTTGGCTTCTTAACGTGGGGAATCCCAGCGGCCCTTGGGCTTTGGGCTGGCGAATATTGGTCAAGAAGTGAGGGAGTTAAGAGAGAAGGGGCAATGGCCGCATCGTGGGAAATCCGGTGGTTGGCAATTGCGGGAGCCTGGATGCTCGCAGGTTGGTTGTGTTCGTGCTTAACGCGATCCTATGATGTTGACGCGAAGACCGGTGGAGCTGACAACAAGGTTCGTATTGTCGCAGATAAATTGGCCCGCTCACCAGTTATCGATGGGTTGAGTGTTTTTGCAAAAGGGGAGCAGCGGGGGTGGGCAGAGTTGCCCTTCGTCCCACCTCCGACTTGGCAGGAGCGGAGCTGGAACTATTGGATGATGAGCCAGCGGGCAGGCACGTTGTCTTACTTGGTGTTTGCTGCCGGTTTTTCGCTTGGTCTATTTGTAATATGGGATTGGGTGGTTCGACGATTTGCGATCGAAGTCCCATTGTTTCGATGCTTTGGGCGAAACGCTCTATTCTGTTACGCATTGCACGGATTCATGATCGACGCGATCGGTCTTTGGGTTACTAAAGACGCGGCAGCTTGGATCGTCTATTCGAGTCTAATAGGGCTATTCGCCGTGCTTTTCGGTTTGGCTTGGATGCTCGAGCGAAAGCGGATCTTTATCCGGCTTTGATGCCACCGTCGTGGAGGTTGGAGGGGCACTGGTGTTCCAGAACCCAACTTGTCCTATCGCTGATTGAAGATCGCAATCGGCCATTTGCCATTCGAGCAATCGTTCGAGTTCCTTTCCGCGAGATTGAAACCATTCGAGTTTCGATTCGATTTGTTGCGGTAAGGTTCCTTTGACTTCTTCGAGGGCGATCAGTTGTTCGAGTCTGGTTTGCCAAGAGTTGGTTGTCTCGACGGCAAGTTTCCAACGTTTAGCAGCGAGTTCACGGGCATGAAACGCTTCACTGACCTCTAATTCAATTTCCGATGTTTTTGCTCGGTGGAGTTGGTCGAGAAGTACGCGTCTTCGATCTGGGGTGGAGGTGTCTTTGCGAGGATGATTGAACCCGAGAATAGACTGACCAAGAAGATTTCTTGCCTGGGGTGCTGTGATTGGAATGTTCCAGAATCGAAGTGCGGTTTCCCAAGCAACATCGCTTGAGCTTGGTAAGTGGTGCTTTGCTTGGTGGATCGCTTTTAAGTCAAGTCGCTGTTGGAGTGCAAGCGTTTGAAACGTGCATAGATCGTCGATCGCGAGGGACGGAGACTCCAGTTCGGTTGGTGAATAGGAGCAAGCTATTTGAGGATCGATTAACGCGGCAAGTTCTGATCGCAATTGCGATTGTTTGGACAGGAGAGTTAGTTGGGTGTCGTTTGCAGCGATGCGGGCGCGATCCAGAGCGGTAGGATCAGCTAGCGATATCCCGCGATCGATCAGTTCGTTCTGATCTTTGAGTCGCAAGGATATTTCTTTTTGAAGTTCGTCGTTGAGCGAGATGGCCTGCGAGCAGACCGCGAGCGCGTAGTGCAATCGAATGGCGCTCATAGCGGATTGGAAGCGAGTGTGTTTTTCGATCAGCAACGAAATCGAGCAGAGAGCTTGGCGTTCTTGGTCTGAGAATTTCGGTTTCGCCAGCAGCGACTTCTTGTCGGTAGCAGCGAAGTTTACAGATCGGGCAGCAGCGATCACATTGGCTTGCGTGCTACCGCGAAAGGCGAGGTTAGCCACGAGAGCGAGCGGAGGACTTTGCTCAGCGTTCTTAGGATTTGAAGTGCTTGACGGAGAGATCGGGGGCGATTGCGTTGTAGTTGTGGATGGGTTTTCGGGGGGAGCAGCAAGGCAAGCAGAAGCTAGGCTCGCAGCGCATAACCATGCGCTCGATCGAAGTTTACGAGTAATCGTGAGTCGGAGTTTTTGTATTGGTGCGATTCGTGGCACCATGGAAATCCGTGGCTAAATGAAAATGGCTAGCAATTCTTTACAAGTTTCAACAGACCTTGGGTGGTATTGGAACTTGCGAAGAGTTCGCGGGTGTCGAAACCGCACTTATTGGGTAGGATCGAAGTCCGGTGGTAGGGGACTGAACGGTTCTTCGAGATTTTCGAGTTAGGTAGGATGCGTAGGATTTGCGGGGTAGTGGGAGGTGGGGCTTTAGGATGTTTGAGGGGGTAGGTGGTATCGAGCTTGGGGGGATGGAATATACTTGGAGGGTTGAAAGCGTCAGTGAGTTTTGCTTGGGGATGGAAGGGATCGGGTGGAACGTTGGAAAAGGACGAAGTGGTTCGGGAGGATAGTCCGCGGAACGTCGGGGGGAAGGAGCTCGTATATTACGGCGAGCCAGATTTCTTGGGTTTGGGCCAATTGCGAGAAGCTTGGGAAGGCCGGGAGTTACTGTACAGTTTTTTTAAGCGGGACTTATTGATTCGGTACCGGCAGGTATTTGTGGGAGTGTTGTGGGTATTGGTTCAACCGTTGCTCGGTACCTTGATCTTTTTGATGTTGTTTCATTTTCTCGGGACGCAAAGGACGGGAGCAAGTCAGGGTGGTGGGCGGTTAGGGGATGCGAGTTTGATACTTATTGGGATGTTGTTTTGGCAGTTAGTGAACAACAGTTTGCGGGATGCGACGGGATCGTTGGTGAACTACCGGCATGTGATCACGAAGATTTACTTTCCGAGGATGCTCTTACCGCTGTCGAGTCTGATGTGTGCATTGTTTGACTTGATGGTCGGATTTGTGTTGCTGGTTCCTGTGGTAGCGATGGCAAATGCGGGAGTAGAGTGGTGGAGGGTTTGGGGGGTAGTACCAGCGTTGCTTTGGCTGGTTCTATTTTGCTTTGGAGCGATCTTGTGGCTCAGTTCGCTCAATGCGCAATATCGCGATGTCGGATATGCGTTACCTTTTGTGTTGCAGATAGGTATGTTCCTATCGCCGGTTGTTTATGGATACGAGCGGATTGAGGGAGCATTGAGTCCGGCTTGGCAGATTCTCTACACCGCTAATCCTGTAGCAAGTTGCATTGGCATCGCCCGCTGGGCGGTATTGGGTGCTCCATTGCCTCCTTGGTTGGGGATGGTGCTTGCAGCGGCTATAACCGCTACTTTGGTGATTTCCGGGTTGATATGGTTTCAGCGTTCGAATCAGTCGATGGCGGATAGGATTTAGGCAGATGGACGCGATTCATGCGGATGGGATATCGAAGAAGTTCCGGTTAGGTACGCTCGGAGAGCATCAGCGTCTTACAGAAGCTCTGAGCAAAGGCTTGCGCCGGTGGATGGCTGGGGCAAGTGGTCCGCAAGCAGAGCGACAGGAGTTCTGGGCTCTGCGAGAGGTGGATTTTCGCATTGGTCACGGCGAGGTCGTGGGGATCATCGGACACAACGGTGCAGGGAAGAGCACTTTGTTGAAAATACTCTCACGGATAGTTACGCCAACCTTGGGACGTGTTGGGGTTCGCGGGCGTGTGGGTAGTTTGCTTGAAGTTGGTACGGGGTTTCATCCGGAGTTGACCGGGAGAGAAAACATTTTTCTCAACGGTGCAATCTTGGGAATGAAGCGATCGGAGATTCGACGCCGATTTGATCAGATCGTGGCGTTTGCGGAAGTCGAGCGATTTCTCGATACGCCGGTTAAGCGGTATTCGAGTGGGATGACGGTCAGGTTGGGGTTTTCGGTTGCTGCACACATGGAGCCTGATGTTCTGATTATTGATGAAGTTCTCAGCGTGGGAGACCAAGCGTTTCAGAATCGGTGCATGGGCAAGGCTAGCGAGTTGGGAGGGCAGGGACGCACGATTTTGGTTGTCTCTCATAACCTTGCTGCGATATCCAATATTTGCTCTCGAGCGATGTTGTTGGACAAGGGTCGGATAGCGGTTGACGGAACAGCCCAAGAAGCGATCGATAGGTACTTGCAGGGGATGCGAGCGGACACCGGGATGGCTTGCTGGGAAGACGGAAGTGGCCCGAGTTCTCAAGATGTGCGGTTAACACGTGTGAGTGTTCGCAGTGGTGCTGTGACCGATTCACTCGAGCGGGGGGTGACGAGTTCGGTAGCGATCGATCAGCCGATACGCATTGAAATTGAGTATGAGGTCTTGCGGGATGGAGTGCAAAATACTTCGCAGGTTCATCTCAAGGATGAGAATGGAGTATTTGTCTTTTCGAGCGGGAATGCTCCATCGATGTGCGAGAGAGCTGACAGTTCCTATGGTAAGCCGATGAGTAGGGGGCGATATCTAAGTGTGTGCGAGGTCCCTGCGAATTTCCTCAATGATTCCCGCTATGTGGTCAGTGTGTTTTTGGGACCAGAGATCGGTCGGCCGACGGTATCGAGTGAGTCGGTCTTGGTGTTCTCAGTCGCCGACACCGGAGCGATGCGTAAGGAGTATTTGGGGTCGTGGTATGGTCCGGTGATTCGTCCGCGGCTAAGTTGGTCGACAGAGTTAGTTGATTGAGTTGGTTGATTGGGTTGAAAGCGGAATTGCGCAAGCCATCTGGTGGATCGCATTAGTTAGCCCTAACCAGCCGCTTACGCGGCAACGTTTTCATCCGTTGGTGTGCGGTTTAAAAACCGCATTTCCCAGAGCGGTTAAATCATCCGTTGACGGTATTGGGCGGAGTACACGGGCAGAAAACCGCTGGCTAGCGCCAATGCGGCTAACCTGAAGCGGCAAGCACGGGCGGGAAACCGCTGGCTAGCGCCAATGCGGCTAACCTGAGGCGGTAGGCACGGGCGGGAAACCGCTGGCTAGCGCCAATGCGGCTGACATGAAGCGGCTAACATGAGGCGGTAGGCATGAGGCGGTTGATGAATACCGTCCTACCGATCCGATTTCTTCGGAGTCTCTTCAGACTCTTTCTCTGATTCCTTTTTCTTGCTCGAGATCACCGGTGGAAGTTCTTTGCTTTTCGGCACGAACTTGATCGAGATGCTGTTGACGCAGTGACGCGTATTTTTCTTGGTCATCTGTTCGCCATTGAAGACGTGTCCGAGGTGTCCACCGCAGTTCTTGCACATGATTTCGATACGCATGCCATCGGCGTCTGTTTCGCGAGTGATCGAATCTTTGATTTCGTCGTCGAAAGCGGGCCAGCCACATCCGCTGTGGAATTTATCGTCGGACTTGTAGAGTGGAGCGTTGCATCGTTTGCAGATGTAGGTGCCTTCGACGAAGTGGTCGGTATATTTGCCGGTGAAAGCGTATTCGGTTCCTTTATTGAGGAGGACCCAGCGTTCTTCAGCGGTGAGTTTGTTGTATTCCGGTTCGTCCATTTTCTTTCCTTTCGAGGAGTTGCTGGCCGCTTTGCCACTGCGACCGACGATGACTTTGGCCGTTTCTTTGCCTTCATCGTCATCCTTGTCCTTCGACTTTCCGGTGGTTTTTTTCGCTGGCTCCTCAGTAGGTGGGGCTGTGGTGGCGAATGCATCGGAATTGAAGGTAACAAAGGCTGCGGATGCGATCGCTAGCAGCACTGATGGAATGAGCCAAGGATATTTCGCCATGAGGCAGCAGTGATTGGTTTGCGGCATGGTAATCTCTCGGATAGTGGGCCGTGGGTTTGGACAGGTGAGGAATAGAACTTCCGTTCGCTCTCTATTATACGGGACTGGGCAAGATTCGGCCACTTGCATGGGAAGAATCAAAAAATGGAGTTTCCTGGATTGCTTGTACGATTGGCCTTCGATCGGTAGTTTTCAAATCGGTTATAGTTGCCGGATTGGGATTTCTTGGCCTGGGCTTTACCGGGCAAGTTTTGTTGGCGCAGTAGCACTTTAGCGAGAGAAGTACGCAGATGGCATCAAAGGGACTACATCCGTTTGGCGGAATGAATCCGTCTTCCAGGCCGAATCGCTTGAAGGTGTCTATGGCCGTCAGTGCTATTGCGCTCTTTGTATTCGCAGGCTTGGGGCCTCTGGCCGGGCAGGAAGCTACCAAGGTGCTGTTCGAAGACGACTTTCAGAGTGGCGCTGCGAAGTGGGAACCGACAGATTCTCAGTCCTGGGATTGGCTTCAGGAGGGAGAGAATCGCACCTATGCGATCAATAAACGAATCAGCGCTTATGAACCGAAGTATCGCAGCCCGCACAATATTTCGCTGGTGCGGGATTTATCGGTAGGCAATGTGAGGATCGAGTTTCGGGTGCGCAGTACGAAAGACACAGGGAATCATCGGGACTGTTGCGTGTTTTTTGGGTATCAAGATCCTGAGCACTTTTATTACGTTCATTTGGGGGCCAAGCCTGATCCGGCGAGTGGACAGATCATGATTGTCGACGGAGCACCGCGCAAGCCTTTGACGAACAATACGCGCTGGGTCGCTTGGGACGACGCTTGGCATCGAGTGAAGTTGGAGCGGGAGGTTTCAACGGGGAAGATTCGCGTTTACTTCGACGATATGGACGAGCCGTTGATGAGTGTGCAAGACAAGACCTTTGGTGCTGGGAGGATTGGGATAGGTTCGTTTGACGACCAGAATGAGTTCGACGATGTTCGTGTTACGGCTTTGGAAGTCCCTAAGGTTGGAAGCGGCAAGCCGAAAGACCAGGCCAAGCAGCAGCCGGCTAGGCCGGAGCCGACGGTATCGGACTATGTTTATGGGACAGAATCGAACAGGCAGCGGTTTGACTTCTGGAAAGCCGAGTCAACGAGTCCGACACCGTTGGTGTTGTTGATACATGGTGGTGGTTGGAAAGGGGGGGACAAAACCAATTACGGGAATGTTCCGATCAAGCGATATTTAGCTTCGGGGATATCCGTGGCGGCTATCAACTATCGCTTTATCGCGCAAGCGATGGAGCAGGGGGTTGAGCCGCCGGTGCGTGCACCACTGCATGATGCAGCTCGGGCTTTGCAGACGTTGCGATCGAAGGCGAAGGAGTGGAATATCGATCCCGAGCGTGTGGGGGCAACGGGGAGCTCCGCCGGTGCTTGCACTTCACTTTGGCTTGCGTTTCACGATGATATGGCGGATCGAAATAGCTCCGATCCGGTGGCTCGAGAATCAACGCGTCTGACATGTGCTGCGGTAGTCTCTGCTCAAACTTCGCTTGATCCAAAGCAATTGCGCGAGTGGATTGGTAACAGTGTTTATGGCGGGCATGCGTTTGGATTTGCGGCTCAAGGGCGGACGCGGGAGGCGGAATTCGAATTGTTGATTGCGAATCGCGAGCAAGTCTTGCCTTGGATCAAAGAATACTCACCCATCGAACTAGTAAGCCGAGAGGATCCGCCTGTGTTTCTAGAATATCCCAAGCAGACCACGAAGCCGGAGCTTGGTGGAAAGGAATCCGACCCGACCCATTCCGCGATGTATGGGATTCGATTGCAAGAGAAGTGTCAGGAATTGGGGGTGAAATGCAGCTTGGTGTTTCCTGGAAGCGGTGAAGTAGGGGAGCCCGAATTTGCGAACAGCCAGGAGTTTCTCATAAAGCACTTGACCGACCGCTAGAAATCCTTCAGGTTTACAGATAGCGTCGAAGAGAACTTCTGAGAATTCCCGTTGCGGTAGGATACGAGTGGTCAAGCGATGACGACACAGATCAAGCGAACAGCTTTGCATGACTGGCATGCGGCGCATGGTGGGAGGATGGCCCCTTTTGCGGGTTATCAGATGCCGATCCAGTATTCCGGTATTGTCGCGGAGCATACAGCGACCCGTCAGGATGTTGGGTTGTTCGACATCTCGCACATGGGCAGGTTACGCTTTGATGGTCCGAGAGCAGATCAGTTGCTCGATCGATTATTGACGCGACGGGTTTTGGACATGGAGCCCGGGCAGGTTCGGTATTCACTCATGTGCGATGAGGGGGGTGGAATTCTCGATGACGTTTTGGTCAGTTGCTTAGAGAGTCCAAGTGGCAAGATTTATTTTTTGTTGGTGGTCAACGCAAGCAACAAAGAGAAGCTTCTTGGATGGATGTCCCCATATTTGGCGGAATTTCCAGATGTCGAGTTTCATGACGTAACCGACAGCACGGCGATGATTGCGATCCAGGGACCCAAGTCGGTGGAGCTGTGCAAGAAGCTGATTCCACCTTCCGCATTGAACCTTGGGTATTACAAAGCCAAGGTGACGGATCAGATGTCCAAGCCTTGTATCGTCTCGCGTACGGGATATACGGGTGAAGACGGATTTGAGTGGATCGTCAGGGCTGAGGATGCTCCGCGGGTTTGGGAGAATTTGATGTTGGCCGGCCGAGCGCTTGGGGTCAGCCCGGTGGGGCTTGGAGCCCGCGACACTTTGCGGTTAGAGGCTGGCATGCCTTTGTATGGTCATGAGCTCGATGAGACGATTGATCCTTACACGGCAGGATTGGGGTTTGCGGTTCAATCGAAGGAACGGCAGTTCTCGGGACGAGACGCGTTGGTTGAGCGAAACAAAAACGAACCGGCCAAGAAACGCGTTGGGTTGGTTCTCGAAGGTCGACGCGCGGCGCGAGAGCAAGCCGAGTGCTACGATCAGGATGGCAAGTTGATTGGCCGGGTCACCAGCGGTACATTTTCGCCAACGATGCAAGTCCCGATTTCAATGGCTTACATCGATGCCGAGTATGCTCAGGTTGGCAGTCAAATTCAGGTCGACATTCGTGGTAGCAAAGCGATCGCAACTATTAGGCAATTGCCTTTTTACAAGCGTTCCACCTAGAGGCATAGGAAGCCTTTAGACAAGCAACGAGTCAAGCTACAATGCGTTGCACTTGGGATTTTGCGACTTGCGAGCGATCGTCTTGGGTAGCGATTATCATAAGGGTCTGATCGGTGATCAGCCCCCGGGGAAATTCAACCGTTAGAAATTTAACCAATAACAGAGGGTACAGCAGATGACGATTCGACCGGAAGGACTCAAGTATTGTCCATCGCACGAGTGGATTTACGTTCCTGAGGATGGCAGTGGAGTAGCGACCGTTGGGATCTCGTCGTTTGCGGTCGCGGAACTGAACGATCTGGTTTACATGGCGTTGCCCAAAGTTGGGCAGAGCGTGCAGGCGGGGCAAGAGTTCGGTGAGGTAGAGAGCGTCAAGGCTGTCAGTCCAATGTACAGCCCGGTCAGCGGTGAGATTGTCGAAGTGCACGACGAGGTAGTCGACCGCCTTGAGACGCTTGGAGCAGACGCTTACGAAGGTGGTTGGTTGATCAAGATCAAGATGAGCAATCCTAGGGAGCTTGATGAACTACTGACCTATGACGCTTACAAAAAGTCCCTGGAGCAGCATGGCTAGTAGCTTGCAGCATGGCTAGTAGCTTGCAGCATGGCTAGCTTGAAGTATTCGATAGGGAACGGTTTCGTTAGGGAGTCGTTTCGTCTGGGAGTGGGGGATGGAGAATGAGTGATTCGAGCATCGCAGTGTTTTTGTTTGATCCTCCGCGATCTGGGGAGGAGAACATGAGTGTCGATGCATGGTTGCTCGAGCATGCGATGCAGCAGCGGCTTCCGTCGGGAGATTATGTCGACGATTTTGGCAAGATCAGTTCGGTTGATCAGTTACCCGACGCACCTATTGTCGTTCGAATCTATCGCTGGCAGACTCCGACATTGAGTTTGGGGCACTTTCAGTCCATTGAGCAGCTTTTGGAGTCCAAGGACACGCAAAGTCATCCTAGCTTGCGCAGTTTGCCATGGGTCAAGCGTCGGACTGGTGGTGGGGCGATTTTGCACGATAGAGAGTGGACATATAGCATTACCGTGCCCAAGGCGGTAGAGCTTGCCCAGCCCAGGGCGGTAGAGATTGCCCAGCCCAGGGCGATAGAGACAGACAGAGCCCAGGGGCACTTGGGTGGAGAAAAGGGAGCGAGCCAGGGTTTGTATCAGGCTGTGCATCGTTCCATCGCGGAGGGCTTGCGCGATCTTGGGCTTGATGCTGAGTTTTCGCAGGAGTGTACATGTCCGGTGCAGGGGAAGAAGGATCGCAGCGGCGGCGAGAAGGTTGGGGGGAGCGAAGAAGGGTTTTTGTGCTTTAACCGTCGATCTCCTTTGGACTTGGTGGTTGGGGGGAGCAAGATTCTTGGCAGTGCGCAGCGACGTGGCATTGGGGGGATATTGCAGCATGGGAGTTTGCTGATGAAAGCGAGCGATCATTACCCGGCGATCAAGGGAATTGAGGATTGCGATGGGAAGGGCGGTGGTGGCGACCCGTTTGCCCAAGGGAAAACTTCTGCGGGGCCTGAGAGTTGGGAGGATTGGCTGTGCGATCGGATTTACAAAGGGATTCTGGACCTCGTTTCGGTATCTCGCGTGAAATCCCGATTGAAACTGGATGCTTGGGCGGATACCATAAAAGAACGCCCCCTAGCCCGCTCTGTTTGAATTTGACCGGAAACGCCCGCAGGATTTTGCCCCGCTGATGTTGGGGTTATCGCTGTGCGAGGAATGCTTATGAAAATTTCGCTCAAGGTGTTGTCAGGGAATCATGAAGGGAAGTTGATTCCCATCAAGGATGAGAAGTTCTTTATTGGGCGAGGGGATGATTGCCAACTCAGGCCGAAGAGTGAATCGGTCAGTCGGCGACATTGCGCTTTGGTGCAGAAAGATGGTCGGCTCTTGCTCATGGACTTGAAGAGTCGCAATGGGACGTATGTCAACGACAAGCAGTTGTCGCACGACAAGGCCAAGATTCTCAAGTCGGGTGATCGATTGAAGGTTGGGCAGTTGGAGTTTGAGGTCGTAATCGAGATTGGGATTGCCAATACGAAGAAGCCCGAAGCATCGACGCCACAAGAGGTGGCGCAGCGGATTGCCGAGCAAGCAGATGCGAAGCTTACCGATTCCCGTGAGAGCTTTGATATCAGCACATGGTTGTTGGAAGCGGATCAAGTAGATCGACGCGTGGCACCTTCGGAGCCTGATACGCGGCAGATCAAGATGGAAGAGACGAGTCAGTTAGATACAGAGATGTTGCAGGAGGCAGTAGAAGCGGCAGAGTCTGAGGACGCGAATGCGCCTGCGGATGCTGTCGATGCTGCTGAGGAGAGCACAAAACTCAAGCGGCCTGATAAGCGTGCACCGATCAAGTTGCCGAAGATTCAGGGTGGACCGACGACGAAGAACACGAAGGACGCTGCTTCAGAAACGCTTAAGCGTTATTTCGGTGGTCGATAACTTAGATCCCAGCAGGAAATAGCTCTGCAGGATACCGCTCTGCGGGAAATAGCTCAGCAAGAACAATAGCTAAGCAGGGACGTCATGCAAGCCTTCGAGATCGGGAGTTCGGTATTGAGTTTCCGTCGAAGGCTTTTCTTTGCGTTTACATTTTGTTTGTTTCTCCGTCTAGTTTCCGGCGATAGAGAGCTCTTCGCACAGCAGCAAACATTGATCCTGGATAATGGGTTTGCAATTGGTCCGGGTATTTTGCGAGCTCAGCCACGTCTGGATCGCAAAGGGTTTGCTGGGAGCAACGAAGCTCAAGCGGCGGCGAGGATTGCCGTGATCGATGATGGGTTGCGGATGACGTATGTCAGTACCAAGCGTGCTGACCGCCAGCCGGTTGAAACACCCATCCCGTTTAAGATCACGCTGAAGGTCAATTCCGATGAGGTTTGCCGGAATGATGCCGTGATACAGGGTGGATTGGGAAGTGCTTATTCCGCCACTCCGTTTGATCCTTTTGGCCGACGGATCTACATGTTTCAAGTTCCCAACAAGCAGATTGTCCAAGGGATTACAGAAGTATCTCCGCAGTATGTAAGGATTCAGGCTTTACAGGGGGAGACTCAGCAGACATCGGTCACATGGGATATGCGGGTAGCGCTCTCAGCGATTCCTCCGCAGGCATTGCGACAGATACTATTGCGTAATGCCGATCCGAATCGCGCTCAGGATGTTTTAGATATTGTGACCGTTTATCTTGCGGCAAAACGGTATGTTGAAGCGCGGGAGTTGTTGGTCTTTGCCATCCAAAGGTTTCCTGAACTGCAGGATAAACGAGCGGAGTTGAAGCGGATCGATCAGTTGCTGGCCGATCAAATGTTCGATGCTGCGATTCTTGCTCAAGGTGCAGGTCAGTATGAGTTGGCCGAACAGATTTTTCGAGGCTTCCAAGCAAACACTGTCTCGGTTGAAACGCAGTTGAAGATCGAGCGGCGGCTTGAAACGATGGAGCAATCGAAAAAGGATTGCGCTCAGATAGTTCAATGGTTGCGGGATGATTTATCCAAGGTGAGCGATCCGAACATCGCACAAGAATTCGCACCGTTGGTCGATGAGATAGCCACGCATCTTAACGAAGACACTCGCGTTCGATTCGCCGATTACTTGAATCTCCGTCAAGATGCAGCGTTGAGCGATGACCAGCGCGCCGCTATCGGCTTTGCCGGCTGGATTTATGGAGCGGGATTGGCAGAGCAAAATCTTTCGGTGGTGCGATCAGGGGTGATAGCGCGAAGGATGATTACCGAGTTGTTGGCGGGTCGGAGGAGAAATGAATCGTTGATTCAAGGCATCATGAAGCTTGAGTCTGGAACGCCGCGATATGTCACACGGATACTTGAGAACATGGCACCGGCTGTGCCTACTGATTCGTCTATGCAGGTGATGGCACCAGCCCCGAGAGCGGAAGGCTCCGCGAGAGGTCAGGGTGGCAATGAGGATGCTGGAGCGGAGGAATTGGAAGTTGGGAAAGTGCCGATACCGGGTCGATATCTGATCGAAGTACCGATGAGTCGTGAGTTGGGTGGGAAGATCGTTCGGTACATGGTTCAGTTACCTGCCGAATATAACCCATATCGAAAATATCCGTGCATCGTAGCGTTGCCGAGCGAGGAGATATCTATTGAAGATACATTGGATTGGTGGACTTCGCCTGACCGGTCCGATTCGAGGATGCGTTGTTTAGGAGAAGCATCCCGCAATGGATACATCGTGATCTCCCCTGAGTGGAATGAACGAAAGCAACCGGTGTACAACTACACCGAGAATGAGCATCAGATGATCCTTAAGCCGTTTCGCGATGCGATGCGGCGGTTCAGCATTGATTCTGATCGCGTTTTTATCGCGGGACATTTCATGGGAGCGGATGCTGCTTGGGACTTGGCGTTGGCGCATCCCGACATGTGGGCAGGGGCCGTGATGATTGGGGCCGTGGCGAAGAAATACATCATCCAGTACTGGCAAAATGGACGTTATGTGCCGTCGTATTTCGTCAATGGTGAATTCGACGGTGAGAATCCTATGTATCTGAATGCGTCGACATGGGATAGCTTGTTGGATGATCGCAAGATCGACACGATGATCACGTTGTATCAAGGCCGTGGACATGATCATTTTCAAGAAGAGTTACCGCGCGTTATTGAGTGGATGCAGTTGCCGACGCGTCGCCGCGTAATGCCCGATAAGTTCGATGTAGTAACCAGTCGGGCGGGAGATCGTTATTTTTGGTGGTTTGAAACGCAGCAGCTCAATCCCGATAAGTTGGTTCATCCGCTTCTTGAGCCAGATCGGTGGGATCGGTATGAAATTGAGGCAGCATTGAATCGGGATACCAATGCGGTGAAGATACTCAAGGCGGCGGCCAAGGAGTACAGCATTTGGTTAAACGACTCGATGGTCGATTTTTCTAAGAAGGTGACGATTGAATCGAAGGGGAATTCTCGCAAGTTAGATATCACCGGAAGTACGCAGGTGATTTTGGAAGATGTCTTGGGGCGGGCTGATCGTCAGCATCCGTTTTGGGCAAGAGTCGATTTGCCGTTACGCTAGTCCCGATCCGTTTCGCTACGCTTACTAGTTGGTGCAGTTTTGATGTCGAATGAACCGTGTCGAGTGTTGGTGTTCGGCGCTCACCCTGATGACGCCGAGTTTTTTGCGGGTGGATTGCTTCACGCGCATGCCAAGCAGGGGAGTGTCATTCGGTTGGTGAGTGTTACCAATGGGCAATCGGGGCATCATGAGATCAGCTCCGATGCGTTGGTGCTAAGACGGCGTGAGGAGGCGCGGCGGGCGGGGGCGGTCTTGGGATGTGAAGTCAGAGTATGGGATTATCCCGATGGCCACCTGACAGCTTCGCTTGCGGTGCGAGAGTCGATTATCCGAGAGATTCGTGAATTTTCACCCGATTTGGTTCTGACGCATCGGCCATGGGATTACCATCCGGATCATCGTGCGGTTGGGCAAGCGGTTCAGGATGCATCGTACATGGTGATGGTTCCGAAGATTGTGCCCGGTACGAGGGTTCCAGACCGCGAACCGGTCGTGGCTTCTATGGTTGATCTGTTTACCAAGCCGGTTGCGTTCCAAGCTGATTTCGTGCTGGATGCAACGCCGTATCTAGATGGTGTTGTCGCGATGCTCAGCGAGCACCGAAGCCAATTTGGTGAGTGGTTGCCTTGGATTGAGAAGCTTCAGATGCCTGTATCGGTCGATAGTCCGCAGTGGATCGAGTGGTTGAAGGGATGGTATTTGGAGCGAGTCAGTAGTCGGGCAGAGCGATTCTGGAAGAGTCACTGGGGGCAGACGCCCAAGTTGGTAGAGGCCTTTGAAATTTCGGAGTATGCCGGTAGGCTTTCTCAAGTCGCGCAGCAGCGATTGTTTCCTGGCTGCCATGTGAATTGACATGCGAATTGAAGTGTGATTTGCGGCTTAGTCGGAGGCGGTGATGCAACCATTGGCGGTTATCGATTTCGAGACAGCGAATAACCAGCCCGGTTCGGCTTGCCAGCTTGGAATCGTTTTGCTTGATGGGTTCCAGGTGGTTGGAGAGTATAAGTGGAACATACGTCCGCAGAGGTTGTACTTTTCCCCAAGCTGTGTAGCAGTGCATGGAATCACGGCCAAGGATGTCGTTGATTGTCCGACATGGGATGGGCTTTGGGGGGAAATCAATCGTGTATTGGATGGGACTGTCATCTTAGCCCACAATGCGGGATTCGATGCGAGGGTATTGAGTTCGACGTGCGCGCTGTATGACTTGGCGATCGGTCCGATCGATGTGCAATGTACTCGGTTGATCGCTAAGAAGGCTTGGCCATCGTTGCGGTCTCATTCTTTGGCGAGTATGGCAGATCACTTGTCGATTCGATTCGAGCACCACGATGCTTTGGAAGATGCAAAAGCGGCGGCGACGTTGTTGCAAGAAGCGGCCCGACGTATCGATGCAAAGGATCTTGAGCAACTCGAATCTGAATTTGGACTTGAGCGAGGTCGGATTTGGAGTGATCGGATCAAGCATCCAAGGAGTATTCGGCGGAGTCGAAAAGAAGTGGTTTGCGAAGTCGAGCCGCGATATGAGAAGAAGGTTTTTCGTCGAGATGGCAATCCGCTTGTGCAGCGAGCGGATGTAAGGGGAAAGCGGATAGTCGAAGAGATACTCAATCAGTGCGAAGGGGAGTTGCCTTTGGCGGATAAGCATATCGTTCTGATAGGAACCATTCTTGGGTTGGATCGCGAAGACTCGGTTGGATTTCTTGAGCAATTAGGGGCGAATGTCCAATCGAGCGTGAACATGCAAACACAGTATGTCGTTCAAGGCGCCTCAGCAGAGGTTGGTTTGATGACCGAAGCGTTGCAAGCATTAGGTAGTCGGCAACGCAGCGAGGTAGAGCGACGTAAAGGGGAGGGGCAGCCGCTGCATTTATTGTCCCAGCGTCAGTTGTTGGCGCTTTTGCCAGCGGGCTTACAAGCGGCTAGGGGGGATTTCTATGGGTGATTTATTTGAATCGAAAGAGGATCACGGAAAGCTTGGTGCCAGCGAGAGTCCATGCAGCGACAATCCATGCAGCGATAGTCCATCAGGCGCAGCTCTGTCAGTTGGGAATGTACCGCAGGGTGTTTTAGGGATTGGAACAGATATCATCGAATGCGATCGCATCGCTCAAATGATGCAGAAGCATGGAGAGACGTTTATCCAGCGAGTCTTTACGGCAGAGGAGATCGATTATTGCAGTCGGCATCGCACTGCCGATCAGCATTATGCGGGCAGGTGGGCGGCGAAAGAAGCTGTATTGAAAGTGCTTGGGACGGGTTGGGCGAAGGGTATTCAGTGGACGGACGTGGAGGTGGTTCGCGATGTCTCGGGGGCTCCGAGTATTCGGTTGCGAAACCGCGCTGCAGAGATAGCAGCGGAGCGAGGGATTCGCGAGGTGTTGATATCGATTTCGCATTGCAAAGCCTTCGCGACAGCTTTTGCGGTAGGCGTTCGCTAGAGGAAGAATACAACACGGAATACAATTCTGGGCGAACTGCTCGGTTATTCGCTTGTTTCCAGTCGTGAGAGATTTGGAATCGATGGGATACCGGCGTGCAGGATTTTTAACTGGATGTTGAGTTTGAGATTATCGCAGCGTTCGTGAATGACTTCTGTTTGATTGTTGAACAACAGTGATGAGTTTTCTTGGGTGTAATAGCCGTTGATGGCGCTGATTAGCCCGAGGATGTCGCTGACGGTTGAGAGATACAGGAGGTTTTCTTGCCGTATCTGCGGGTCAGACTCACCGAGAATATCTTTGTTGCTTTGCAGCATACTAAGCAAGCTGACCAGAGAGTTCAGTTCGTGGAAGCGTTTGCGGTACATCCACATTTCCAAACCGAGAAGGGCCAGGAAGGCGAGGATGATGTTGATTAGGATTCCGAGGAAGGCATCTACACCTTGGAAGACTTCGCTCGCATCCCGAGCATTGAATTGGTATTCCGAGGAGCGGAGGGGGGCGACGGCGTTTTCGTATTCAGAAGCGACGGTTGCGAGTGTCGATGTGCTGGTTCCTTGTCGACCTACGAGGTAAATCGGTATCCGGTAGGTAGGGACATCTCGGTTTGGTATCGGGGGATTTTGGCAGATGAAGCCATGTTGGATAGTGGTCGGTTCAGGGTATCCAAGTTTCATCGCATGCACACCGAGGTAAGGCGATTGAAACGTGAAGCCTTGGTTGAGCAGAAACTCGATACGTCTTAAATGTTTTGGGTCAGCGAGATTGATCACCATGAAGACTGCATCGTAGTTTGATTTAGCGATGCTTGCGTCGAATTCGCCCGAATCGATTTCATTCCATTCGTGCAGGAACTGCACCGAGTCGAGGCAGTTCCATTTCTTGAAGAAGTCTTGGGCAACGCAGTGGCTCCCTTCACCTTTCGGGCCGGTGAGGACACGATGGAATTCACCGGGCTTTTCAATGCCAGGTTTTGTCATCCAGATCAACCATTCGTCGCTCGGTGTACGAAGTGTGACCCATTGTGGAGAGAGCGGTATGCCTGCTTGGATGAGTGCAAAGTCCACTTTGCCGTTACCGAGTTGCGAGATGGCTTGAGACGAATCCTCGACGATCAATGGGTGGAGAGTATTCTTTCGAAGTGATCTTAGATTCGCTTCTGTAAAGTCACTCGATGGAATCGCGATCGAGATCGAGGGAGTGTGGAGAAAGTGCCAGTAGGCCCAGAAGAGGAATGAGAGGAGGGCGAGGGCGAGAAAGAGGGCGGGCAGTTTATTGATCGACCAAGGGTTGCGAGCTTTTTCTGAAACAGTCTTTGCGTGGTTGGCTGCATGGATGACTTCTTTGACAGCTACAGAGAGTCCGCTGTGAGAGGGAAGTTCCTCTGCGATTCTTGATTCGATACGGCAGGCGCTTTGAAGGATGCCTTCGATTTGAAGTTTCATTGAAAAGATTTCCGAATTAGATCTCTCCCGGCAAGAAGGAGATGCGATTGCTCGGAGAGACGATGTATGTAGGGTTCAGCTACGTGTTCTTTGCATTAGGTTTTCTATGGTTATTGGCTGAAGTCAAGCGGAATGTGGGCGCTCGGAACTCGGGATTTCCTATTTTCGCTATTCAGCTCAGCTTTCGAGCGATGGCCAAATTTCAGCGATGCTCTTCAGGAGTTTCGATTCGTTTATTTGAATCGACGGGGATTTCGCCGTACGTAGCTTGATCTGCATCGAGCGATTCGGCTATAGACGAGCGTTGTCGGTTTAGTGTGGAGGTGACGAGTGCGTTCCGAGTGCTTTCCTTTGGAAAACAGTGATCGATGTTTTACTTCAATCAATACACATCGGCTTGTAGAAGGCTTTTGGTATTTGGTCTGTTGTTCGGTTGCGGGATGGGATTCGCTTTAACGCGGGCTAGTGGGCAAGGCGTTGTAGTGGTTCAGGATCCTGTGTGGGTGCCTGGGAATGCGTTGCCGGCCGAAGGTGCTTTGAGTTCCGAAGAGTTTAGAAGAGCCACCGCCGCGACTGGACAATCGTCGCAGGTGCAGAACCAAGAATTGCCTGGAGATATCTTCCGGGATTACCGGATTCCTTCCGAGCTGCCAAGAGAATCCTTGAGGACGATCGACGGCGCGGAGATTGGGGCACCTGCAAGTGAGCACAACATGGCTCCGAAGCGGAAACGCTACGAAGTTTATCGGCAGAGGGAATCCACATTAGGTTTCATGCCTGGAGACGGTCAGCAGTTCGGTTGGTTGGATTTCGATAACACTCCGTATTTGGGGGAGCATGAATCCGGAGGGTTCGCCGCATCGATTGGATTGCATTTGCTCTCTGGGCCGGAGCAAGCCCCATTGCCGCCGAGATTGTGGGATTTCGCGATTGGTTACCAGAATCGATCGACACTCTCCGAATTGTTCAGTTATGACATCGCATCAAATATTGGGGTGTATAGCGATTTCGAAGACAGTGCGCGCGACGGGGTCCGAGTTCTGGGACATGCGGTCGGCATACTACATGCAAACGATAACCTAGATTGGGTCTTCGGGGTCGATTACTTAGACCGTGACGACTATCGAATGCTTCCGGTGTTCGGGTATTCGTGGAGAGATGCTCAAAACCCGACGTGGATGTTCGACATGGTTTTTCCACGTCCGAAAGTTCAAGTCGCTCTGCCGGATTGCCAAACACTTTATGTGGCTGGATTGCTCGGCGGCGGGACTTGGGACATCGAAATGCCTTACGAAGTCAACGACGTGATGACCTATCGCGATTTTCGTTTGATGGTGGGATTGGAAAATCTACTTCCATCGCGAGCTCGCTCAAGCGTCGAGCTTGGGTGGGCCTTTGGCCGCAAGCTGACCTTTAGGGATCGCTTGGGGGCGGTAGATTTTGGTGATGCGTTTTTGGTTCAGTGGGTCACGCGGCATTAGTCACGGCACTGGTCACAGTAGTCGTATCCGGTGGGGCCGCAAGGCGGGTCGCGAGAAGTTCGCGTAAACCCTTGTAGTAGAAACCTTTATTGCATTTCCAATCAAAAAATCGAAAACTGGACGATGACAAATCGTCGCAAACTTCTACAATATCCAAATAGGTTTGTGAAAGTTTTCACAAAGTCGGTCGGCCGCATCGATTGCCGCAGGATTCTTGCGATGAAACACTCGCATGGAGATTCCGCGTGGGACAGGTGCGAACGAGTTTAAAGTTTGAAATTAGATTCCTCGAAGGCTCGTTACGAGCGAGTAAGCGAAAGGTGCCTTGTGATAGCACACCTTCCGATCTTGATCTACCTGATTGCGGTGATTGGGTTTGCGGCGGTTTCGTTGATATTGCCTCACTTAGTCGCACCTCGTCGTCCGACGCGGGTCAAGGACATGCCTTACGAATCTGGCATGGATCCTGTCGGGGATGCGAGGAAGCCTTTTGACATCAAGTTTTACTTGACAGCGATCCTCTTCTTGGTGTTCGACATTGAGTTGTTGTTTCTCTACCCTTGGGCGGTTTCGTTGTTGGCTCCGGATGGAGTGCCCGAGGCGTTTCGACCGGCAGTGTTGGCCGTGCTGATGGTTTTGCTCATTACGCTTGCCCTGGCATATTGGGTGGCTTACCGCAAAGGAGTATTCGATTGGCGACGCAAATAAACAAGCAGCTGGGTGATAACATTTTTTTGACCACGCTCGACGCGGCGGCATCGTGGGCGCGGGCTAATAGCCTTTGGCCTATGCCTTTCGCGACGGCTTGCTGTGGCATTGAATTGATGAGTACGGCAGCGTCTCGTCACGATTTGTCCCGGTTCGGTAGCGAGGTGATGCGATTTACTCCACGGCAGTGCGATTTGATGATCGTTGCGGGCCGAGTGGTGATGAAGATGATTCCGGTTCTGCAGCGGATTTGGATGCAAATGCCTGAGCCGAAGTGGTGCATCTCGATGGGTGCTTGCGCGTGCTCTGGTGGTGTGTTCGACACCTATGCAGTGGTGCAAGGGATCGACCGGTTTATCCCAGTCGATGTTTACGTTCCAGGCTGTCCTCCGCGCCCTGAGCAGTTGATCCGTGCGATCATGGATTTGCAGGACAAGATCAAGAAGACTGGTACGTACAACGCCAGAGAGTTTCAATTGCGAATCTTGCCGGATGGTCCGAAGAGGTTCGATGAAGACGAGTTGATGCGGATTCGCGAGCGGAATGGTCTGAAGCTCGATGATCACAAGTACGATCCGATTCACTAGGATAAAGTTTTAGGGTTCGGGTTCCTGAGTTTGTTGTCAAGCTTGGGGTTTGTTGGGAATTCACTGCTGATCGATAAGGTGGGGGAAAACAATGACAGAGTCTGCGGAGAGCGATTGGAAACAAGTGCTTGAGAAGGCTTTGCCATCGGCAAATCTTCGGTTCTCAGAGTTTCGCAATCAGCAGCGGGTCGACGTTCCTGCTTCTGGGATAGTGGCTGCATTGACGGCCTTGCGAGATGCCGGAATGGATCAGTTGTGCGATTTAACGGCAGTGGACTTGTTGGAGTATCCAGGAGCCACGGATCGATTTGAAGTCGTTTACTTGTTGCTCAATACAACCAGTGGACAGCGGCTTACCGTTCGTACTCACTTGAACGAACCGGATTTGAAGATTCCATCGGCGGTTCCGATTTGGTTTGGTGCTGACTGGTTAGAGCGAGAAGTCTACGACATGTATGGGATCGTCTTTGAGGGGCACCCGAACTTCAAGCGTTTGTTGTTGCCGGATGCGTTTGAGTCGTTCCCGATGCGGAAGGATTATCCGGTCAAGGGTCGAGGCGAGCGTCACAATTTCCCGATTATCACCCGAGCGGAGAGCTAAATCAGATGCCACTGGAACTGATCGATTCGCCTGGAGCGGATTCCAATCAACGAGAAGGTCTTTGGACCTTGAATTTCGGCCCGCAGCACCCCGCGACGCACACGACGTTGCGGTTGGTATTGCAACTTGATGGTGAGATGGTGGTTGATGCGGAACCCGACATCGGATTCTTGCATAGTGGTTTTGAGAAACTCGCCGAAGTTCTCGACTACAACCAATACGTCACGATTGTCGATCGGATGAACTACATCTCTCCGATGGCGAATGAGATTGCTTGGCACCATGCAGTCGAAGGTCTTTTGGGGATCGAGCTAACTCCGCGATGCAAGTACATCCGTACGATCTTCGCTGAGCTGATGCGGATTCATGACCACTTGCTGTGCACTGGCACGTGTGTGTTGGATTTAGGTGGTGCGACGGCGTTCATGTATGCGTTCAATGAGCGCGAGAAGATCTATGAGATTTGTGAGCGAGCCAGCGGCCAGCGTTTTCATACTGGGTACACGCGTGTCGGCGGTCTGCTTTATGACGTGACCGATGACTGGGTGCAGATGGTTCGGGAGTTCTGCAAGACCTTCCCGAAGGCTTACCGGGACTTTGCCGGCTTGGTGATGAAGAACCGGATTTTCGTCGAGAGGACTCGCGGTGTTGGAGTCTTGACGAAAGCTGATGCGATTGCCGGTGGTGCAACGGGGCCTGTAGCGCGTGCGAGTGGAGTCGAGCGCGATCTGCGACGCGATGAGCCTTATCTGGCTTATGATGATCTAGATTTCGACGTCTGCTGTGCCGAAGGTGGCGACTGCTACGCGCGGTTCCAAGTGCGGATGATGGAGATGCTCGAGAGTTTGAAGATCATCGAGCAAGCTCTGGATCGGTTGCCATCGGGCCCTGTATTCATTTCCGGGACTGGTAAAGAAGGTTTGCCGGATAAGCGTGAGGTGTACCGAAGCATTGAAGGTTTGATTCACCACTTCGAGAACATCATGCCGAACCGTCAGATGCCTTCACCGAAGGAATCTTATTACGGAGCAACCGAATCTCCGAACGGAGAGTTGGGTTATTACATTGTCTCCGACGGTGACTTCCGTGCCTATCGTGCGAGGACTCGTCCCCCCTCCTTACTACACTTCTCCCTGTTCAGCCGCATGATTCGCGGTTGCATGCTCAGCGACGTTGCTGCTGTGCTTGGGAGTATCAACATCATCGCTGCGGAGTTGGATCGATGAGTGAATTGAGTCAGAACGCCAAGCAAGTCATCGCCGAGCATTTGCCTCGGTATCCGAACAAGCAAGCTGTGACGCTTCCTGCTTTGCACGTTGTGCAGCAAGAGAAGGGTTGCGTGAGCAACAAAGCGATGAAGGAGATAGCTGAGATACTCGAGCTCTCTCCGGCGCAGATTCTCGACACGGCGACCTTCTACGGTTTCTTTCGAACCGAAGATAATCCGCTTGGGCAAAAACGGATTTGGGTTTGCAGGTCGATCTCTTGCATGTTGCGTGGTGGCGAGGAATTGCTTGCCGCATTGTGTGAGAAGTACGGGATCGCTCCAGGGGAGACCACGCCGGATGGTAAGTTGACCATCGAGCTTGCGGAGTGCTTGGGTGCCTGCGATGGTGCGCCATGTGTTCTGTTGGAAGACGAATTGCATCTGCGTTGCTCGGTAGAGGACGTAGAGCGATTGGCCAATGAGCCCGTTAAGAAATAATTCCCAAGAACGAACTGCGTAAACAGTTAGCCTGCGACGAGGACTACAGTGAGTCAAACCGAATTCAAACCTGTTTTGCTTGGGCGTGTCGGAAAGCCGGACAGTCAATCCCTTGCGAGCTACCGTGCAGACGGTGGTTACGAAGCGTTGGCCAAAGCGCTGAAGATGACGAACACAGAAGTCATTGATGTGGTCAAGAATTCCGGACTGCGAGGGCGCGGTGGGGCAGGTTTTCCCACCGGCTTGAAGTGGACGTTTCTTCCCAAGGACATCACAGGGCCTGTTTATCTTTGCGTCAACGGCGACGAGAGCGAGCCTGGGACCTTCAACAATCGAGTATTGATTGAAGAGGATCCGCATCAAGTTCTCGAAGGGATCGTCATCAGCAGCTTTGCTACGCGAACGACAACCGCTTATTTCTATCTTCGTTACGAGTACGGCAAGTGCTATCGAGCGTTGAAGAAGGCCATCGACGAGATGTACGCCAACAATCTGTTGGGCAAGAACATTCTCGGCTCCGGGTACGACTTGGATATCTACTTGCACCGTGGTGCATGTGCATACATCTGCGGCGAAGAGACCGGACTGATCGAAAGCCTTGAAGGCAAACGAGCTTGGCCTCGAATCAAGCCACCGTTTCCTGCGATCGAAGGTGCGTTTCGTCGTCCTACCGTTGTGAACAACGTCGAGACGATGGCGTGCATTCCGCATATTCTCAAGCATGGGCCTGAATGGTTTCAGTCGATGGGGATCCCCAAGGATCCGAACAATCCTCGGGATGCAGGGTCGTATGGACCGAAGCTTTATTGCATCAGTGGGCATGTGAACAAGCCGGGCTTGGTCGAGTTACCGATGGGGGTGACGGCTCGCGAATTGATCGACAAGCACGCGGGAGGAGTTTGGAAGGGGCGAACTGCGAAAGCGGTTATTCCTGGCGGTTTGAGCATGGGGTTCATGACCAATGCAGAATTGGATACGCCATTGGATTTCAATGGTCCTGGCCGTGTAGGTTGTCTTGGACTTGGGACAGCGGCTGTTGTAGTGATCGACGATCAGACGAGCATGGTAGATGTTCTGTACAACTCATGCCGTTTCTATGCTCACGAGTCGTGTGGTCAGTGCACACCTTGTCGCGAAGGAACTGCTTGGTCAACAAAAATTCTCGAACGGATTCGTCAAGGGAAGGGCAAGTTGAGTGATATCGATTTGCTGATGGAGATTGCGAATTCGATTGGGGTCATGCCTGGTACGACGATTTGCGGTTTGGCAGACGGTGCGGCTTGGCCGATCAAGACTGCGATTAACAAGTACCGAAGTGAGTTCGAAGAATACATCAAAAGTGGTCGACGCAGCGAAAGCGCAGCGTTGGCGCACGCACACTAATTTCCACTCCCTATTGCTGGATTAACATTCACCTTTTTTCGGAAGTGACACCCGTGGTCAAGGTAAAAGTCAACGACATTGAGATCGACGCGGATCCCAAGGATAATTGTATCTTGGCAGCCCGAAAGGCTGGCGTAGAGATTCCTCATTATTGCTGGCATGAGTGTTTATCAGTCGTTGCATCTTGCCGGATGTGTTTGGTGGAAGTCGGAGAGACAAAGCCTGACGGGTCTGTGGCGATGGGGCCGAAGTTGGTTCCTGGTTGTCAAACACCGATCAAGGAAGGTACGGTGATCCGTACCGATACTTCGAAGGTAAAGACATCTCAGCAGATGACGCTTGAGCTATTGCTTCTGAACCATCCTTTGGATTGTTCTATCTGCGATCAAGCGGGCGAATGCTACTTGCAGGACTACACCTACAAGTACGGCAAGGCTCAGAGTCGGTTGGACGAACCGAAGCTCCAACGGATGGACAAGTACCACATTGGAGATCAGATTGCGTTGTTCACCGACCGCTGCGTGATGTGCACGCGATGCGTTCGATTTACGCGCGAGATCAGTGGGACTGCAGAATTGCAAGTCGTCTCGCGAGGATCGCACGAAGAGATCGACGTGTTCCCAGATGAGCCTTGCAACAACAAGCTAGCGGGGAACGTCGTCGACCTGTGTCCAGTAGGGGCGTTGTGCAGCAAAGACTTTTTGTACAAGAAGCGTGTTTGGTGGCTCAAGCACGGTGAGAGCGTTTGTACTGGTTGCTCGACTGGTTGCAGCATTCACGTCGATCAGAATGAAAACAAAGTTTATCGCGTCAGACCTCGCGAGAATCCGGAAGCCCAAGGGCACTTCATGTGCGATGATGGTCGGTTTGGGTTCAAGTACATTCATGATGAGCGTCGGCTCAAGTATCCGAAGGTGCTCAAAGGTCCAGAATCGGCAAGTAACAAGGGATCGAAAGCTGGGATTCCCGAAGATTTGTCGTTCGGTGATGCTTGGCCTTCGGTTTTGTCGGAGACACGCAAACGCATTCAGAATGCGATTCAAAATGACCCGTCCGGGTTTGTCGCAGTATTCTCCCCGTTCATGACCGTTGAAGAAGCGTATTTATTGGCTTCTACCATCAAGGGGTTCGATGCGAGAACCAGGTTGGTGCTGGGGCCTGTTCCGGTGGTTGGTCAAGACGATATGTATCCGAAGGGGCCCAAGGGTGAGTCCCCGGCAGCGGATAAGACGAAGTTTACGATTCGCGCAGAGAAGTGTCCGAATCGGCTTGGAGTTGAAGCGGTTCTCAAGCACTTCGAAGGTTCTGTGATTCGAGTGGAATCGCTTCCTGCATCGGCCGCGAGCGCTTGGTATGTTGTAGGCGGTTATGGTTCAGGTTGGGTTACGGAAGCCGTTGATCGAGCGATTGGCACACCGTCGCTGTTGATCGTACAAGACATGTTCCCTTCGCCGTTGAGCGAGAGGGCCGATATTGTGTTGGCGTCGGGTTCGTTTGCTGAGCGAGATGGAACGTATGTCAATCATGCGGGGCTTGCCCAAGCAGCGCATGCAGCGATTCGTCCACCGGAGGAAGCGCGTGCTGACGGTCGGATTCTGATGGAGTTGGCAGGTCGAACTGGACTGTTCAACGCCATGGCGCTTCGAAAGGAAATTGGGGCAGCGGTTGGCGAGTTATCTGCGATAGGAATCGGAGATCTCGGAGAGCATGGGGTTCGACTGACGAAGTTCGCTCTCGCAGCGGGACGTTAAGAACTTCGGATTGAGACTCTAGGAGCTTTGGAACTCAAGGAAAACGTTGATGATTCAGTTACTTAAAGATGCTTGGCCAATCCTGTGGCCCATATTAGCGGCGATCGCGATTATTTTGGCGGTCGTGCCGTTTCTTGGGCTCTACATGACGTTTATTGAGCGCAAGATCGCAGCTTATGTACAAGACCGCGTCGGGCCGAACCGCGTTGGGCCTTTTGGATTGTTTCAAGCGGTGGCGGACGGGATCAAGATCTTCTTGAAGGAGCAGATCATCCCGGATCACGTGTACACGGTTTTGTATTTCATCGCACCGACGTTTAGTTTGATGACAGCGATGTTCGCGTTGGTAGTCATGCCCTTTGGGCCGGTTGCGACCGATTACAAAGAAGGCTTCCGATTCATCGTCGCCCCTGGGATCGATATCGGTATTTTGATGATGGTGGCGATTAGTTCCCTGTCTGCTTATGGGATCATTGTTGGGGGATGGGCGTCGAACAACAAGTACTCCGTTTACGGTGCGATTCGATCGTGTGCTCAGTTCATCAGCTATGAAATTCCGTTGGGTTTGTCATTGTTGGGAGTCATCGCGATCACTGGTTCGCTCAACATCGAGAAGATCGTCGCGGTTCAATCTGCAAGTTTGCTCGACTGGAACGTGTTCTGGCAACCACTAGCGTTGTTGGTGTTCTTCACCAGTGCGTTGGCTGAGACGAATCGTTTGCCGTTCGACCTTCCGGAGTGCGAGCAAGAGTTGGTTGGGGGATTCCACACCGAGTACAGCGGTATCAAATTCGTGTTGTTCTTCTTGGCAGAGTACACCCACATTGTCACCGTTTCATTCTTGACGGTACTGCTTTTCTTTGGTGGGTGGCACTTCCCAGGATTGCCTGGGCCTTCCGGAGCCTCCTTAGTCGTTTTGCTCCTTGGACTGGGCGTGCTGTTGATCAAGGTATCGTTGGTAGTTGGTTTGATCATGCTACTGCGATGGGCTTTGCCAAGATTTCGATTTGACCAGTTGATGGGATTGGCTTGGAAGGGCTTGATACCGCTCGCGTTGGCGAATTTGGTTGGCGTGGCGGTTGTATTGACGTTGGGGTTGCCCAAGCATTTGTTGTTGATCACGGCAGCGTTGCCGGTTGCAGCGGCTTACTACAGCGCTGCAAAGTTCAATCAAACGGTTTCCACAGAGAGTTCTCTGCGAGCGGCTTTGGCGCGAAAGCAAGCGGTGTCATATGAGTGAGACCAAGAAAAAGAAGTCGGTTAAGTGGGGCGAAGAGCCCAAGTTAAGCGTTCTCGATGCGCTGTACTTACCAGCGATTGCTTCGGGGCTAGCGACGGCGATGCGGCATGCGGTTTCCGGCAAGCCGATGACGCGTCAATATCCTGAAGTCGAACCGGAGATTCCGCCAAACTACCGCGGTGTGCATCGGTTGAATCGTGACGAGGAAGGCCGAGTCAAATGTGTAGCTTGCTATATGTGCCAGACGGCATGTCCGGCGAACTGCATCGAGATCATCGCAGCACCTGCACCTAAAGACGATCCGCACTGGAAAGACCGAGACAAGTTTCCGGCGACTTTCACCATTGATGAACTGCGTTGCATCTATTGTGGAATGTGTGAAGAAGCTTGCCCGGTCGATGCGATCGAATTGACGAGCGTGTACGACCTTACGGGGATGACACGCCAAGAAATGATTTTCGACAAAGAGAAACTCTTGTCGGTGTTTGATCAGACGGTGGATTCAGGAAACGATCCGGTTCGAACGAATCGAGGGATCCTTGGTCCAGCATCCGAAGCTTCTCAGAAAGCCAAGGATGCACCACCTCCTCCGGGACGTGGGCGGCGAGGTTAGGACACGAGCTTAGAATGAATCCAAGAGGCCAAATGTGAATCCCTTTACCATCGATCCGAATCGACTACCGCTGGTTACCGGCGAGCAGATTCCGGGAACTATGTCGCAGCTGATGTTGCTGGTGATACTGCTTGGGGCGGTGTCCTATTTGTTGTTGCAGCATGGTGTTTTGAAGTCGAAGTTGATAGCAGCAGCGGGCATGGGAGTCTTCGCACTAGCCGCAGCATTGGCTGTAAGCTTGGTGCCAGGCCAACTCGATGCGGTGGTGCGGATGTGTTTTAGTCTGCTCGCTGTCGGTGGTGGTTTAGCGTTCATCACTGCAAGAGAGCCTGTCCATGCGGCCTTGGGATTCGCGACGGCGGTACTCTCGACGTGCGGTGTGTTGTTTATGCAATCCGCTTACTTCATCGCTGCAGCAACGATGATTGTTTATGCCGGTGCGACGATCATCATCTTCTTGTTCGTGCTGATGTTCGCACAGAAGTCAAAGCTTAGGACTTACGACGTTGAATTGTCCCATCCGATTGTGGCGACCGTCGTTGCAACTGCGTTGATGTTCGCGATCGCTTGGAGCGTTGCATCCCCTGGGGAGATCCTGCCGATCAAACTGGATTTAACTCGTCCATATAGCTTGGCGGTTCCAGGTGAAGATCCTGGAAAACAAATGCCGCCGATGCCCAGCACCGCAACTTCTGCGGAAGAGTATGCTGCGTTTGTTCCATCGAAAACTTCTGGGTTAGGGCGTTCGATGTTTACTGATTACCTGCTTGCGATCGAACTGGCAGGTACCGTGTTGTTGGTTGCCACAATCGGAGCGATTGTTTTGGCACAGAGAACGGAAAGGGACGCAACATGAACTATTCCGAAGTTCAGAATTTACTGTTGCTCGGTGGGATAATGTTCGCGATTGGATTGATTGGTTTTCTAACCCGTCGATCTTTGATCCTGATGTTTCTTTCGTTGGAGACCATGCTCTCCGGCGTGAGTTTGAATTTGATTGTGTTTTCAAAAGTTCATCACAACTACCAAGGGCAGATATTGGCGGTGATGGTCTTGACGATCGCAGCTTGCGAAGCTGCCATTGCGTTGGCGATGGTCGTGTCGCTGTTCCGACGCAAGCCGACCTTGGATGTTCAAGCTTGGGATGAACTTAGCGAAACGATTATGCCCAAGTCGCTCGATGAAGATTACGAGGGACTGGAGCAAGAGGAACACTATCCGCCTCTTACCCCTGCGGGTCTCGATCCTTTGAACCGTCCGGTCTCCGGAGGGTTGCAAACGAGTGCAGGGATTTCGTCAGAGAAAATGTCCGGGGCGGGTGCCGGTACTGCGGAGGTGAAATAACGTGTCGAATTTTGAATTGTTTGCTTGGTTAGTCCCTATCGCTCCGCTTATTGGATGTTTGGTTTGTGCTGTCTTGTCGTTTCGCGGGGATACCCGAATCGCTCATGTTCCAGCGATTGCGTCCCTTTTGATTTCAGCATTAGCTGCCGTAGCAATGTTGTTTCAATGGAACGCAGAGTCGAGCGATACAGGTTTTGGGCTCGCCCAAGGTTATCGCTATTTGGAAATAGGTGGTGTGAACCTGAACCTTACGTTGCGAATCGATACGCTCTGCTTGACATTGCTGTCAGTAGTTACGTCGATCTCAGCGATGATTGCGATTTATTCGAAGGGTTACATGCACTCAGATCCAGGGTACGCAAGGTACTTTGCCGTATTCTGCGGGTTCGTCTTTTCGATGACGATGTTGGTGCTCTCCCACAACTTGTTGATGATGTATGCGTTTTGGGAAGGTGTAGGAACTTGTAGCTATCTGTTGATTGGCTTTTGGTTTCGCAAGCCTTCGGCAGCACGAGCTGCGACCAAGGCTTTCTTGGTCAATAGAATTGCGGATACCGCGTTCCTGTTTGGCATTATGCTTTTGAGCTACGCAATCGGATTCACGGACGTCGGTGCCGGTAAGGATTGGTTCGCTCGATTGGATTTTCAAACGATCTTCGATGCGGTACCAGTGATCGCCTCGAAGCACGGCGAATTGCTGACTCTGGTCGGGTTTCTCCTGATGATTGGTGCGATTGGAAAATCAGCTCAGTTTCCATTCCATGTGTGGTTGCCCGATGCGATGGAAGGTCCAACGCCGGTATCTGCATTGATTCACGCGGCGACGATGGTGACCGCTGGTGTTTACCTGATGGCCCGCTTGGCACCGCTTACTACATTGACTCCCTCGGTTTTGATCACAGTCGCTTGGTTAGGGGGCATTACGTCGTTGATCGCTGCCATCATGGCGTTGTATCAAGATGATTTGAAACGAGTGCTGGCTTACTCCACAGTAAGCCAACTCGGTTATCTCTTTATGGCACTTGGGACTGGTGCGGTGAAGGACTTGATGACGGTTGCTGTCGTCGCTGCAATGTTTCACCTGGTCACGCATGCTTTCTTCAAAGCTTTGTTGTTCCTTTCGGCTGGAAATGTGATGCATGCGATGGGTGATGTAATCGACATGCGTGAGTTTTCTGGACTCAAGCGGGTTTTGCCCAAGACGAACATTTTGTTTGCGATTGGAGCCGCAGCCTTGGCCGGTGTGCCGTTGCTCTCAGGGTTCTTCAGCAAGGACGGCGTGTTGGGTGTGATTGCCGACGCGAGTTCAGACACGATGGTTGGCAGCCACTTCACGATGCTTCTTGGAGTAGGTTTTGTTACCGCATTGTTGACGGCTACTTACACATCGAAAGCGTACTTTAAAACGTTCCATGGAGTTGAAAAGATTCCAGCGGCCGCTGGTCATCATGCCCACGAAGCAAGTGCGGTGATGTTGGCCCCGATGGCTGTGTTGGCTGTTGGTGCGGTAGTTGTCGGTGGATTACTTGGGCCGACCGGAAGAATTTCGGAGTATGTTTCCAAGACTCCTTTGTTGCATCATCATGAGCATCACGAACCGATGTGGTTGTTGGTGACTTCTTCGTTGATCGCGATTGCTGGTGTGGTCGCTGGATACGGTTTATCTCGACGAACGCCATCTTCGGATGGTCTGCTCAAAGCTGTTGCAGAGTTCGGGAAGAATAGGCTTTACATCGATTGGCTATATGGACGTCTCATCGTCGAACCGATGCTTTGGGTGAGTCGTTTGCTGGAGTGGTTTGACACTCAAGTGGTAGGTGCGATCACCGAAGCTGTAGCTGGATTGCCAAGAGTATTAGGATTGGCTGGGCAAAGGGTGCAGACCGGGCGGATCCCGTCTTACAGTTTCCTTACTGCGGTTGGTATTGCTGCGGTAGCGATTTGGATTGTTACGAGAGCGAATTGGTAACCATGAATATCTTGATCCCACTTCTCGTCTTGGTTCCTTTTGCTGCGTCACTTGTGATATTCAGCTCGGGAGTTCGTGCCAAGGCAATGGTTCCCTTCGGGGTTTTTGCTGCGTTGCTGACCCTCTTGCTGAGCATTGGGTTGGTGGTGCAAGTCCATCAGTCACCGCTGGTCGATAATGGAGCAGGTTCGATTGCCCCGCGAGTGGAGTTTGCCCCAGAGGCACTTCGCATCGCGTTGCCTGTGTCGGTTGGCGGGCAAGCCATTGAGTGGCGGTTGATGTTTGGAGCCGATGGAATTTCGGCTCTTATGGTCTTGCTGACTGGCGTAGTTGGATTCTTTACTATCTTGCTCGCTAGCCATCAGATCACCGAGCGTACATCGAACTACATTGCCTTGATGCTCGCGTCGATAGCGATGTTGATGGGCGTGTTTCTCGCCATGGACTTGTTGTCGTTCTATTTGTTTTTCGAAGCGGTTTTGATCCCGTTGATCTTGTTGATTCAAGGTTGGGGGAACGGGCCAGCACCTGCGGCGGCGGCTCGAAGGTTCCTGTTGTTTACATTGGCTGGTAGTATTCCGATGGTGATCGGTTTGATCTCGTTGGCGGTCTCACCCGTTGGCTATGGTCATGCCTCGACAGTCTCATTGCCCGACCTTTCGGTGATCGCCTCGACAGCCATGAAGTCCTCGACGGCGGTGACTACCCATGATTCGTGGACTGTATGGTTGCTCCTTCTTGGATTCGGTATCAAGCTTGCGGTATTGCCATTGCATACATGGTTGCCGATGACTTATGCCGCAGCCCATCCGAACACAACGTCGCTGATTGCCTCTGTTGTTGCGAAACTGGGTTTGTATGGGATTCTCAGAATTGTCATTCCGTTGACGCCGGCTGCACTCTCGCATGAGGCACAGATCGTAATCGGCACCCTCGGGGCTATTGCGATCGTCTACGGTGCGCTGATTGCCTTGAGCAAGGATAACTTGCGACATGTGTTGGCTTACAGTTCGCTATCGCACGTTGGATTCATCACCTTGGGATTGATGAGTTTGACCAAAGAGGGTTTGGGCGGTGCTGCTTTGCAAATGTTCAATCACGGTTTGATCACAGCCGCGATGTTCTGGATTCTTTCGATGCTGGAAGCAAGACGAGGTACGATCTCGTTGGCAACAGAAGATCGTGGAATGGCTGCACAGTATCCCAAGTTAGCCGTGCTTCTAGTGTTCTTCACGCTTGCGGGAGCCGGCTTGCCTGGTCTGAATGGATTTGTCGGTGAATTGCTGACGATGTCCGGAATGATGAGAGTCTGTGGCACTTTGGTAGCGATCGCTGTACTCGGAACCGTGCTTGGGGCATGGTATGGACTAAAGATCGTTCAGCGTTTGTTGTTCGGTAGCAATGGCCAAGCGGTTGATTTGCATCAGTATCCCCTTGGATCAAAGGATTTATCTCAGCGAGAGTGGATGCCACTTGTCGCTGTAGGTGTCTTGTGTCTCTACATCGGGTTGTTTCCGATGAGGACGATGAAGTTGTTTCAGCCAGATACGGATCGTTTAGCGACGTGGGTTGAACCGGTTTCTAAGCAAGCTCATCCGAAGATGGACGAGTTGGCCGTGAGTTCCGTTGCTCCGTAGTTTTTCGACTGCTACATAGTTTTTCGACTATGGGTGATTCAGAGTTAGGTTAGCGAGAGAGTAAGAAGAGAGCGAGAGAATACCGTGGATGCCATACAAAGCATAAAGGCTGCTGCCGGCCACTTGACCCCCGAGATCGTATTATTGCTGGGTGGTTCGCTGGTGATGAGTGCATCGGTATTTGGTCGAAGTGGAGAACGACATGACGTTCATTCGCAAAGATCGTCGTTCGCTGCTGCCTCTTTGATCTGCTTGATGCTCGCGATGCTTTGCAGTTTTTGGCGGGGTGTTCCGCAATTGGCTCCGGATGACTTCGGTTTGTTCCGCTTCGATGCCACCGCGTTAGCTTCGGAGAGGCTATCGTTTCTCGGTGGATTGATTTTGATTTTGATGTCTTGGTCGACCGCGCCTAAAGGACGATTGGCTGAATACTACGGGTCTTTGTTGATTATCCTTGCTGCAATCCCGATAGTCGGTGCGTCGAACGACTTAGTGTCGTTGTTCTTAGGACTGGAGTTGGTGAGTATTCCGACCTATGTCTTGCTCGGTATTGTCAAAGCGGACAACGTCGGGATGGAAGCGGCTTTGAAGTACTTTATGTTGTCGGCCTTTGCATCCTGCTTTTTCTTGCTTGGTGCAAGCTACCTCTACGGATTTTGCGGGTCGACGAATCTGATGGTGATTCAAGCTGGTTTTGGGGAAGGCAAACGCCTGATGGCCCTTGGACTCCTTCTTGCAATGTGTGGCTTGGCATTCCGTATTACCGCCGTCCCTTTTCACTTCTATGCACCGGATGTGTTTGATGGGACGAGCGTTACATTGGCGGGAGCAATGAGTTACTTGCCGAAAGTCGCTGGGTTTGTTGCTTTGATCCGATTGGTTGGATCCGGAACATTGAACCAAGGGGCTACCGGGGTTATTATCCCTGTGCTGTTGGCTTGTGCTGCATTGACGATGTGCATCGGTAACGTCCTTGCGGTTGCTCAGAACAACCTCAGGCGGATGATGGCTTACTCCAGCGTTGCTCATACCGGCTACCTGCTCTTGGCTTTGGTGGCATTGATTCGACAAGACGCGAGTGCGAACGTGTTGTTTTCGTATTTGGCTGCTTATGCTGCGATGACATTAGGTTTGTTCGCTTGTTTGGGAGAGATCGAGGCGGCAGGTGGCAAGTCGCATTTGGTCGGTGATCTTGCAGGAATGTTTTATCGACGACCTGCGGCATCGATCGGTCTTACCGTCTCCTTGATCAGTTTGATTGGACTACCACTGACTGCCGGATTCTGGGCGAAGTTCATGGTGTTTGTGGGAGTTGTTTCCGATCGTCGCGTGGATTCAATAAGTCTCGTGATGGGCGTTCTTATGGCCTTTAATGCTGTAATCGCTGCTGGATATTACTGGCGAGTGCTAAGTACTCTGTACTCGAAGAGTGCCTCGAATGTGCCATTGAGAGTGTTTCGCCCAAGCCTTTTCGTTGCGTACACGATCTGCACAGTGCTTACCATCCTTTGGTTCTTCGTACCGGCATCGATGTAATGAAGTGGGCTTTCCTCGGTATAGGGCGTGTCACCCATCGCATGGTCGAAGCGGTTCGGGCCGCAGGTCATGAAGTAGTGGTGGGCGCAGGCCGGGATCCGAGTAAACTTCAGGACTGGCAAGATCGGTTCGGTGTACCGGATGGTACGACCGATTTCTATGAGGCGATCGATCGCTCCGATGTCGATGCCGTTTATGTTGCTTTCCCACCCTCGATGCACAGCCATTGGGCGATTGCTGCATTGCGAGCCGGAAAGAAAGTGTTGTGCGAGAAGGCTTTGGCAATTGGGCCTGAGGAAGCGGACGAGATCCTTGCGGTTGTTAAGGAAACCGGAAATGTTCTGGTCGACGCGACTGCTTTTCCACATCATCCACGGTCTGTGCAGATGCGAGCTGTGATCGATGGGGGTGAGCTCGGTGAGATTTGCCGCGTGAGTGTTGCTTGTAGCGTCGGCGGTATCCTTGAACGCCAAGACCATCGTTCTTCTTCCCCGATGGGTGGAGGATGTTTACTGGACCTGGGCTGGTACTGTGTGTACTCAACGGCTTGGTTAACGGGATTTGAAATCGACACGGTGCTGTCCGATGGCACGCGCGTGACGGACTCGCGTGAGTCCGCTTGGTATCAAGTTCAGTCGATCGCTAGATTGAAGCGATCCAAACTGGCGGCGTTAGCATCTCGAGAGAGCGTGGCACACCGTAGTCTCATTGCGAGTTGGGACTGCGGATATGAAGCGACGGGACGCAAATGGATCGAGATCGCAGGGACGAAAGCCTCTCTTATTTGCGACGATTTTCTAAGGCCTTGGGATATTGAGAAACCAAGGTTTTGGGTGCACGGATTCGATGGCAAAGCGAGAGCGGAACTCGGAGGTGTTGGGGTCTTCCAGGAATCCGAGTTGGTCAAACACGTTGCTTCAGTTGGTCTGCAGAAGAGCATCGAGGATTTGGAACTAGCAGTGACGGTTCAGCGAAGTCTCGCTGCAATCGAGGGTTCGCTCGATCGCGTGTAGTATCGTCACTTTGGTATCGTACTGCGTATCAAGGGGCGAGCCATTGCAAGCTACCGGTGTACTTCTCAACGGCATCGAGATTTAGTCGAAGCCCTAGTCCGGGCAGTTTGGGGATGATCAAGTATCCTTTGTCATCGATACTCCAAGGGGTCTCGACGATTTCATCGATGAAGGGTGACCCGGTGAGGTATTCAACAAATCGGGTGTTTGGAATAGCCGAAGCGAGTTGTAGGTCGGCGGCTAGTCCGACTGCGGTGTTCCATCCGTGAGGAACGAATTCGACCCCGTAATCTTGTGCCATCCAAGCGATACGTCTTTCTTCGCTCAGCCCGCCCACTTTGGTGACATCGGGTTGAATGATGTCGAAGGCGCGTTGAGATAGCCAGGGTAGGAATGCTTGGCGACGGGTCAGAACTTCACCGCCGGAGATGGGAACTGGGGAGTGTTCCCGAAGTTTAATGAAGTCGTCGATTGAATCGGGAGTTAAGGCTTCTTCAAACCAAGTGACATTGTAATTTTGAAGCATGCGAGCGGTTTGAATTGCCCACTTGTAGGATCGGTGCCAATAGGCATCGGATCCACCTGCGTCGACCATCAGTTGGCAATCCGGGCCGATCGCCTCCCGGGCCGCTGCGACGATCGCTTCGTCTATTTGCGCATTGTGACGGCCGAATGGGCCCCAGCCGATTTTGAATGCACGGAATCCTTGTTGTTTGACTTGTGCCAAGCTGTCTTTCATTTTCGATGGTTCCTGCATGAGCAAGGAAGCATATGGTTGGATTCGATCGATGTATTGCCCGCCGAGGAGTCGACCAACGGGTTGTCCGGTAGCTTGGCCAAGCAGATCCCACAATGCGATATCGATACCGCTAATTGCGTGAGTGATAGAACCACCTCGACCGAGCCAGAACATGTGTTGGTGAAGTTTCTCGCTGACTCGTTCGGGTTCTAAAGCGTTTTCTCCTTCGTACAGTGGACGAAGAACATCAAGGGAGGCTTGGACCAAGCGATCGTTGGTAAAAACGCTTCCGATGCCGATAAGTTTTGAGTCTGTATGAACGGCGATGAGAGTATGGACGCAGTCTTCTGGTTGGATTTCGTTGCTCCAGCCACCTTCGGGGGTTGCGCCACGTAGTCCAGCACAGGTGATTTTCGTGATTTTCATGATTGCTAGTTGTGAGGAGAATGAAGGGAGGTGTTGTAAGTTTGTGTTGTTCATTATGTAACTGAAGATCGTTTCCTACGATAGATCTCCACGTTTGGAACAAACTCGACATTGTTATCGAGTGGAAAGATCGGACGCGTGCATCGTTGGTGTCCGAGGCTTTTGAGGTTGGCGCTCGAAGAGCCGGGAGCATCGATCAAGAGCATGTGGCTGCACCAAGCGGCATACATCGCGTGTTGACAATGGGGGGACTTGATTACGACTGCATCGAAGTTCTTTGGGTTTTGGCCATTAGCGAAATAGAAAGAACGGTCGTAAAGATTTACAGCTCGGCTTGATACGACAATGGTGAAGTTGCGAGATTCAAGCACAACTGTTTTTCCCGCGTCCCATAATTCTCCGAAGGATTCGCTTCGAAAGAGCCCATCGCTGATCGATTTCACCCGTGCTTCGATGGCGATCGGTTCGAATCGTGATGGGTCTAGGGTTCCACCGAGGGTAAGAGATACAGTGTTTCCGATCCCAGCTTGGGAAGCATGTTCGACCGCTGTTTGGTCGACGATGGGTAGTAACGTTCGTCCGGAGTAAGAGCATTCGAGTAGGGCTTTGAGGATCGCGTTGCTATCGCCGGAGGCTCCTGAGCTTGTGGCGTCCGCTGCATCGACAAGTCCGATTGTGCTTTGCGGTTGGCTAGCTTTGGAGCTGTGGATTTGCAGGACGAGTTTCTGCATCTCGTTGAGTGAAATAAGGGGGACTTGCATTTGCTCTCGGTAGGACCAGAACTCGTGAGCAATAGCGAGAGCGGTTTGTTCTGCGGGCGATTCCTTGTCGTCGGTGACGACGAAGACCGCAGAGCCGAGTTCAGGCACATCTGTAAAAGGGTTGCCGATAAACATTCCAGCGCTGAGTCCGTGAGGACCTTGCTCGACCAACTTAGCTTGATCGATACATCTTCCAAATAAGCCTGTTTCGGTGATCAGTTCGTCACCTCGGACGAGAGCCGGGATTGGAACGCGAACGGTGAGTGGACGAACATTATCACGCAGGATTCTCAACAAAAGATTTGCGGATCGGACACCGGTTTGAAAGAAATCAACGTGTGGATAGGTGTGGTAGGCGACGATCGCATCCGCGTGTTGAAACATTTTCTTCGTTGCGATGCCGTGCAGGTCTAAGGACAGGACGATTGGAATATCTTCACCGAAGATGGCCCGTGTGTGTTCGAGCAGATAGCCTTCTGGATCAAGTTCGTTTTCTGCGCACATTGCCCCGTGCATACAGAAGTAGATAGCATCGATCGAACCGGACTTCGAAGCGAGTTTTAAATCTGCCAAAAAGTCTTGCTGGATCGTTGTCCAAGCATGCGCGTCGAGGGTACCACCAGAGGTGATGAAAAATGCACTATAGGCTGGAACAAGTTCGACTTGAGGATCGTTGTCGAAGACGCTTAGCGCTCCACCGATCTCGTTGCGCACAGTGCGATGATAATCCAGGAGTTGTGCTCCTCGCCGAATACCAAAATCGCTCGTGTGGCTTTTATTGGGATTAAACGTTGAGACTTCTTGTTTACATTCAGCGATTAGAATTCGGTAGTTCATATTCTTCAAGAATGGATGATTCTAGGTCTCGGCGTAGTAGGTCATAGGGGAAGAAAACAAAGATAGTAAGAAGTAGTAGAATTGCAGCGGCTGAGTAAGCAATTGCAGCAATTACAAGCATGCCTGGCAAGCCGAGGGATACCTTCCAAGCACCGACGAGCAAGGGTGCGAAACCAGAGAGGATCGCACCAAACAAATTGAGGATTCCCACCGCGGTCGCACGTGATTCCTTCGCGATGACTTCAAAGGCGGCTGGGAAGATATTGCCCATCATCCATCCTGACAGAAAACCAAATGCGACAAGTAAGATCTTCAAATTTTCAAGCCGATCAACTTGACCAATGGCAACGAGGATCGGCGCACAACCGATGAGGCTTACAAGTAGCGCGGCGAATCGTCCGGATTGAAATTTCGATCGCCAATAGTCTGCAACGAAACCTCCGACGAATAATCCCACGAGTGTTGCGGACTGCAGGTATGCGGTCGACGTCCAACCGGCTTGAGCCATCGTTAGTCCAAATTTCTCTTGGATGTAGCTCGCAAGCCAACTGTAGATCATCCATAGACCGAAGACGAATAAGGGGAAGATCAAACAGAGTAGACAAAAGGTTGGTGTGCAAAAAAGGGCTAGTATGTGGCGACTCCACGATTGATTCGTTATTGATGGCTCATATGGGTTTGCATCGTCGTCTGTGGGGTGGGAATAACTACGAATTGTTTCTTGTCGAGGAAGGTGACTTAAGAAGAACCATGCGTAGGGGAGTGCGTAGAGCAAGCCGATTGATCCCAGAAGAAAAAACGCTTGCCGCCAAAGGCCTGATTGAGCCATCGCTCCGCCGATGGACGCGCCTGCGACGATTCCTACGATTTGTGCGGTGGTCAAACTTGCTACTGCCTTGGATCTCCATTTCTGCGGGGTGGCTTCGGATGTCAGCGCGATGGCGGCTGGCATAAAGAGTGCTTCGGAGATTCCCATCGCGGCACGCAACCCAAGAAGCATGGTTGCAGATGTCGATAAGCCGGTGAGGATAGTCACTACGCTCCAGAGCACCAAGCTAATGACAACCATGTTGCCTTTGGGGAATCGATCGGCCAGGATTCCAGCGATCGGACAGCCTAAACCGTAGACCCAGAGGAAGACTGTTCCGGTGAGTCCGAGTTGAAGGTCTGTCATTTGCAGGTCGGTTTTCAGAACCGGGAACATTGCAAAGATAGCTTGTCGATCGCAGTAATTCAGGAGGTATGCGAACCACATCCAGACGACAACAGCTATGGTGGATAAAGCAGTATTGGAATGTTCTTTTTGCGGGAACGAAGACTGCATTTCCAAAAAATCCTACTTGTGTTAATGACCAAGACTTAAGTGTCTAGTGTATCAGTTGAAGATAGTGGCTGCATGCGATCAAGGTGGAGCTTACGAGTAAAACTACACGTTTGTCGCATCGGCTGATCTGGGGTGGAAATCATTCTCTTAGACGGGAATTGCTTCCATATAGTCCGCTGTTCTGGTAGCGTAGAAGTGCTTGAGCAGGGGTTCGAGCAATGGGAAGGATGCTTCTGGATGTTTCCCATTGGAAGAAAAGGGTACACGCGGACATTGATTAGGGAAAAGAATGCGTACAACAATGGTAAAGCTACGGAGTTGGCAACTCTTGATGGCAGCAGCGGTCGGTGTAATATCGAATTCGATGGTTTACGCGGTAGTGGAGGAGGATACTTCGGTGGATCGCACCGTATTGCCGATCCATGAGCCGCTGCGTCCGACGTATGAAAACTTGGATGCACGTGATGCGAAGCCGCCG
>Ga0255126_1000035_pt1 | contig 50308 bp, 56 predicted proteins | sample Law_Miss_RepA_8d_FD_188556 | JGI IMG/M metagenome (GOLD analysis project Ga0255126, IMG submission 188556) | Freshwater microbial communities from St. Lawrence River, New York, United States - Law_Miss_RepA_8d | ecosystem: Environmental > Aquatic > Freshwater > River | place: USA: New York... | reverse complement strand
GCGAGCGCCCGGTAGTGGTGGGCTTTGGGCCGTGCGGCATGTTCGCCGCCCTGGCGCTGGCGCAAATGGGCTTCAAGCCCATCGTGCTCGAACGCGGCAAGCCCGTGCGTGAACGCACCAAGGACACCTGGGGCCTGTGGCGCAAAAAGGTCCTCAACCCCGAGAGCAATGTGCAGTTTGGCGAAGGCGGCGCAGGCACCTTCTCGGACGGCAAGCTCTACAGTCAGATCAAGGACCCGCGCCACCTGGGCCGCAAGGTCATTGATGAATTCGTCCATGCCGGCGCACCCGCCGACATCCTGTACGCCGCACACCCGCACATCGGCACCTTCAAGCTGGTCAAAGTGGTGGAACACATCCGCGAGCAGATCATCGCGTTGGGCGGCGAGATCCGCTTTGAGCAGCGCGTGAGCGATGTGCTGCTTTCGCCCACCGCTGGTGGCCAGCAGCTCACCGGGCTGCAGGTAGAAGACCTGCGCACGGGCCAGAGCCACACCCTGTACACGCGCCACGCCGTCATGGCGCTGGGCCACAGTTCGCGCGACACCTTTGTCATGCTGCACCGCCGTGGCGTGGCCATGCAGGCCAAGGCGTTTTCCATAGGTGTGCGCATCGAGCACCCGCAAAGCGTGATCGACCAGGCCCGCTGGGGCCGCCATGCGGGCCACCCACTGCTGGGCGCGGCCGATTACAAGCTGGTGCACCACGCGCAAAACGGCCGTGCCGTCTACAGCTTTTGCATGTGCCCCGGCGGCACCGTGGTGGCCGCCACCAGCGAGCCGGGCCGCGTGGTGACCAACGGCATGAGCCAGTACTCGCGCAACGAACGCAATGCCAACGCGGGCATGGTGGTGGCCATCGACCCGCCCGATTACCCGCTGGACACCGCCGCTTGGCGAGCGGCTTTTAGTGACGAAGACGGCGCGCAACTGGCGCACGAAGCCCAAGAACTCGCCGCACAACAGCCCCCTGTGGCGCACCCGCTGTCCGGCATCGTGTTGCAACGCCAACTCGAAACCCGCGCCTTTGAAGTGGGCGGCGGCAACTACGAAGCGCCCGGCCAACTGGTGGGCGACTTTTTGGCGCAACGCCCCTCCACCACCTGGGGCAGCGTGTTGCCGTCCTACAAACCCGGTGTGAAGCTGGTCGATCTGGCCGAGGTGTTGCCGGGCTACGCGGTGGCCGCCATGCGCGAAGCGCTGCCCGTGTTCGGCCGCAAGATCAAGGGCTACGACATGGCGGACGCGGTGATGACCGGGGTGGAGACACGCACCTCTTCGCCTTTGCGCATGCCGCGTGGCGAGGATTTTCAAAGCGTGAACACCCGAGGTCTCTACCCCGCAGGAGAAGGCGCCAGTTATGCAGGGGGCATTTTGTCGGCGGGTGTTGATGGCATCAAGGTTGCCGAGGCCTTGTCCATCGATGTGCTGGCCTCACGCTGAGGCCTGCCCGTTGATGCGGCAGTGGCAAGTGCACGCCAGTTCATTCAACTGAGTCGTATCCAGCGTCAACAGGCTGGCTGGCATGCCATTGTGGTCAAGCCCAGTCGGCAAGTCTGCACCGCGCCAGATCCCCAAATGGGCTTCCAACACACCCAAGGCCCTTTGAAACACGTCATCGGGCTCGCAATGCGTGCGCGCTGTATCGACCAGGCGAATGGGTAAAGATGTTTGAACAGCCTGGTGCAAACACACCAAAAGCCAGCTGGCCCTGCGCTGCATCGCCGTGTGGTGGCTCGCACAAAAAGCCATTTGCGTCATCTGCCGAATCAAGCGCTGCGAAGCCTCGGCCGCCGTGACAAGCCAAGGTGCATAACGCCGGGGATCGCGTCGCACAATGGACCAATCCATTCGGTGCATATGACCACCACGCAACACCTGCGCCTGCAACTGTGCCCCGGTCAACATGTCTGGAAACCAAAAACCACGATGACCAACGACCGCCATGGTGGCATCACCCCATGCGGGCCGGTTTGGCGACAAACCGACCAGGCTGTCATCTGGAAAGTAGGCCCAGTCCATATGATGGGGCAAGTCTGTCGGCCAAGGTCCTGGCTCGATGTGTATCCGTTCAAAATCAGCGCCAGTACCCGGGAGATCCAGCAGCATTTTCTGCAGCAACGTGTTGTGGGTTGTTTCGATCATCACGTTCTTGGAACCGACCTTTCTGCATTGGAATCATGCAAGATCAAACGGTCTGTATTTTTCTACCAAAACCCATTGTATGTTCTCTATCGAACAATAAAAGCCCTTAAGTTGCCTTTTAATACGGCATGGCTTGCAACATATACTTGCGCCAAACAAGCCATGCCTCGGACCTGATCAATTTGCTTCCCGCCCATGCGGTCATTGAAATGCACCACCCTCGGGTGTCCCCCGTGAATTTTTTTCAAAACGGATTCATCCTTCAACTGACACCCCAAGATCAGGCGCTGGTGCAACAAATTTGCGTGCCTGTAGAGCTCAAGTCCGGGCAGATATTGTGCGGATCCGGGCATGAAGCAAATGCTGAGGTTTACTTTCTGACGGGGGCAACCGTTGCCCTGCTGGTACAAGACCATCTCAATGCCACGGTCGCCGTGGGTTTGTTGGGCACCGAAGGCGTGGTCGGTATCTCCAGTGTGCTGGCCTCTTCATCGGACCACCTGACGTTTCAGGTTCAGACTTCCGGAGCCGCATGGTGTGCGTCCAGCGCCGCATTGCGCAGCGTCATGTCGGCCAAGCCTGAAGTACTTTGGTTTGTCTCCAGATACCTTTGGCAACTGGTGGAGCACATCGCCCAAGTCACCGCAGAAATTCAGTCGCACGACATACGTCGTCGCCTGGCCTCCTGGTTGCTGCTTTCTGCTGAAAAAGCGCAAACACCCACACTGCATCTGACCCACGAGCACCTGGCCCGCATGCTCGGGGTCCGGCGTGTCAGCATCACCCTGGCTGCCGGTGAACTGCGGGACTTGGGTCTTCTGAACTACAGCAGGGGCTGTTTGCACATTGTGGACAAGGCCGCTCTTGAGAGAATGGTCCACGTCAATGGATGGACTGCTGGATAGCGGACACCCCTCTGAGAAGACGCCGACTCAGCTCACCGCTTTGCGAAAAGCCAGCCGTCATATGTTCGACAACGAACATATGAACAGGGAAAACCCTGATAAATTAATCAAAATTGCATGAATTCAACATAAAAATATCAAATATGCCATCGAGACAAGCTGTTTCAAACCACCTCCTCGACTCACTTCCAGATTCTGTTCATGCCGCATTGGAGCCCCATTTTGAAATTGTCGAGCTGCGAGTAGGACAGGTTTTGCATGCCCCAGGCAAAGATTTGGGACATGTTTATTTCCCGACAACAGCCATCGTTTCCTGGGTGTACGTTCTGGAAAATGGCGACTCCACCGAGATCGCCATGACCGGGCACGAGGGCATGGTGGGCCTGTACCTTTTGTTGGGCAGCAGCTCCACGCACAACCAGGCCGTGGTTCAAACAGCAGGCTCGGCCATCCGCATACGACTGAGTACCGTTCTCAACAGTTTCAACGACGACACGGCTGTGCAACGGATCTTGCTGCAATTTACCCAAGCCCTGTTTGCCCAAATGGGGCAAGCCACCGTTTGCAAGAAGCACCACCGCACCGAAGAACAACTGTGCCGATTCTTGTTGTCCATTCTGGACAGACATGATCGCCCCAGCCTCCAAATGACCCATGAGTGGATGAGCCAGTTGTTGGGCGTTCGGCGTGAAGCGGTGAGCCTGGCAGCTGCCAAACTCATGAAAGACGGGCTGATCCGATACTCACGCGGGCACATCCATGTCCTTGACCGCCACGGTCTCGAAGATCGAGCATGCGAGTGCTATGGCGTTGTCCAGCAACAATACAAAAAGCTGCTGAACTGGCCAGTACAAGAGATGCCCACGCTTTTGGACTTTTAAATCGAAACCATCTGATTGCGAATGGCGTAGCGGGTCAAATCGGCCACTTTGTGCAGGCCCACCTTGCGCATGATGTTGCGGCGGTGCACCTCTACCGTACTGGGCGCAATGAGCAAATTGCGGGCGATTTCCTTGGATGAATAACCATCGGCAATCAGGCGCAACACCTGCTCTTCGCGTCCTCCCAATTGTCCGCGCACGGCGCCGTCGCCTGAACGGAATTTGCGCACACTCTCCACCATTTCCGTGGCCGCTGACTGGCACAGGTAAACGCGGCCTGCAGCGGCTGCACGAATGGCTGACATCAACTCGTCAATCCCACTGGTGGTCGACACGTACCCCTTCACGCCTGTATCCAGGATTTCGATGATCGAATTGCGATCAGCGTCCCCGGAAAACGCCACCATGTTTTTGACCGGCGGATTCGACGAAATATGGTGCATCAGAGCCAGATCCTGATGCCCTTTGGCGTGCATACCGATCAACACCACATCGGGTTCGGCTTCGTCACACAAGGCACATGTTCGCTCATCGGTATCGGCCATACCCACCAGATTGATGTCATGGTGTGTGCGCAGCACCGCTGCGATGCCCTCGGAAACAACCTTGTGCTTGGATGACAGTAAAACGCGAATGGTCATGATGGTATTCCTTCAAACGATGAACAAAAAGTCATTCATTGACTAAATCAACCGGGATTCAATGGCCCCATCACTCCCTGACTGCAGCGGATGCGTCTGCACCTCTTGCATTGACTTTACGCACGAGGCTTGCATTTGTATGTTCGATGAAGCACATAGACAACAAGTGGGCGTCAAAATAAAACTCATTGAATGGCGCTGCCATGCAGCGGGTATCCAGGGGCTCGCAGTCCAGGTTCAAGCGCTTTCATTTTTTCTGCCGTGTGCAACGCTTCTTTCAAATGCTCGTGCGCATTGAAGACATGGTGCTTGGCCAGTTTGGCATGGTGCAAAGCGGCCTTGAAGGCGCCCGCTTCATGGTGCCGTGAAGCTTCCTTGTTTCGCTGATAGGCGTACAGCAACTCTTCCGATGCACGTTGGTAACGGTCGCTCATGGTTTCCACAAATGCTTTTTCAATCAGTTTGATTTCATCGGTCATGGCAAATTTTTTCCTTATGGCGGAGATCAACAGGTCACAGAATCGGCCCACTCACACCAGGCCGTTGTCCTGCATGTAGCGTTGCAAAGACATCCGTCCGGGGCAATTGAGTTTTTGATAAATGTGGTGCAGGTGCAGCTTGGCAGTGCCCTCACTGATGAACAATTTGCTCGCAATTTTTTTGTTGGGCCAGCCTTCGGTCACCATGCGGGCCACCATCATTTCGCGCGGTGTCAGCACACTCGAGGCTTGTGCTTTCATCTTTTGCTGCTCCAGCAACAAGGACATGGTCTTCATGGTCAGGTCCCGGTCCAGCCACTTTTCGCCTTTGTGCACAGATTTGATGCAACGCGCCAACACCTGTTTGGATTTGTCCTTGGACACCAGCCCCGGCACCCCCATGTCTATGACACGCATGACTTCGCCAATGGGGGCCCCGGTGAACACGACCGGATGGGTCGAGAGCTGTCGGGTCTTCATTTCTTCGATCAAAGAAAAGCCACTGCGTTGGGTCAGTGACAAGTCCATCACCAGGATGTCGGGTTGGTATTTCTGCACCGCCTCCCAGGCTTCGTCGCCGTTGCTCACGCAGGCCTTGACCGAAAATTCAGGTGAATCGTTGAAGGCATGGGACAAACCATCCAGCATCACGGGATGGGGATCAGCCAGGACCAAATCAATATTCATGGGGGATATCCTTCACTGTGTGACCGTCGGCGAACATGGACCATTCCAAACAGATGCGCACATGCCCGAGCATTTGCACAACCTTAATGTCGGCATGCACCGCAAAAAATCCTCTGAAATGGTGATGCGCTACTTTCAAACCAGTAAGGCATCTATACCGTGAAAAGTGAGCCGCCTAACGCAAAGTTCCAGGTCCTTTGCGCGACTCAGCGCGTCGAGGCGCCAGGACTGCGCACAGTGCTCGATAGCGTTTGAGCGTTTTTTGCGCACGGCCCAAAACCGTGTCCGATGGAAACGTGCCCGCACCCAGTTCGCCAAAATCCCGCCCTGTCAGCAAGGACATGCCATCACCGACACGGTCAATGGCGTGGATATGAAAACGGCCTTGTGCCACCGCCTCCACCACGGCAGCATCCAGCATCAGATGCCTGCGGTTGCGCGCGGGCATCAACACCCCTTGCTGACCGTCCAGCCCCAAGGCCTGACAAGTGCGAAAGAAGCCCTCAATTTTTTCATTGATACCCCCCACAGGCAAAATTTCACCGTGCTGGTTGAGTGCCCCGGTCACGGCCATGCCCTGGCGCAATGGCAAGCCCGACAAACTGGACAGCAAGGCATAGAACTCTGCACAAGAAGCCGAGTCGCCCTCCACACCGCTGTACTCCTGCTCAAAAACCACCGAAGCGTTCATGGCCAAAGGGGCCATGTGCGCGAACAAGGCCGACAGGTAACTGTGCAAAATCAGCACGCCCTTGTCGTGTATGGGGCCCGACATGTCCACCTCACGCTCGATGTTGAGCAAGCCCTCATCGCCTGCGTGTGTGCGGGCCGTGATGCGCACCGGAATGCCAAACCGATAGTCGCCCAAATCGACCACGGTCAGGCCGTTGATTTGCGCCACGGCTTCACCCGTCACGCTCAAAAGACGCTCACCGTCGGCGATCGTCTCCAGAATGCGTTGCTCGGGGTAATTGAGCCGCTGGGTGCGTGCATGCCTGGCTTGCAGCACATCTTCTGCCTGCACAAATGGCGCACCACGCTGACACGCCACGGCATGGCTTTCCATCATCAGTGCCTCTGACAAGCCAAAAATCGCACTTTGTCGCGCCTGATCGTCGGCCTGGCGATGGGTTTCTTCAATCAGTGCAGCGACGGCAGACGCCGAAAAATGCAGCAAGCCCATGCGCGCACAGGTGTGCGCTACAAAAATGGCGGTGTCATGCGCCGTTTGCGGCGAGGCCTTGAAACTCTCTGCAAAGTCGACCTTGCAACGAAAGCGGCGGGCAAACTCCGGGTCGCCTTCTTGCACCGCGTAATACTCTTCGACCGACGCAATCAACACGATTTTGACCTCCACATTCACCGCTTCAGGCTCCAAAGAAACGGCAGCAATGGGCGCATGCATCATGCCCGGCTCTTCAATCTGCAAACGGCCGCTGCGCAAGAAGCGGCGCAGCTTTTCCCACACGGGCGCATCGGCCAGCAAATCACGCAAATGCAGCATCAAAAAACCCCCATGCGCCTTCAGCAGGCTTCCGGCCCGAATTTTTGAAAAATCGGTGACCAGCTCACTGCCATCCGACTCGTACTCGATGCTGCCAAAAATCGCTCTGAACAAGGGGTTGTCTTCCAGAATAACCGGCGCGCCCTGCAACGAATGGTTATCCACCACGACATTCACCAACAACAAACTCAAAATCGCTTCCAGCGCAGCCTGGCGGGCCTCTTCGTCCTCTGCTGGCTGAAACAACTCCAGGTTTTCCATCACCGCATGTTGAACCTGCGACAAAAAAGCCTGCAAGCGAGCCGCCTCCGGCTCTGACAATTTCAAACCCTGGCGAACCGCATCGATCTCACGGTCCAGCGTAGGTTTGAGGGTTTGCCTGCGCAAGGCGGACAAGCCCTCGTTCATCACCCGATCCAGGGCACGCGTCTTTTCGAGATACCGCGCAATCTCCAGCCGAAGTGCTTCTTCCGCAGCGTCCATCTCCACCCGCTTTTCGGGTGTGAACGACAAGGCCTTGCCCGCGGTCACGGGCTCACCTGAATCGTCTTTCAGGGTGAACACCATGTGTCCTTCATCGCGCATCAAGGCAAAGTGGTGTTTTTCTGCGTACGCACTGAGCGCTGCATAACCTCTGTCGTCTTCGAATTTGTACACACGCTCCAGGCGCTTGCTTTCAACCTGAAAATCATCCTGTGCCAAACGCTTGGGAATTTCTGTCTGCAAACGTTTGGCCAGCTGGCCCATGCCCTGCCTGAAGGCTCGCCCTTGACCTGCAGGCACACGCAATGCGATCGGCCGCTCGGGGTCGTCAAAGTTGTGCAAGTAACACAAGTCCGGCGGTGTGGGGCGCTGCGACGCTTGGGCGTGCATCATTTGGCCCAACAAGGTGGTGCGGCCACTGCCGATTTCTCCCAGTACAAACAAGTTGTAATCGCGCTGGGCCATCTCCATGCCAAATCGGGCGGCTTGCTCAGCCCGAGCCTGACCTATCCAGGGCAAGGGGTACTGCACCAATTCCGCCGTGCTGGAAAAACCGAGATTTTGAGGGTCAACGCACCGACGAAGATCGGTTGAATTCAATTCGAATGGGGACATGTGATGCACCATGAATGCCTGGAGCCAGCATGTCGGTGCGTCAGGCCACTGACGGCAGTCTGTGCTGGACTTAAATTCAACACCCCATCATTCACACCGAGTTGAAAGGCCTTGCACCATGACCGACAGCCAACAGACCACTGCCACCCTTGCCGAAATGGGCACAGACATCCAACAAACCCTGCAAGAGGCCATGCAGCAAACCAAACCCGCCCTTGGCAAGATGGCCGAACGCATGAGTGAGCGTTTGCAGGATTTGGCCCATCAAGGCAAAACGGCCGCACTGGAGACCCAACACAAAATTGAAGACCAGGCCCGTCAAGTCAAAACCACGGCCGAGCATCACATCCAGCAAGCCCCATTCAAATCCGTCATGGTGGCCGCAGGAATTGGACTTCTGGTCGGCGTCATGACCACGTGGTTGATGCGTGAACGTAGCCACTGAGTCGGTCAAGACCATGCCCAGACAGTGGTTGAAAATCTTTTTATTGCCGCCTGAACTGCTGCGCAGCCATGCACAAGGCTACGCAGACCTGGCGTCTGAGGAATTGACCCAGCTTGCCTGCCAGCTGAAAAATCGCTTGCTGCTTTGGTTATGGGGGGTTTTCAGCTTGTTGCTGGGCTTGGGCTTGGGCGGGGTGGCCGTGCTGCTGTGGAGCGCCTTGCCCGAGTTGAACCCGCAGCGGTCCTGGGTCTTGCTGGCCTTGCCCCTGTCCTTGTGCCTTTTGGGTTTGACTTTGGCCCGCAGCGCAAGCCTGCAGAAAATGACGCCCCTGTTTCCCAAACTTCGGCATCAGCTCCTCTTGGACAAGCTGAACTTGCAACAAGCCGCCAAACCATGAACAACGCACCCCGCGATCCTGCGCAAGCCACCTTGCCCCAACCATCCTGGAGTCCCGAGCAACGCCTGACGGCGTCGCGACTTCAAATGGCCCAGGCCTTGCGTCAATCTGTGGGCGCGCTCTTGCTGCAGCGCGTGCTGGGCGCTATCGCATCACCCTGTCTCCGTGCTCAGAAAGCCGCCTCTTGTGGCGTCTGCAGCAGCGCCTCAGGTTCGTGCCCCGCACGCGCAACACAGGCGCAAGCAGCGGCCAACAGCAATGCAGCACGCACAGCGGCGGCACAACCACCCAGCGCGCAAGAACAAAAGACGCCCGCCTGATGCAGCTGCTGAAGTTTTCATGGCGTTTTGCGAAGACAATCCAGCCATGCACGATGACGAAACACCCCCTCAGCCTGCGCCTGAGGCCCCAAGCAAACAAGCGCGCAACCCCCTGCATGGATTGACACTGGAGAACATCGTCACGCAGTTGGCCGATTTTTATGGATGGGACGATCTGGGTACCCGCATCCCGATCCGGTGCTTCACACACGATCCGAGCATCAATTCCAGCCTGAAGTTCTTGCGCAAGACCCCTTGGGCACGCGAGAAGGTGGAAAGCCTTTACCTCTTCATGCTGCGCGATCAAAAACGCCAACGCCTTTAAAGCCAGGGTCAGCTTTGAAAATTCAAGCCCCTGACAAAGACGAGGCCAGCATCGTGCCTCTGCATTTCCTGGCCCCACACCAGCACGGATAGGCCAACTTGAGCGCTTCGGTCAAGGGCTCGTCGCTCACCAGCCCGTAATCAAAACTCAACTCCTCACCCCGAAAAATAGGCCGCCTGGCCTTGATGTAGATCCGGCCCTTGACCTCATCGGGCTCGCAATTGGGTTGGCACGAATGGTTGATCCAGCGCGACGCATTGCCGCCATGCAAACCATCGATCACGCGCTGGTCGTCGATGTGAAAATAAAACGTGTGGTTTGGATCTTGCGGATCGTGGGGATGGCGCCGCAAGGCTTCTTGCAGGGTGATGACCTCCCCCACGTATTCCAAAATCGTCTCGCCCGGTACAAATGTGCGCAACGCGAAAACGCCCTGCCCATGCACCGCCGAGGGCCGAACCTCTGTTCCCGGTTGACGCAGGGCAGCCGCCGATTTGGAGCGCCTCACGACTGGCCCATGAAGCGCAACATCAGCCGACCGATGCGGGGGCCATCGTGCCCGGCCTGCAGGGCCGCCAGTTTGTCCTGGTACACCGATTCCCCGTGCAGGGTGCGACGTTTTTCCAGCAAAAAGGCGCTGTACTCAGGCTCAAATTCCGGGTGCGGCTGAATGCACAGCACCTGTTGCCCAATGGCATAAGCGGCAATCGGGCAATGCGCATTGCTGGCCAGCAAACGCGCTCCTTGGGGCAACTCCAGCACCTGGTCCTGGTGGCTGGCCAACAGACTCAGCTGCGTCAGCGCATTCATGACAGGCGAAGGTTCATGCCATGTGTAGGTGGTCCGCCCAATGCCCCAGCCTTGGGGGGCCCGGGCCACCTTGGCGCCCAGACAATGGGCGATCAACTGGTGACCGAAACAAACGCCAATGAGTTTTTTCTGTTGCACCAGCAAGTGCGTCACACGCTGGCGCAATTCAAGCACCCAGGCTTCATCGGAGAATGCATCGGCACGGCTGCCCGTCAACAGCACCGCATCGTAAGGGTCAAAGGACGCGGGGTATTGCCCGTGGCGCGCACTGAAAGCGTGCATCTCGCCTGCAAAGCCGACCGTGCGCAACAAGCGCTCGAACATCGCGGCATAACTGCCCCAAATCGGCACGGCCGCCGGGTCCAGTACATCGTTGTCCAGGATGCAAAGTTTCATGCAAGCAGGCTTCTTCGGTTAAAAAAAAGGGCAATCGGTACAGCGTTCACGGCAGTGTTTTGCCAGCCAAATGATACTCGCATGAAGTCATTTCTCGTTTCTTGCTGGATCCTGGATTTTTGACCAAGCGATGAACGCGCCAACCACCCCATCTGTCCAGTGGATTGGACGACAAGACTGCGACAGGCGCTGGCCTCGGACTCTGTTTTAATTTGTTTCGAGTTATGCCGCCAAACAGCTTTGAAAGGTGAATCCATATGTCATGCGTCATGGGTTGGGATGAATGGGCCAGTCACGATGCCGTGGGCCTGGCCGAGCGGGTCCGTCGTGGCGAGTTGACGCCCACAGAGCTGGCCCGCCAGACGGCAGCGGGCATTGCCAAAGTCAACCCGGCACTCAGCGCCGTGGTCGAAGTGTTTGACGACCTGGTGAGCGAACCCACTCGCGACGGCATGAACCCCGAAGGGCCGTTTGCGGGCGTGCCCTACCTGATGAAAGACCTGGGACCCACGCTCAAGGGCCGCTTGCAGGAGATGGGCTCGCTCCTGATGAAGGGCAACCGGGCCACGGCCGACAGCTACCTGGCCGGGCGCATCAAGCAGGCCGGACTGAACGTGATTGGCCGCACCACCACGCCCGAGTTTGGCGTGTGCAGCTCGGCAGAGAACCCCGCCGTGTATGTGACGCGCAACCCCTGGGATTTGCAGTACACCACCTGCGGCTCATCGGCCGGTACAGCAGCGGCCGTGGCGGCGGGTGTGTTGCCCCTGTCGCACGCCACCGATGGCGGCGGCTCGATCCGCATCCCTGCGGGCTTCAACGGCAACATCGGCCTGAAGGCCTCGCGCGGCGTGTTCTCGATCGCACCCGGCGCATCCGACCTCACAGGCCTGGTGTCCACCCAGGGCTGCCACAGCCGCACCGTGCGCGACACCGCCGCGTTTGTGGACCATTGCCGCGGCGGCGCGCCGGGCGAATTCATGCCCTACTGGTCGCCTGCCGAGCCCTACAGCACACTCATCCAGCGCGACCCGGGGCGGCTGCGCATCGCCTTGTCACACGAATGGGGCCACTACCGCGCCGTGCCGCACTTTGTGGCCGAACTCGAACGGGTGGGCCGCTTTCTGGAAGGCTTGGGCCACCACGTCGAATGGGCGCTGCCGGATGTGGACCTGGAGGCCGCTTTTGCGGCGCAGACCACCTGCTACATCAGCAACTTTGCGCAAACCATCACGAACCTGCTCAAACCCATGGGGCTGGCGCGGCCACCGGCTGATTTGGTCGAGCCGATCAACATCAAGATTTGGGAAGAAGGCCTGAAAACCAGCTACACCCAACGTGCGCAAATGCAGGCCGTGTTCAACACCACCTCGCGCGGCTTTGGCCAGTTCTTTGAAAGCTGGGACATCATCCTCACGCCCATCACCGCCCTGCCCACGCCCAAGCTGGGCACCACTGAATACTTGACGATCAGCGACAACCCCTCGGTGTACGACTGGTTTGAGAACCTCTGGCAAAACTTCGCCTACACCCCGCTGTCCAACCTGTGCGGTATCCCCGGCATCTCACTGCCCATGGCCACCCAGGACAACGGCCTGCCCCTGGGCATCCAGGCCCAGGCCCGTCAGGCCAATGACGGCCTGCTGCTGCAACTGGCGGCGCAGATCGAGCGGGCACTGGGGGGACAGTGGAACGATGGGCGTCGGCCGGGTGTGCATGTGTGTCAAGTCACTCCACGGTGACCGACTTCGCCAAATTCCTGGGCTTGTCCACATCCGTCCCACGCGCACACGCCGTGTGATAACTGAGCAGCTGCAGCGGCACCACATGCAGAATGGGCGAGAGCACGCCGTAGTGCTCGGGCATGCGAATCACATTCACGCCTTCGCTGCTCTCGATCTTCGTGTCGCCATCGGCCAGCACGTAGAGCACGCCGCCGCGCGCACGCACTTCCTGCATGTTGCTTTTCAGCTTTTCCAGCAACTGATCGTTGGGGGCCACTGTGACCACGGGCATGGCGCTGGTCACCAGGGCCAGCGGGCCGTGTTTGAGTTCGCCTGCGGCATAGGCTTCGGCGTGGATGTAGGTGATCTCTTTGAGTTTGAGTGCGCCTTCCAGCGCAATGGGGTAGTGCGTGCCCCGGCCCAAAAACAGCGCGTTTTCTTTGCTGGCAAATTCTTCGGCCCAAGCGATGATTTGCGGCTCCAGCGCCAGCACGGCTTGCAGCGCGGCGGGCAGGTGGCGCATGGCTTTGATGTGCCCGGCTTCTTCTTCGTCAGACAGGCGGCCTTTGGTCTGCGCCAGCGCAAGAGTCAACAAGAACAAACCTGCCAGCTGCGTGGTGAAGGCCTTCGTCGAGGCCACGCCGATTTCGGCTCCAGCGCGGGTCACATACGCGTGTTTGCATTCGCGCACCATGGCGCTGGTGGACACGTTGCAAATGGTGAGCGTGTGCGTCATGCCCAGGCTCTGCGCGTGGCGCAGCGCGGCCAGGGTGTCGGCGGTCTCACCACTTTGGGTGATGGTGACGATGAGGGTGCCCGGATTGGGCACCGATTCGCGGTAACGGTATTCGCTGGCGATCTCGACCTGGCAAGGCACTTTGGCGATGGCCTCGATCCAGTACTTGGCCACGCAGCCGCTGTAGTAGCTGGTGCCGCAAGCCAAGATCAACACGTTGTCAATCGCTTTGAAGGTGCTGTAGGCACCGTCGCCAAACAGCTCGGGCGTGATGCCTTCCACACCTTCGAGCGTGTCGGCAATGGCACGCGGCTGCTCGAAGATTTCCTTTTGCATGTAGTGGCGGTAGGGGCCCAGCTCGGCCGCGCCGCTGTGGGCGTGGACGGTTTTCACCGCACGGGTCACGGCCTTGTGGTCGCGGTCCACCACCCAGTATTTGCCCAGCTGAATATCGACCACGTCGCCTTCTTCCAGATAGACAATTTGGTCGGTCACGCCCGCCAGTGCCATCGCGTCGCTGGCCAGGAAGGTTTCACCCTGGCCCACGCCCAAAATCAGGGGCGAGCCGGCACGGGCGCCAATGACGCGCTGCGGTTCGTCTTTGTGGAACACCGCAATCGCGTACGCACCGTGCAGTTGGCGGATGGCGGTTTTGACGGCTTCAAACAGGTCGCCGTCGTACACGCTGTCGACCAAATGGGCAATGACCTCGGTGTCGGTCTGGCTGGCAAAGACATAGCCCTTGGCCTGCAGGGCGGCGCGCAGTTCTTCGTGGTTTTCGATGATGCCGTTGTGCACCAATGCGACCTTGCCAGGCTTACCGTCGGCTGCGCCCGTGCCGTGGCTGAAGTGCGGGTGCGCGTTGTGCACCGCAGGCGCGCCGTGCGTGGCCCAGCGGGTGTGGGCGATGCCGGTGCCGCCTTCGATGTGGTCGGCGCTCACCTGGTCCATCAGCTCGGCCACCCGCGAGGTGCTGCGGGCGCGTTGCAGGCCGCCTTTCGGCCCGTTCGCGCCGTTCAGGCTGGCCGCGTGCACGGCCACGCCGCAGGAGTCATAACCCCGGTATTCGAGCCGTTGCAGACCCTGAACGAGAACAGGAACGATGTTGCGGGAAGAAACGGCGCCGACGATGCCACACATGAAAGTCTCCTCAATTGGGGGAATGGCAGCGATGTTAGGCACGCCTTATAAAAATATCAGATCAATATTTCTCTATTTACGGTTTTTTATTTCATGAAACAAGCAGGATGAAATTTAATTTCACTAAAATTCAATACATGGAATCAAACGAACTCGACGCCATCGACTTGCAACTGCTCGACAGTCTGCAGCGCAACGCCAGCCTGAGCAATGTGGCACTGGCAGAGAAGGTCAATGTCTCACCGCCCACCTGCCTGCGCCGCGTCAAACGCTTGGTCGAGGGCGGCTGGATCGAGCGGCAGGTGGCCGTGCTCAGCACAGACCGGCTCGCTGCCACGCTGGGCCACGGGCTGACCGCCTTGGTCGAAGTGTCTTTGGACAAGCAGGGCAGCGAACACCTGGACGCCTTTGAAGTCCGCGCCGTGGCGCACGACGCGGTGCAGCAGTGCTGGCGCGTGTCGCCCGGGCCGGACTTCATGCTGGTGGTGCAGGCCCGCGACATGCCGCATTACCTCGCCATCAACCAGGCGCTGTTCACGCAGGACGCCAATGTGCGCAATGTGAAGGCTTTTTTTGCCACCAAAAGGGCCAAGTTCACGACGACTTGGCCAGTGCTGTCTTGATCCCGCCCAGGCTGGACCCCGACATTACTTTTTCTTTTGAGGCCGCGCCCAGTTGGCAATGCTGATCTGTTTGCCCCGTGCCACACTCAAGCTGCCGGGCTCGGTGCTCTTGGTGATGGTGGAGCCACCGCCCACGGTGCCGCCTGCCCCAATCGTCACCGGGGCCACCAGCACGCAGTTGCTGCCGATGTGCACATCGGCCTCGATCACCGTGCGGTGCTTGTTCGCACCGTCATAGTTGGCCGTGATGCTGCCCGCGCCGTAGTTCACCCGCTCGCCCACGGTGGCGTCGCCCAAATAGGCCAGGTGGTTGGCCTTGGCACCCTGGGCCAGGGTGGAATTTTTCACCTCGACAAAGTTGCCAATGTGCACTTCGGCGCCCAGCTGCGCACCGGGGCGCAAGCGGGCAAACGGGCCGATCAAGGCGCCCTCGCCCACGCTCACGCCCAATTTTTCGCCGTCGATGTGGGTAAAAGGGTGGATGACCGCGCCCGCTGCGATGGTGCAGTTGGCGATCACGCAGTTCGCGCCGATCTTCACGCCTTCGCCCAAGGCCACGCGGCCTTCAAAAACGCAATTCACATCGATCTCGACGTCTTGCGCGCAGTCCAGCTGGCCGCGCAGGTCAAAGCGGGCGGGGTCTTTCAGGCGCACGCCTTGTTCCATGAGGCGGTGCGCCTGGCGCAGCTGGTGGGCGCGCTCCAGCTCGGCCAGTTGCACCGGGCTGTTCACACCGGCCACCTGCAGTGCATCGGTGATCTTGTGCGCCACCACGGCCACGCCGTCGGCGACGGCGAACTTGACCACATCGGTCAGGTAGTACTCGCCTTGGGCATTCTGGTTGTCCAGGCGGGCCAGCCAAGCTTTGAGAAGGCGGGCAGGCACGGCCATGATGCCGCTGTAGACCTCCTGGATCTGGCGCTGCGCATCGGTCGCGTCTTTGTGCTCGACGATGGCCTGCACGGCCTCACCCTTTCGGAGAATGCGGCCGTAACCCGTGGGGTCGGCAAAGTCGATGGTGAGCAAGGCCAGCTTGTCACCGCCGCACTGCGCGATCAAGGCTTGCAGGGTATCGGCCTGCGTCAACGGCACATCCCCCGACAAAATGACCACCACGCCATCGTCGGCCAATGCGGGCGCGGCCTGCTGCACCGCATGGCCTGTGCCCAGCTGCGGCTCTTGGCGCACGCACTGCACCGCCAGGGCCTGGCCTGGGGCCAGCAACACGGGCTCTACCTGGTCAGCGCCGTGCCCGGTGATGACCACCGCAGAGCGGGCGTTCAACTGCGCCGCGGTGTTCAACACATGCTGCACCAGCGGCACACCCGCCAGACGCTGCAGCACCTTGGGCAAGCGGCTTTTCATGCGGGTGCCTTTGCCGGCGGCCATCACAACGACGTCGACAAGGGGGTTGGGTAAGCGGGTCATGGGGTCACAACTTTCTCAAGTAGCCACAGCTTGGTGACGATATTCAGATTCAGCTCAATTATCGCTGGCGCATCTCAGGCATATGATGTCACCCCAACGAGGCACTTCAAAAATGGTTTTTTCAAAATTCTGGTTTTTTTGTGTTGCCGTGACGGGCAGCTTGACACTGGCGGGCTGTGGCGGAGGTTCAACCCCGGCGCCGCAAAGCGTCTCTTGCGAGCTACCACTCAAATACGCTGACGGCATCAACGGCGGCTACCGCATTGACGCAGTCCCCGGCCAGGCGGTGCCCCGACAATTCAACGCCTGCAATCTGACGCAAATTCAGGCCGCCACGGTCAGTCTTTGCCTGGACCATCCACAAATCAGTGAGCTGAGCGCACAGCTGGTACTGCCCAACAACAGCACGCAAAGTCTGAATTTGCAGTCTGCACAAATCGCTGGTGGCACCTGCTTGCTGACCGGAAAACTCTTCACCATGACTTTGCCCAGCACAGCTTTGCCGAGCATCAACAGCTTGCAGGGTGATTGGACCGTGCGATTGACCGACACCAACCAGATATCCACGACACCGGTGGGTTATCTGGTCGGCTGGTCATTGAAGATGGACGGCACACGATGATCCGCTGGCTGGTGCTTGCCCTGGCGCTGCCGCTCTTGCAAGCTTGCAGCGCCATCAAGCTGGGTTACCAGCAGCTGCCCACGCTGTCTTACTGGTGGCTCGACAGCGCTGTCTCGTTCAACGATGCACAGGCCGAACGCACCAAGGAAGCGCTGGCCAACGTGTACCGCTGGCACCGCGGCCAGGAGCTGGCCACTTACAGCGACTTGCTGCAACGCACGGCCGAGTTGAGCCAAGGCAAGCTGCAAGCCGATCAGGTGTGCAGCGTGTGGAGCGAAGTGCAAGCCCTGATGGACCGGACAGCGCGGGTCACGATCACGCAGGCCGTGCCTGTGGTGCAAATGCTTGGGCCACGGCAGCTGAGCCATTTGGCCCGGCATCAGGACAGCAAAAACGAAGACTGGGACAAGGAGTGGCTGCAAGGCAGTGCCGCCGAACGCCTGGAGCGCCGACTGGACAAGGCGCTCGAGCGTTACCGCTCTTTTTATGGCGAACTGAATGCCGCCCAAGTCGCCTTGGTTAAAACCCAGGTCAGTCAATCGAGCTGGAGCCCGGAATGGGGTCGGCAAGAGCGTTTGCGACGCGAACAGGATTTGCTCAGCACCTTGCGGCAATCGGGCGTGGGCGCCGCCTCAGCCGCACAGGTTGAAGCCAACTTGCTGGGTGTGTGGCAGCGCTGGCTGACGCCACCCCATGAAGCTGGCCGCGCCATGGTGCAAAAAATGACCCGTCAAGCCTGCGACAACCTGGCCCAGCTGCACAACACCACCAGCCCTGAACAACGCCAAAGGGCGGCGCGCCGATTGCGGGCCTATGAGCAAGATATTCGCGAGCTGATCAAGCCCTGAGGCCCATCGGCCCGTCAGCTCAGCTTTGCAGTGCTTTCCACATCTCCATGTCGCGCTCGGCGGTCCAGATGCGGGGGTTCTTGATGCCGCTGGCTTCGTCATAAGCGCGGGTCACGTCAAACGGCAGGCAGTGCTCGTAAATGAACACATGACCGAAGACGGGGTCCATGGCCTTGCGGGTGTGGGCCATGGCAGCTTTCAGGTCCATCTTGGCCGCCACGGCTTCCTTGCCCGCTTGGTACAAGGTCTCCACCCAGCGCTGGGTGTAGTCCAGCGCCTTGTTGACGTTGGCGTTGCCCTTCATGGCTTCGCCGCGGCCGGGCACGATGAACTCTGCCTTCAGGGCGCGCAGGGCTTCCAGCGTGGCAGGCCACTCCTCCAACTGGGCGTCACCCGTGTAGACCCCGGCTTCGTACTCGACCAGGTCGCCTGAAAACAGTACTTTCTCTTCTTCCACCCAGGCGATCGTGTCGCCACGGGTGTGGCCAGGACCGGGATGCCAGATCTGCACCACCACGCCGCCCAGGTTGATGCTGAGCTTGCCGGGCACTTCACCCTTTGTGGGGTTGCCACCGCCGACCACCATGGTGGGCCAGGTCAGACCGGGGATGCTGTCGGCCCCACGGAACAGGCGCGGAAAGCGTTCCATCTCGCTTTTCATGTCCTGCGCACCGCGCTCCTTGATCAGGTCCAGGGTGCCTTCGCTGGCGATGATCTCGGTCGCGCCTTCGGCGGCGTAGGCGTAGGCGCCCAGCACGCGCACCGCGTGGTAGTGGGTCAGCAGCACGTATTTGATGGGCAGGTCGCTGACGGTGCGGATCTTCTTGATCAGGTCTTGCGCCATGGCCGGGGTGGCGGTGGCGTCGCTGACCATGATGAACCGGTCCCCAATGATCACGCCCGAATTGGGGTCACCCTCGGCGGTGTAGGCCCAGCAGTGCTGGCTGAGTTGCTCGAAAGTGATCTTTTTTTCGTCCAGATCGGCTTGGCTGGCGAATGCCTTGGTTGGTGCCTTGGTTGGTGCTTCGGTCAGGGTTTGGGACATGGAAATGGCTCCGGTCAATGAATGGGCTGGATTTTACCTAAACGAAATGCATTACGGATTGTTGAATTCCGACACCGGGTTCAGGCAGGACTGCCCAAGCCTTTTTCAAGCATGCCGATCACCTCTTCGGCAAAGGCGGCATAACTGATCGGCCCCCCGGGACGCAGCCAGGTGAAGGTCCAGTTGATCATGCCCAAAAGCATCATGGTCAGCGCCGTCTGGTTGGTCGGGGTGAGCCGATCGGGGTAGGCCCGTTTCATGAAACGGGTCATGGCCGCCACGATGTCACGCTGGCGGTTCAGGATCAACTCGCGCGGTGAAACCTGCGAGCTGCCAAGTGCCGGATCGGGCACATCGCCCAGAAACTGGGTGTCATTGAGCAAGGCCGCATGCCGGGTTGCCGAGGTCTCATATTCCTGCAAAAACGCCCGCACCAGCTCGTGCAGTGTGGCGCGCTCGTCCAGATTTTTGCGCTGTGCAATCGCCTCCGTTTGCGCAATCAAGGCCAACAGGCGCTGGGTGTGCCGATCCAGCAAGTCAAACAGGATCGCTTCCTTGCTCTCGTAATAGTGGTACAGCCGCGCCTTGGAGGTGCCGCAGGCAGCGGCAATCTCGTTCATGCTGGCTGCGGGGTAACTGCGATCGGCAAAGCACTGCGCGGCGATGTCCAGGATCGCGTCGCGCTTGATGTCGTGGGTGGCGGATTTGGGTCTGGCCATGCTGCTTTCAGGTCTGGCTCAAACCGGCCAGACCACCCCGTTGTCGTTGAGGATCGCGTCCAGTGGTTCGTCGTGGTCCTCAGGTTCCAGTTCGTCCAAAAACCCGTGTGTGTAGCCCAGGCCTACGGTGAACGGCTTGGGCTGCAAAGTGGCCAGTGTGCGGTCGTAAAACCCCCCGCCATAGCCCAGACGGTAGCCGCCAATGCCGTAGCCCACACAGGGGACAAACAGCAAAGTGGGGACGATGACCTCGGTGTCCTTGGGTTTGGGGATGCCGTAGGCGTCTTCTTCCATCGGGCAGCCGGGGTACCAGGTGTGAAAGGTCAGGGTTTTGTGCTGCTTGTTGACCACGGGCAGCCCGATGCGGCGGCGCTGCGGCTCGCCATGCAGCTCGCCATCTTCTTTCCAGCGGTGCAGCACCGGCAGCGGGTCGAACTCGCCCTTGATCGGCCAATAGGCGCCGATCACGGTGTCCGGGCGGTCAAACAGCCAGATGCGCATGACGCGCTGCAAGGCTTCAGCCCGGGCCAGTCGGTCCGGCAGATTCAACCTTTCTTCAATCAAGGCTTTTCTCAAGGCGCGTTTTGTTTCGGCTTTGTCCATAATCGACCCATGAAATTCACTCAGATTCTGACACTGGTTTGTGCCTTGGCCACGACAGGTCTTTGGAGCCCCCTCGCCCAGGCCCAAGTCCAGGCCCCCAACAAAGGCGACCAGGTCATCCTGGAGATGCACCAGGCCTTCAGAAAAGGCGACAAAACCCGCTTGGCCGCGCTGCTGCCTCAGGCCCGTGGCCATGTGTTGGAGCCCCTGGCCGCGTATTGGGACCTGCGCGTGCGTCTGGACACCGCGCCCGAGTCGGAAATCCGCAGTTTTTTGAACACCTACGCGGGCAGCTACTACGAAGACCGCCTGCGCAACGACTGGTTGCTGCAGCTGGGCAAACGCCGCGACTGGGCCACTTTCACCGCCGAATACCCGCGCTACCGCATGCGCGATGACCGTGAATTGCGCTGCTACGCCCTGGCCACCGAGGCCATGAACAGCAAAGCCGACGTGGCCGAAGAAGCCAAGCGCCTGTGGTACAGCCTGCGCGAGGCCGACGACGGCTGCACCTACGTGGCCGACCACTTGCACTCGGGCAAACAAATCAACGGCCTGGATCTGTGGCGCAAGGCCCGCATCGCCATGGACGCGAACCGCCCCCGCGCAGCCCAGGCGGCGGTGGACATCGAAGCCCCCCGCCTGTCCGAGCAAGTGGGCCTGATCCACGCCGACCCGGCCAAATACCTGGACAAACGCATCATCGCCATCACCCGCAATCGCAAAGAGCTGGCGGTGCTGGCCCTGATCCGGCTGGCCGCCAAAGACCCGGACGAAGCGGCCGATCTGTTGAACAGGCGCTGGGCCATCCAGCTGAGCCAAGAAGAGCGCAACTGGACCTGGGGCGTGATCGGCAAACAAGCCGCCCAAAAACTGCAGGACAACGCCGCCAGCCACTTTGCCAAGGTGCAAAAAGACAGTGACCTGAACGACGACCTGCTGAGCTGGAAAGTGCGCGCCGCCTTGCGCCAGGGCCAGTGGCGTCAGGTGCTCTCGGCCACCCAGGCCATGAGCCCGGAATCGCAAAAAGACCCCGCCTGGGTTTACTGGCGAGCCCGCGCCCTGATGGCCACCGCGCAGGACACGGCCCAACGGCAAGAGGCGCAAGGCCTGCTGCGCAGCATCGCCAGCGTGAAGGGCTTTTACGAACAACTGGCGCTGGAAGACCTGGGCCAGCCCATCACCGCGCCTGAACGCCCCATGGCGCTGACGCCCCAGGAAAAAGCCGCCGCCCTCACCAACCCCGGTCTGCAACGCGCCCTGCACGCCATCCAGATCGGCCTGCGCCCCGAAGGCAACCGCGAGTGGAACTACAGCACCAACCTGCACACCCCAGGCGGCATGAACGACCGCGAACTGCTGGCCGCCGCCGACCTGGCTTGCCAGCGGCAAATCTGGGACCGCTGCATCAACACCAGCGACCGGACCAAGGAGGTCATTGATTTTGAGCAACGCTTTCCCATGCCGCTGCGCGAGATCGTGGTGCGCCGTGCGGGCGAGATCCAACTCGACCCGGCTTATGTGTACGGCCTGATCCGACAGGAAAGCCGCTTCATCATGGACGCCCGCTCGCATGTGGGCGCGTCAGGCCTGATGCAAGTGATGCCCGCCACCGCCAAATGGACCGCCAAGAAAATTGGCTTGAGCAACTTCACCCCGGACCAGATCACCGACCGGGAAGTGAACGTGGCCATTGGCACGGGTTACCTGAAACTGGTGCTGGACGACTTTGAGGGCTCCATGCCCATGGCCACAGCCGCCTACAACGCAGGCCCCAGCCGCCCACGCAACTGGCGCAACGGCCCGGTGCTCGAAGCCGCCATCTGGGCCGAAAACATCCCGTTCCAGGAAACGCGCGATTACGTGAAGAAAGTGCTATCCAACACCACCAACTACGCCGCCATCCTGACGCGCCAACCCCAATCACTCAAGGCACGCCTGGGCACGATCGGCCCACGCAACTCCCCCATGGCCGAGGTGAACAAGGATTTGCCTTGAAATTTTCGGACGTTTGCGTGAAAACGATGCACGGTCTTCTGTGGGAGCTTGCCTGCAAGCGATGGGTGTACACCAGCCCGCATCGCCAGCAAGCTGGCTCCAACAGAAACGAGAGACGGCCGAATCAGATCGAGGGCTCTGGACCCAGCAAGGCGTCCAGATTGGCTTGGATCTTTTCTTCGATCTTGCCGCTGTAAGCACCGAGCAAAAAGCCCAGTTTCAGCTGCAGATCAAAGCGGCGTTCAGTCACGACCAACTCACCGCTCACGCCGCTGCGGGCAAAACGCAGGCGGTCTTCGCCCTCTCCGGGCTCTGACTCACAGCTCATGCCCCAGTCTTGCTCAGCCTGTTCGCGCCAGCGCTCGGCCACGGCGCGTGCACCCGCCAGGCCCAGGGTGTGTTCGCGTTCGATCTTGAGTTCAGGCATGGTGCGTTTCCTGGGCTTGGGGGTTCGTGCCTTGGGCGGCGAATTCGGCATCCAAAGCAACTTCCACCAAGCAGTCGTAAAACACGGGCGCTCGGCCCAGATCGGTCAGGTGCTGGCTGGTCAGCTCGTTCACGTTGGTGCCGTTCAGGCCCAGCTTGCGCCACCAGATGCCCAAGCCGTTGACCACACCCGGCCGTGCCCGCTGGTTCAAGCGCGCTTTGCAGTGGTAAGTGCCCCGGTCGTTGAACACACGCACCACCGCGCCGTCAAGGATGCCGCGCTGGGCCGCGTCCTCGGGGTGCATTTCCAGCACTGGCTCGGCTTCAATGTCGCGCAGGCTTTGCACGTTGACAAAGGTCGAATTCAAAAAATTGCGCGCAGGTGGCGAGATCATGGCCAGCGGGTAGCGGCCACCTGGCTCGGCCAGCTCGTAGTTGGGCAGGTGGTCGGGCAGGCCATCCAGGCCCTGGTCGGCCAGACGTTGGCTGAAAAATTCGCAGCGCCCCGAGGGCGTGGGAAAACCACCCTTCGCAAACGGCGAATCGGGCACGGGCAAAGAGGCAAAGCCGTGTGCCAGCAGTTGCTCAAAATCCTGCGCATCGCCAATGGCGCTGCGGCACAGGCTTTCGTCGCTCTCGGCAAAACACGGGTCGTCAAAACCCATGCGCGCAGCCAGCGCCCGGAAGATGTCGGTGTTGGTGCGTGCGCCGCCCACGGGCGCGATCGCCGGGCGGTTGAGCAGCACGTCGGTGTGGCCGTAGCTGATGTGGATGTCCCAGTGCTCCAGCTGCGTGGTGGCGGGCAAGATGAAGTCGGCATAGTCGGCGGTGTCGGTCTGGAAATGCTCCAGCACCACGGTGAACAGGTCTTCGCGGCCAAAGCCCTGCACCACCTTGCCCGACTCGGGCGCCACCGCCACCGGGTTGCTGTTGTAGACGATCAAGGCTTCAATTTGCGGGCCAAAGGTGGAAGATGCCGGGCGCAGCAAATCGTCGCCAATGGTGGCCATGTTGAGGGTGCGCGGGCGTCTGTCGCCCAACAAATCGGGCCGCTGCAAAGCCGCCCGCCGCACCGGGAAATGCCCCGAGCTGCTGAGCAAGACCCCGCCCGCGCGGTGCCGCCAGGCCCCGGTGAGCGCAGGCAAACACGCAATCGCCCTCACCGCATTGCCGCCCCCGCGCACCCGCTGCATGCCGTAGTTCAAACGAATGGCCGCGGGTTGGGTCGTGCCCCAGTCGCGGGCCAGTTGGCGAATTTGCTCCACCGGCACACCACACACCTCGGCCGCCCGCTCGGGTGACCATTGCAGGGCCCGGGCCTTCAAAGCGTCCCAGCCCAGGGTGTAGCGGTCGATGTAGTCCTGATCGAGCCAGCCATGCACGATCAGCTCATGCATGAGAGATAACGCCAGCGCGGCGTCGGTGCCGGGGCGCAGGGCGATGTGTTCGTGGCATTTTTCGGCCGTTTCGCTGCGCCGGGGGTCGATGCACACCAGCTTGGCCCCTTGGCGCTTGGCCGCCTGGGCGATGCGCCAAAAATGCAGGTTGCTGCCAATCGAGTTGCTGCCCCAGATGACGATCAGTTTGGATTCGGCAAAAAACTCGTTCTTCATGCCCACCTTGTTGCCCAGGGTCTGGGTCAGGGCTTCGGCCCCGGCCGAAGCGCAAATCGTGCGGTCCAGCAGCGATGCACCCAGCTGGTGGAAAAACCGCGCCGCGATCGACTCGCTTTGCACCAGGCCCATGGTGCCCGCGTAGCTGTAAGGCACGATGGCCTGCGGGTCGCGAGCGGCGATGGTTTTCAGGCGTGCAGCGATCGCGTCCAAAGCCTCGTCCCAGCTCACCGGCTCAAACCGGCCCGAGCCCTTGGGACCCACACGCCGCAAGGGTTGCAGCAAGCGATCGGGGTGGTAAGTGCGTTCGGTGTAGCGCGAAACTTTGTTGCACAACACACCGTCGGTGGGCGCGTGCGCCGGGTTGCCCTGCACTTTGGTGGCACGGCCATTTTCCACGGTGGTGAGCAAAGCGCAGGTGTCAGGGCAATCGTGTGGGCACGCGCCGCGCACGGTCTGGGGGGCCAAAAGGGAGTCGGTCATGGGCTGGATCTGCGGTGGGGCTGGAGGCGAAGATTCGGCCTGATTGTGGCCCAAACCCGCAAGCTGGTGGGCGACAAGTTTGTCCCCCATGTGCACAAGGGTGTTGGCAACCCAGGTCAAGTGTGGCTAGACTGTGCGCATGAAACTCATCGACTCCATCATCACCGACGCGGCCAGCATCGCGGCCATTCGCAAAGACATCCACGCCCACCCCGAGCTGTGCTTTCAGGAAGTGCGCACCGCCGACGTGGTGGCCCAGCAGCTGACCGACTGGGGCATCCCCATCCACCGCGGCATGGGCACCACCGGTGTGGTCGGCATCGTGCACGGGCGTGACGGCGGCGCTTGTGGGCGCGGCATTGGTCTGCGCGCCGACATCGATGCCTTGCCCATGCAGGAGTTCAACACCTTCGCCCACGCCAGCAAGCACCAGGGCAAGATGCACGCCTGCGGCCACGACGGCCACACGGCCATGCTGTTGGCAGCCGCCAAGCATTTCTCCAAACACCGCGACTTTGACGGCACGGTGTATTTGATTTTCCAACCCGCCGAAGAAGGCGGCGGCGGTGCCCGCGAGATGATCAAGGACGGCCTGTTCGAGAAGTTCCCGATGCAGGCCGTGTTCGGCATGCACAACTGGCCCGGTGCGCCTGTGGGCACCTTTGCTGTCAGTGCAGGCCCGGTGATGGCCTCCAGCAACGAATTCAAGATCGTCATCCGCGGCAAGGGCAGCCACGCGGCGCTGCCGCACAACGGCATCGACCCGGTGCCGATCGCCTGCCAAATGGTGCAGGGCTTCCAGACCATCATCACCCGCAACAAAAAGCCGGTGGATGCGGGTGTGATCTCGGTCACCATGATCCACGCGGGCGAAGCCACCAACGTGGTGCCCGACTTCTGCGAGCTGCAAGGCACGGTGCGCACCTTCAGCATCGAAGTACTCGACCTGATCGAGACCCGCATGAAGCAGGTGGCCGAGTCGATTTGCACCGCGTTTGATGCGCAATGCGAATTCGAGTTCCACCGCAACTACCCGCCCACCATCAACAGCGCCCCAGAAGCCGATTTTGCCCGCCAGGTGATGACCGGCATCGTCGGAGCCGACCATGTGGTGACGCAAGAACCCACCATGGGCGCGGAAGACTTCTCCTACATGCTGCAGGCCAAGCCGGGCGCTTATGTGTTCATCAGCAACGGCGACGGCGCGCACCGCGAGATGGGCCACGGCGGCGGCCCCTGCACACTGCACAACCCAAGCTACGACTTCAACGACGACCTGATCCCGCTGGGCGGCACGTATTGGGTGGAATTGGCCACACAGTGGCTGGCCAACCCGACACAAAAATAAGCCCATCAGGAGTGGTCATGACCGATATCCAAAGCGGCTTTTCCAAGAGCTATGCCGAAGCCCGCCAGAAATTTCTGAAAGCTGCGCAATCAGCAGGCCTGTCGGTCGACTCGAATGTCCACCCCCTCCCAGGCCGTGACGGCGAAGAGCTGGCCATGGACGTGGTGCTCGACGGTGCCCCCGACGCACAGCGCCTGCTGGTCCTCAGCAGCGCCTGCCATGGCGTCGAGGGTTATTGCGGTTCGGGTGTGCAAATCCACGCCCTGCAAAACACGGCCTGGCGTGATGTGGCCAAAACCAACGGTGTGGCTGTGCTCTACATCCATGCGCTCAACCCGCACGGTTTCTCGCATGTGCGGCGCGTGACCCACGAAAACGTGGACATCAACCGCAACTTTCAGGACTTCAGCAAACCCTTGCCCGACAACGCGGCCTACCGCGAAATTCACCCCCTGCTGCTGCCCGAGGTCTGGCCACCGGACGCGGCCAACCTCGCGGCCACAGACCAGTACATTGCCGAACGCGGCATGAAAGCCTTTCAGGCGGCCATCTCCAGAGGACAGCACGAGTTTCCGGACGGTCTCTTCTTTGGCGGCAAAGCCCCCACTTGGAGCAACCTCACCTTGCGCAAGGTGCTGCAAAAGTACGGCCAACGCTGTCAAAAGATGGCCTGGATCGACCTGCACACGGGCCTGGGGCCCTGCGGCGTGGGCGAGCGCATTTTTGCCTGCGCGGACGATGCAGCAGCTTTGGCACGGGCCAAAGCCTGGTGGGGCCAGGGCATCACCTCGATTTACGATGGCTCATCCAGCTCGGCCTTTCTCACCGGCCTGATGTGGATGGGTGCTTACCAAGAGTGTCCACAAGCCGAATACACGGGCATCGCGATGGAATATGGCACACAGCCCACCGAAAAGGTCATGCATGCCCTGCGCGGCGACCACTGGCTGCAGCTGCACCCGCAAGCCCCTGAAGCGCTGCGGCAACGCATCAAACAAGACCTGATGGACGCGTTTTATGTCGACACCGACGAGTGGCGCACCCAGATCGTGGACCAGGCCATGGACGCGATGCACCAGGCGGCCAAGGGCCTGAACGCATGAACGAACAGCCCAATGTCCTGGTCCTGGGCGGCAGCGGCTTTGTGGGTCGCCAGGTCTGCGAACAACTGGCGCGTCTGGGCTGGCGCATCACGGTGCCCACACGCCGGGCCGTCCATGCGGCCTCCGTGCAAAGTTTGCCGGGCTTGACCGTCATCGAGGCCTCGGTACACAGCCAAGCCGATCTGGCCCGGCTGATGCCCGGCCACGATGCGGTGGTGAACCTGGTGGCGGTGCTGCATGGTGATGAAGCACGTTTTGAGCAGGTGCATGTCGACTTGCCAGCCAAAATCGCCCAGGCCATGAAGGCCGCCGGTGTGCACCGATTGGTGCACGTCAGTGCGCTCGGTGCCGATGCGCAAGGCCCTTCGATGTACCAGCGCAGCAAGGCGCGCGGCGAAGCGGTGCTGCGCAGCGCCGGCCTTGCACTCACGGTCTTGCGCCCCAGCGTGATTTTTGGCGCCGAAGACAAATTCCTCAACCTGTTTGCCGACCTGCAAGCGGTGCTGCCCTTCATGCCTCTGGCGGGCAGCGGCACACGTTTTCAACCCGTCTGGGTGGGCGATGTGGCACGTGCGGTGGTGGCCTGTCTGCAAAACCCGGACACCATGGGTCAAACCTATGAACTGTGTGGCCCCGATGTGCTGACGCTGGGTGAATTGGTGCACCGCGCAGGCCAGTGGGCCGGGGTGAACCACGGTCAGGGCCGGCCGGTCATTGGCTTGCCCATGTGGATGGGCTGGTTGCAAGCTGCGGCCATGGAACTGGCCCCGGGCGAGCCCTTGATGAGCCGTGACAACCTGGCCTCCATGAAGGTCGATAACGTGGCCACGGGTCAGCTGCCAGGACTGCAAGCACTGGGCATTGCCCCGGCCGGAGCGGCGGGCGTGGCGCCCGCTTATCTGGGCCATCGTGGCCCCCGCAGCCGCATGAACCTCTGGCGCGAACGCGCCGGGCGCTGAAATTCGGTCTGGGCTTGCGGGTCTTGGCAGGCGCTTGCCCTGCCAATGACCACACCAAAGATCGCGACCTTCCGATCATCTGCAAGTCCCCTGCCCTGCCACCCCTTCTGACCCCGCTAACATGTGGGGCTTGCTTCATGGGGGAACAATGATCCAGCTCTATATCGCCAACAAGAACTACTCGTCTTGGTCCATGCGCCCTTGGGTGTTGCTGCGCCAAGCGGGCATTGACTTTGAAGAGGTCTATGTCCGCTTTGACAGCTTCGCGCCCGATTCCCAATTCAAGGCCATGCTCAAAGACGTCAACCCGGTGGGCAAGGTGCCTGTGCTGGTGCAAGATGGCCTGGCCGTGTGGGACACCCTGGCGATTGCCGAATACGTGGCCGAACAGTTCCCTGAAAAACAGCTCTGGCCACAAGACCGCGCCGCACGGGCACGCGCGCGCAGCATCTGCGCTGAAATGCACAGCGGCTTTGTGGGCCTGCGCAGCGCCTGCCCGATGAACATCGAGGCGCAGCTGCCCGAGATCGGCGCTTTGGCGCTGCGCGACAAACCCGCCGTGCGCGCCGACCTGAACCGCATCTGCAGCCTGTGGAGCGGCCTGCTGCAGGAACACGGCGGCCCCCTGCTGTTTGGCGACTTCACCGTGGCCGACGCCTACTTTGCACCGGTGGTCATGCGCCTGAAAACCTACGCCCTGCCGGTGCCTGCCGATGTGCAGGCTTACATGGACCGCGTGTGCGCCCTGCCCGGCGTGAAGGCCTGGATCGACGAGGCACTGGCCGAGCAGGACTTCATCGACTTTGAAGAGCCTTTCCGGCTCCACCGCTGAAAGCCACCATGGGTGTTTTTGTCGTCGGTGGTGCGGTGCGCGATGCCTTGATGGGCCGGAGCGTCAACGACCGCGACTGGGTGGTGGTGGGCAGCACGCCCGAAGCCATGAGCGCGCAGGGTTATGTGCCAGTGGGCAAGGACTTTCCGGTGTTTTTGCACCCGCAGACCCGCGAAGAATACGCCCTGGCCCGCACCGAGCGCAAAACCGCCCGGGGCTACAAAGGCTTTGCGGTGCAGGCCGCGCCCGACGTCACACTCGAAGAGGACCTGGCCCGGCGCGACCTCACGGTGAACGCCATGGCCGTGCCCGAGGCGCTGGCTCACCAAGCCCCCTCCACCTGGACAGGTCAGATCGTCGACCCCTACGGCGGCCTAAGCGACCTGCAATCCAAGGTGCTGCGGCATGTCACCAAGGCCTTTGCCGAGGACCCGGTGCGCATCCTGCGGCTGGCACGTTTTGCGGCGCGCTTTGCCGACTTTTCTGTGGCGGGCGACACCATGGCCTTGATGCGGCAGATGGTCGAGGACGGCGAGGTGGACCACCTGGTGCACGAGCGCGTCTGGCAGGAACTGGCCAAAGGCCTGATGGCGGCCAAACCCTCCCGCATGTTCGAGGTGTTGCGCGAATGTGGCGCACTGAAAGTCTTGCTGCCTGAACTGGACCGCCTGTGGGGCGTGCCCCAGCGCCCGGAATACCACCCTGAGATCGACACGGGCGTGCACATGATGCTGGTGATGGACATGGCGGCCAGGCTGAACATGCCGCTATCGGTGCGTGTGGCCTGCCTGATGCACGACCTGGGCAAAGGCACGACACCCGCCGACGTGCTGCCCCGCCACATCGGCCATGAAGGGCGCAGCGTCAAACTCTTGCAAAAGGTGTGTGAGCGCCTGCGCGTGCCCACCGATTGCAAAGAACTGGCCGAGGTGGTGGCGCGTGAGCACGGCAACATCCACCGCAGCGCCGAGCTGGGGCCGGAGGCCCTGATGCGTTTGCTGGAGCGATGTGACGCGATTCGCCAGCCCGAGCGCTTTGCGCGGGTGCTGCAGGCCTGCGAGTGCGATGCACGGGGACGGCTGGGCTTTGAAGATGCGGCTTACCCGCAAGCCGAACGCTTGTTGAAAGTCCAACAGGCCGCGCTGTCCGTCGAGACCGCGCCCATTGCCCAAGCTGCGGCAGCGCAGGGCCTCCAGGGCCCTCAAATTGGTGAACAAATCGCCAAGGTCCGGGTACAAGCCATTGCGCAATGGCTGCAATCACTGTCCTGCCAAGGTTTGTAGGCGCGGGTGGCCTGCGGGCAATCGCTTGCAGGCAAGCTCCCACAAAACAACAGGAACCGCACCAACGCAGTTGACAAAAGCTCAAAGGTGCGAACGCGTCCAATCGGCGATGTCTTGCGCGGTGCGAAACGCACCTGCCTGACGGGCGACTTCTTTGCCGCCGACAAACAAGGCCAGTGTGGGGATGCTGCGGATGTTGAAGCGGGCGGCGATGGCCTGCGCTTCTTCGGTGTTGAGTTTGGCCACCCGCACCTGGGGCTCCAACAGGGCAGCGGCCTGTTCGTAAGCCGGGGCCATCATGCGGCACGGACCGCACCAGGGCGCCCAAAAATCAACCAGCACCGGCACATGGCTGCGGCCAATGTGCTTGTCAAAACTGGCACCGTCCAGCGCCAGTGGGTGACCGTCAAAAAGGGCTTGGTGGCATTGTCCGCAATCGGGGGCATTGTGCAGATCGGCCACACGCACCCGGTTGGTGGTGTGACAGTGCGGACAAACAATGTGCAAGGCGTCTGCAGAAGCGGTCATGGATTCCCCTGTGTTGCAATTCACGTGGGGATCATGCTCGGCGATTCAAGAGCCTTGCGCGTTGACTCAGGTCAACGCAAAGAACCAGCGCGGGTCAGCGTGTTGGGGGGCGACGAGGGGCCATGGGGGCACGGCCAGCCAGGTGACGGAAGCTGATGCGGCCTTTGCTCAGGTCATAAGGCGAGAGTTCGAGCGTCACACGGTCACCCGCCAAAATGCGGATGTGGTTCTTGCGCATCTTGCCGGCCGAATAAGCAATCAGTTGGTGGCCGTTGTCCAGGGTCACGCGAAAACGGGTGTCGGGCAACACCTCGTTGACCACGCCCATCAGTTCAATCAGTTCTTCTTTAGCCATTTAAAACGTCTTTCTCAAAGCAGGATCGGTTTCGTCGTCTGGCGCTCCACCCACAACTTGCCTTCATCGAGGGCGTATTGGCTGGCGGCGGCCGGTGTGGCGAATTCGGGCACAAACCGCATCACGCGGTCGGTGCTGGCGCTGCCGCGGCCACTGGCCACGGACACTTGAGCGCCAAATGCGCCGTTGGGCAAAGCCCTGGCGCACGGCTGAATTCGGAATTTTCCCATGGAGATGGGTTGGTGTGAACAGTATGAAATGGTCATGTATTTTAACGAAGGGGGTCGAACCGCTTTTTTCGGCCCTCTTGGGGGCTGTGCGGCGGCACGGGTCTTGGCATGTCCTGCTGCCAAAAAAGCGCCCCCATGAACAGCCCGGAAGGCCTGCCCAACAACAGCACCGTGCAGAGGTGCGTCAAAAAGGAAGCAAAAAATCGTCTGGGCCCAGCTTGGAAAAGCATGGCGGGCGATGTGCACAGTGGAGGACAAGACTGGCATCCCTCTGCCGGGATGCGCTATCGGCTCGGCTAGAGCGAGATGGGCATAAGTCGCCAATGGCGTGCTGGACTGTAACACGTCCGGGCCTGACCTGCTTGGGCAGGTCTTGCCGCTCACAACCAGCGCGCGATCCCAGCCGCCACCATGCTCAGCAGCAAGGTGCTGGTGATGGGGATGAAAAACTCGCGCCCGAACAGGCGAAAGCGGAAGTCTCCGGGCAGGCGGCCAAAGCCGAGTTTTTGCAGCCATTTTTGCAGACCACTGAAAATGATCAGGGCCAGAAACACCACGATGAGCCAGCGCAACATGGCTTGCCTGGATGCCGTTTACAGGCGGTGCGAGCGGTCGCCCCGGGCAAAGCCCTGGGCTGACCAGTCGGTGGCGGTGGAAAACCCGATCACCTTGAACAGCTCGCCCATTTCGTGTTCGTTGACCAGGCGCTGGGCCTGGCTGCGCTCGGCCAAGCTGGCGGCGGCCATGCGCTCAGCCAATCCCAGGTTCAGCAAAAACCAGGCTTGGCTGGTGTAACCCAGAACCTCCAACCCGGCGTTTTGCCCCGCCAGCGCCACCCCGGTGAAGTTGACATGGGCCGTGATGTCTTTTTGGCCCACCGCCACCAGGGGGTTGTCGTCGGCCTGGTGCAGTTGGTGGCACATGACGGTGCCCATGTGGCGCTGCGGGTGGAAGTATTCGGCCTCGGGAAAGCCGTAATCCAGAAAAAACGCCGCCCCGCCCCGCCCGGCCAGCAGCCGCTCGGCCAGGCTGGCCACAAAGGCCTCGGCCTGAGGGTGGATTTCGGTCAGGTAATCGTGCTCGCCTTCGATCTCGATGGGCGGGCGCAAGTCGGTGATGCGGTCTTGCCAAGCGAAATCTTCGCCAGAACTGACCACCCCGCGCTCGTGCCACACGCCCTGCGTGCGTTGCAGCAGCTGCACTGGCATGGCGTCCAGTACCTCGTTGCCCACCACCACGCCCTCGATGGCGTCGGGCCAGGCGTCGAGCCAGCGCACTTTGCCCGCGTGTTGCAGCAAGGTGTCGGCCTGGCGGGCGCGCAACGTGCCTGACAAATCGATGATGGTGTAACGCTTCACGGCGTCGCCCAGACTGTCCAGCAACTGCAAGGCCAGGGCTCCGGTGCCTGCGCCGAATTCCCAGACTTCATCCGTGCCCGTGGCGCTCAATGCCTGACCCACCTGCACCGCCAGAGTCTGCCCAAACAGGGGCGACATGCCCGGCGCGGTCACAAAATCGCTGCCCGAAGACGGCATGGCGCCAAACTTTTGCAGGGCGTTGGTGTAGTAGCCCAGGCCTGGCTCATACAGGGCCATGGCCATGAAACGGTCAAAACCCAGCCAGCCGCCCGCTTGGGCGAGGGCGTGGTGGATGCGCTGGGTCAGCTCGGCGGAGGACTGGAGATTGGGCGAGGTCACGCGGCGATTGTCGCCGAAGGCGTGCAGGGGTTTGCCGGAGCACGGAGAGACGAATTCATGGCTTGGCCGATAATTGATGGTTTCCTTGTAAGGCTGTCATGCCGGACTTGATCCGGCATCCGTGGTTGTGCCAGCATGGACCCCGGATCAAATCCGGGGTGACAAACCTCCATAACTACCCCTTCCTGACAGGCCATCATCGCTCGAACCACAAGCAGCTCACATTCATGAAACAAGTTCTGGTCACCGGAGGCGCTCACCGCCTGGGCGCCGAGATCGTCCGCCAATTTGCGGCGGCGGGTTGGCGCGTATGGTGCCATTACCAACGCTCAGCGGCGGCGGCGCAGGCCCTGCAGGCCGCGCTGCGCTCACAAGGGGCGCACGTTGAACTGGTGCAGGCCGACCTGGCACAAAGCACCGACGTCGAGCGCATGGTGGCGCACATCACGCAAAGCCATGGGCCGCTGGATTGCCTGGTGAACAACGCCTCGCTCTTCGAGCCGGACGAAGGCACCCAAATGGACCTGCCCGGTGCGCGCCAGCAACTCGAAGTGAATTTGATCGCGCCCATGCTGCTGGCTTCGCTGATGGCCCGGCAAGCCGCGCCAAACGCCCTGCCCGGCCAGCGCAGCGTGGTCCACATCCTGGACCAGAAGGTGTTCAACCTGAACCCGGATTACTTTTCGTACACCGTCTCCAAACTGGCGCTGGAGCGGGCCGTGGCCTTGCAGGCCCAAGCGCTGGCCCCTTTGCGGGTGTGCGGCGTGGCCCCGGGCCTGATGTTTTTAAGCGGCCCGCAAACGCAAGAGAACTTTGACCGCGCCAGCCGGGTGAATCTGCTGCGCGAGCCCATCGACCCGGCTCAGGTGGCGGCGACCTGCCTTTTCTTGGCACAAAACCCCTGCATCACCGGCACCACGGTGTGCGTGGACAACGGGCAGCATCTGGTGCCGCTGGAGCGCGATGTGATGTTCTTGGCCGAGCCGAAAGGTGCTGCATGAGCGACCTGATGACCGATTTGGCGCTGAATTGCCGCCGCCTGTTTTTGCGCAACCACACGGTGGACGTGCGCATCGGCGCGCACGACTTTGAAAAACTCGGCCCCCAGCGCATCGTCTTCAATGTGGAGCTGTTCGTGCCTTACAGCGCGTCCACCCCCAGGCAAGACGATCTGGCCGAGGTGGTCGACTACGACTTCATCCGCGAGGTGATTGCCCGACGTGTGGCGCAAGGCCACATCGTGCTGCAAGAGACTTTGTGCGACGACCTGATGCGCGAGCTGATCGCCCACCCTCAGGTGCAGGCGGTGCGCCTGTCGAGCTGCAAACCCGATGTGTACCCGGACTGCGAAGCCGTCGGGGTTGAAATTTTCCAGATCAAACCCGCGCCATGAAAACACCCGCAGGACACCAAACCCTGGAGCTGACCGGTTTGCGCTTTGACGCCAACCTGGGCATCCTCGAACATGAAAAAACCGACCCCCAGCCGATCCAGGTCGATGCCGAGCTGAACCTGGGCACGCAGCCGCTGCTGCCCAGCGACGACGACATCAACCATGTGCTGGACTACCGCAAGGTGCGCAAAATCATCATCGATGAATGCACCGCCGAGCACATCAACCTGCTCGAAACCCTGATCGGCAAGCTCTCGAACCGCCTGATGCAACTGCCGGGCGTGTTGGGCGTGCGCGTCAAGATTGCCAAACTTGAAATTTTTGAAGACTGCGAAGTGGCCATTCGCATGGAAACCGGACAGTGGTGAACCCCATGAACACAGCAACTGAAAACACCTGGGTCGATGCCGAAGCGGCCGACGCCGCCAAAGCCGCCAAGATCGAGCGCGAAACCCACAAGCTTGAAAAACGCCTGTGCCGCCAGATGGGCCAGGCGATTTCCGACTTCAACCTGATCGAGGCGGGCGACCGCATCATGGTCTGCATGTCGGGCGGCAAGGACAGCTACGGCATGCTGGACATCCTGCTCAAGATGAAGGCCCGCGCCCCGGTCGATTTTGAGCTGGTGGCGGTCAACCTGGACCAAAAGCAGCCCGGCTTTCCCGACCACATCCTGCCCGCTTACCTCAAAGAGCTGGGCGTGGAGTACCACATCGAGACACAAGACACCTACTCGATCGTGAAGGACAAGATCCCCGAAGGCAAGACCATGTGCAGCCTGTGCTCGCGCCTGCGCCGGGGCATTTTGTACCGCGTGGCGCGTGAGCTCAAATGCAACAAGCTGGCGCTCGGCCACCACCGCGACGACATGCTGCAGACCTTCTTTTTGAACATGTTCTTTGGCGGCAAGCTCAAGGGCATGCCCCCGAAGCTGGTCAGCGACAACGGCGAGTTCATGGTGATCCGGCCGCTGGCCTATGTGGCCGAGTCTGACCTGATCCGTTGGGCAGAACACCGACAGTTCCCCATCATCCCCTGCACCCTGTGTGGCAGCCAGGAAAACCTGCAACGCCTGCAGGTGGGCAACATGCTGCGCGAGTGGCAAAAGAAGTACCCTGGCCGCATTGAAAACATGTTTGCCGCCTTGCAAAATGTGGTGCCTTCGCATTTGATGGATGCCAAGCTGCACGGCTTCAAGGACCTGAAGATCACTGGCATTGAATCGGATGACGGTGACAAGGCTTTTGACGAAGAAGAGTTCAAGGAGCCTTCTTTACCGGGCATTCAGGTCATCTCGATGTGAACCTCAAGGGGACAAAGCATGCGCACAGACACTCGTCAGCTCACACGGTGGTTTTCGATGGCCTTGGCCGCACTGGCCTTGACCGGGTTGACGGGCTGCGCCTCCATGCGCCTGATCGACAGCGACGTGGTGTCCGTGGCGGCGGTGCCGCCGGGCATGAGTTTGCAAGGCGCCAAATACCGTTTTGAACGCCTGCCCTCCCAAGTCAACAACCCCGAGGCCGGACTGGCCGAGCAGCAAGCGCAGGCCGCCATGACCGCCGTGGGCCTGGTGCGCGACGACGCCGCAGCCAGCCTGAGCGTGCTGGTGGGCTTCAGCGGCACGCAGTACCTGGCCGACCCTTGGGGCCGCCCGATTGGGCCGGGCTGGTCGCCTTACGGCAGCGTGGCCATCGGATCGGGTTTTGGTGGCGGTTTTGGCTCGCACATCGGCCTAGGTGTGGGCATGCGCTTTCCGCCACCCACGCATTACCGCCGCGAAGTCAGCGTCGTCATGCGCGACCTGAAATCAGGCCAGGTGGTCTATGAAACCCGCGCCAGCCACACCGGCCCCTGGAGCGACAGCGTGCCGATTTTTGCCACCCTGTTCCAGGCCGCGCTGGCCAATTTCCCCAATCCACCGCCAGGCCCGCGTCGGGTCAACATCGAGCTGCCGCGCTGACACCCAAGGACTGCATGGAACCGACCCGCATTCTGGCCATTCGCCATGGAGAAACCGCCTGGAACGTCGACACCCGCCTGCAAGGCCATCTGGACATTCCGCTCAATGACGAGGGCCTGCGCCAGGCCCAGCATTTGGCGAAGGCCCTGGTGCAAGGGGATGCCATCGATGCGATTTACGCGAGTGACCTCTCGCGCGCCCACACCACCGCCTTGGCGATTGCGCAGCGGCTTGGCCAAACCGTGAAAACGCATACCGGCCTGCGCGAACGCCATTTCGGCGCGTTTCAAGGCCGCACCTTTGCCGAGATCGAAGTCGAACTGCCCGAACACGCCTGGCACTGGCGCAAGCGCACACCCGACTGGACGCCGCCAGACGGCGGTGAGTCCTTGATCGCCTTGCGCGAGCGGATTGTGAGCACCGTGGATGAGCTGGCAGCCCAGCACCCCGGCCAGCAAATCGTGCTGGTCGCGCACGGCGGCGTGCTGGACATCCTGTACCGCGCTGCTACCCGGCTGGACCTGCAAGCGCCACGCACCTGGCAACTGACCAACACGGCTGTGAACCGGCTGCTGTGGACACCGCAAGGCCTGTCGCTGGTGGGCTGGGGGGACACCTCGCACCTGGAGGCGCTGGGCAAGGACGAGACGACCGCCTGAATTGGCGAGGTTGGGACTTATAGGTCGGTGGCTTGAGCCCCGACATGCATTCGTGAATGCCCCAGATCGTCGGAGCTGAAGCTCTGACCTACAGGAGCCTACAGCGCATCACTGCCCAAACGACTTGGGCGGCGTCACACCCAAATGCCTGAAAGCCGCCAGCGTGGCCATGCGCCCGCGCGGGGTGCGCTGCAAATAGCCTTGCTGGATCAAATACGGCTCGATCACGTCTTCGATCGTGTCGCGCTCCTCGCCAATGCTGGCTGCAATGTTGTCCAGCCCCACCGGGCCGCCATCAAAGCGGTGAATCACGGCTTCGAGCAGTTTGCGGTCCATCAGGTCGAAGCCTTCGGGGTCCACGTCGAGCATGACCAGGGCTTTTTGTGCAATGCCTTTGTGGATGGTGCCGTCGCCCTTCACATCGGCATAGTCACGCACCCGGCGCAGCAGGCGGTTGGCAATGCGCGGCGTGCCGCGTGAACGGCGGGCGATCTCGAACGAGCCTTCCGGGTCAATCGGCGCTTTGAGCAGACCGGCACTGCGGGTCACGATGCGGGTCAACTCTTCGGGCGTGTAGAACTCCAAGCGCGACACGATGCCAAAACGATCGCGCAAAGGGTTGGTGAGCATGCCCGCCCGGGTGGTGGCCCCCACCAGCGTGAAAGGCTGCAGGTCGAGTTTGATGCTGCGGGCCGCCGGGCCCTCGCCGATCATGATGTCGATCTGGTAGTCCTCCAGCGCGGGGTACAAAATTTCTTCGACCACGGGGGACAGGCGGTGAATTTCGTCAATGAAGAGCACATCGTTGCGCTCCAAGTTGGTGAGCAGCGCCGCCAAATCTTTCGGCTTTTCGAGCACCGGGCCGCTGGTCTGGCGCAGGTTCACGCCCAGCTCGGCTGCGATGATGTGGCTCAGCGTGGTCTTGCCCAAGCCGGGCGGGCCAAACAGCAGCACATGGTCCAGCGGCTCTTCGCGCATCTTGGCCGCGCTGATGAAAATCTCCAGTTGCTCGCGCACCTTGACTTGGCCGACGTATTCATCGAGCAGTTTGGGGCGCAAGGCCCGCTCGATCGCTTCTTCCTGGTGCGACACGGGGGCCGCCGAAATGACCCGGGGTTCGGGTTGGGGTGCGAAATCGTCGGTGCGGATGCTCATGGGGTGACCAACTCGATGATGTCGTTGAGCTCAAGACGAGCGGTTTGAAAAATGGCGTCGCTGACCCGCTTCCAGGGGTGCGGTGTCGCGCCACGTTGCCGCCAGTCAAAGCTCTTGGGCTGGTTGCAAATGATGTAACTGGGCTGCTTGGCCGATTTGCTGTTGTCAATCGCAAAAGGGTTGGTGGCGTTGTAGGCTGCCGTAGACATGGGAAAGCCAATCACGATAGAAGTCTTGTCGTTGAAGGCTTTTGGCGACAGCACCAACATGGGGTGCATGTCGCGCATCTCGCGGCCCACCTGCGGGTTGAAGTTGATCCAGATGATATCTTGCCGGTCGGGGACCCAAACGGCCCGGCTCACTTGACGCCCTCGGCACCAGCACCGAACTCCACACCTTGCGGCCCATCGGACATGACCTCGCCGCCGTGCACTTGGGGGTCAAAGGCGGCGAGCTTGTCTTGCAGGCTCGGGCGCTGGGGCACGGCGCGCAACTCCAGACAACCTTTGGCCACCACCGTGGCCTGCAAGGGCGTGCCGGGCGTGATGCCCAGCGACTGCATCAGCTCACGGCTGAGCCGGATGCCATGGCTGTTGCCCCAGGTGGAAATGGTCAAGGCAGTGGTTTTCATGATGTCAGTATATCCGGCGGATATCCAAATGCAAGACTACCCAAATGCTTACTTGTTCAAGGCCTTGAGCGCCAGCTTGATGCCCTCGCTCACGCCCACGTCCACGGGCAGGCTCTTGAGGGCTGCAGCGGCCTCTTTGTCGCTGTAGCCCAGCGCCAGCAAAGCTTGCTGAATGTCGCTTTGGGCGTCGCTGGTGTTGACGGCAAACAAGCCGCCGATGTCGCCACCCAGTTTGCCTTTGAGCTCCAGCAGCAAACGCTCGGCGGTTTTTTTACCAATGCCGGGCACCTTGACCAGACGACCAACTTCTTGCGTGGTGATGGCCTGCGCCAAGTCGGTCACGCTCATGCCCGACAGCACGCTCAGCGCTGTGCGGGGGCCGACGCCGGAGATTTTGATGAGCTGGCGAAAGGCCTCGCGCTCGCTCAAGGTGGCAAAGCCGTACAGGATTTGCGCGTCTTCGCGGACCACAAAGTGCGTGACCAGACTGACTTTTTCGCCCGTGGCGGGCAAATTGTAGAAAGTGCTCATCGGCACATTGACCTCGTAGCCCACGCCGTGGCAGTCCACCACCACCTCGGGGGGGTTCTTGTCGCTCAGGATGCCGGTGAGTTTGCCAATCATGGAGAGGGTGCCTTCAAATGCCTATCATGGGGGAAAATGCACGGTTTTTGACCACTCGTCACCGCGCCCATTCAGGATTATCAACTTGATCGTCAGACACACCTTCACGCCGCACAACAACACCCGCCTGTCGCACCTGTGCGGCCCCATGGACGCACACCTGCGCACCATCGAAGCAGGCCTGCAGGTGAGCATCGCGCACCGCCATGAACAGTTCAAGGTGGACGGCCCCAAGGCCGTGGCCCTGCGGGCGATGGAGATTTTGCAAGCGATCTACGAACGCGCCGACCGCCCGATTGCGCCCGACATGGTGCAGCTCATGCTGGTGGGCGACAGCGGGGGCGAGGAAGCCGACCTGCCCGCCTTGCAAACCCGCCGCGCCGACCTGAAGGCCCGCACCCCGGTGCAGGCAGCGTATCTGGAAAGCATCGCCACACACGACATCACCTTCGGCATCGGCCCTGCAGGCACGGGCAAGACCTACCTGGCCGTGGCCTGCGCGGTGGACGCGCTGGAGCGCGCCAGCGTGCAGCGCATTGTGCTCACGCGCCCGGCGGTGGAAGCGGGCGAGCGACTGGGCTTTTTGCCGGGCGACCTGTCACAAAAAGTCGATCCGTATTTGCGCCCGCTTTACGACGCGCTGTACGACCTGATGGGCTACGACAAGGTGCAAAAAGCCTTTGAGCGCAACGCGATCGAAATCGCGCCGCTGGCCTTCATGCGAGGACGCACGTTGAACAACGCGTTTGTGATCCTGGACGAAGCGCAGAACACCAGCACCGAGCAGATGAAGATGTTCCTGACCCGCATCGGCTTTGGCGCCAAAGCCGTGGTCACGGGCGATGTGAGCCAGATCGACTTGCCCAAGGGCCAGTTGAGCGGTCTGATCGACGCCGAGCGGGTTTTGAAGCGCGTCAAGGGCATCGCCTTCACGCGGTTTTCGAGTGCCGACGTGGTGCGCCACCCCCTGGTGGCCCGCATTGTGGACGCGTACGACGCACAAGGCAGCGCCGCCATGCGGGCGGGTGTCACCACCCGCCGCAAGCCTTTGCCCACAGACGATTGACACCACCGAATTCCATCCCATGGCCCTCCAACAACTCCAGCTGTCCCTGCAATTTGGCGACTTCCCTCACAAAGCCCGCCACCGCGCCGCCCTGCCCCGCCATGCGGTGGCCCGCGCCATCCGCCATGCCTTGGCCGATGACGCCGAAATCACGGTGCGCATCGTGGGCGAAGAAGAAGGCCGCGAGCTGAACAAGAGTTACCGCAAGAAGGACTACGCCACCAATGTGCTGACCTTCGACTATGCGCAAGAACCGGTGGTGGTGGCCGACTTGGTGCTGTGCGCCCCGGTGGTGGCGCGTGAGGCCAAGGAGCAAGGCAAGACGCTGGCGGCGCACTACGCGCATTTGCTGGTGCATGGCACTTTACATGCCCAGGGCTGGGACCACGAGACCAGCGAGGTCGACGCCGAAGAGATGGAGGCTTATGAGGTGGCTATTTTGGCGGGTCTGGGACTCAAGAACCCTTACCGCTGATGCGTCCTTGGGTCTTTGATCGGCCTTTACACACTTTCTTCAGCCGTGTCTGCTTTTAGACCTCGAATGGGGTGGGGCCGGGCTCCTCATGCCGGGGTACCGGAAATCGTCACCCGGCCCCACCCCATTCGAGGCCATGGTGCACTTCAACCGTTTGGAACTTTTTTTGAATCACCCCCAGGTGAGAGAGGGGAGGCGGCGGGCGCCGATTTCTGTGTACCCGCAGCATGAGGCGCCCGTCGCCTCCCCTCTCTCACCGCCCCCGCAAAAGGCACGGCAATCTCCAAGGAGAAGCCTCAAGCGTCATAGCAACCGAACCTTCACACTCTTGCCCTTGATCTTGCCGCGCGACAGCTGCGCCTCCACCTTCTTGGCCAAGTCCGCCTGCACCGCCACATAGGTCGAAAACTCGTTGACGTTGATCTTGCCGACCTGCTCGCGGGTCAAGCCACACTCGCCCGCCAAGGCCCCCATCACATCGCCTGCGCGTATTTTTTCCTTGCGCCCGCCCACAATCTGCAGTGTTCGCATGGGGGGCTGCAGTGGTCCGCCTACGGCAGGCGTCAGGCCAGACAACGGCTCCCATTTGGACTCGCGGCCTTGCATCACCTCGATCTTGCCGATAGCGCCCATCTCGTCCATGCTGGCGAGCGTGAGCGCCAGGCCTTCGGCATCGCCCCGACCTGTGCGGCCGATGCGGTGGATGTGGATTTCCGGGTCGGGCGTCACGTCCACGTTGATGACGGCCTCCAGGCCTTCCACGTCCAGCCCGCGTGAGGCCACGTCGGTGGCCACCAGCACCGAGCAGCTGCGGTTGGCAAACTGCACCAGCACCTGGTCGCGTTCGCGCTGCTCCAGTTCGCCAAACAGCGCCAACGCGCTGTAGCCCTGGGCCTGCAGCACCGCCACCAGGTCGCGGCACTGCTGCTTGGTGTTGCAAAACGCGAGCGTCCGCTCGGGGCGGAAATGTGCCAGCAAGCGGGACACGGCGTCCAGCCGTTGGGTCTCGCTCACTTCATAAAACACCTGGCGAATTTTGTGTGCGCTGTGCTGCGCCTCCACTTTCACGGTCTGCGGCGAACGCATGAATTGCGCCGCCAGCTTGGCAATGCCTTCGGGGTAAGTGGCCGAAAACAGCAGGGTCTGGCGGTCTTTGGCGCACTGGCGCACCACCTTGGCAATGTCGTCGAAAAAGCCCATGTCCAGCATGCGGTCGGCCTCGTCCAGCACCAGCGTGTTCACACCCGCCAAGCTCAAAGAACCGCGCTCCAGGTGGTCCAGGATGCGGCCGGGCGTGCCCACCACCACATCGGCGCCGTGCTCCAGACTCAGCGTCTGGCCTCTCAAAGCCACGCCGCCGCACAAAGTGACAACTTTCACGTTCTGGCGGGCGCGGGCCAGACGCCTGATTTCCTGCGTGACCTGGTCGGCCAACTCGCGGGTAGGACACAGCACCACGGCCTGAATGGCCGCGCTGGGCGAGCCCGCCGTTTGCAAACGCTCGATCAGGGGCAGACCAAAGGCGGCGGTTTTGCCGCTGCCTGTGCTGGCCTGGGCGATCAGGTCTTGCCCGGCCAGGGTCAGCGGCAAGCTGGCCGCCTGGATGGGCGTCATCTGGGTGTAGCCCAGTTGTTCGAGGTTTTGGAGGGTGGCGGGTGCCAGCTGAAGCTGGTCGAAGCGCGCGGATGTCGCGTCTTGGGTTTTTGCAGTCATGCGCCGATTATCGGCGGCGATCCCGGTCGGCACTCAAGCCCTCATGCGCATCGGGATGGTGATGGGTCCGTCGTTCACCAAGGACACCTTCATGTCGGCCGCAAACTGGCCCGTTTGCACGACCGGGTGTGCGGCTCGGGCCTGCGCCACAAAGTGCTCATACAAACGTCGACCTTCTTCGGGCGCCGCCGCTTGGGTGAAGCTCGGGCGGTTGCCCCCTGCGACATCGGCGGCCAGGGTGAACTGGCTGACCACCAGCAAACCACCGCCCACGTCCTGCACGCTCCGATTCATCTTGCCCGCCTCGTCGTTGAAGATGCGCAGCTTCAAAATTTTCGCCAGCATCTTGTCAGCCACGGCTTCGGTATCGCCTTTTTCGGCGCACAGCAGCACCAGCAAGCCTGCACTGATCTGGCCGATCACCGCCCCATCGACCCGAACACTGGCCTCACTCACCCGTTGCAGCAGCGCGATCATTTCAAATCCCGGGCATCATCAAAGTGCGCTTCCACATCGCTGGGCAAGAGCTGGATAGTGGCCCTCAAACCGGGCACCTCGCTCATCAGCGCCTGCTCCACACTGGCGCGCAAGGCGGCAGCCCGGCCCAGCGTCCAGCTGGCGGGCATGTGCATGTGCACATCCACAAAACGGCGTTGCCCGGCCTTGCGGGTGTTCAGGTGGTCAAAACGGATGATCTCGGTCTCGCCGCGCTGGTGTGCGAAACCGGCCAACACCTTCTGAACATCGGCCAACACTTCGGGCTCCAGCGCCTCGTCCATCAGCCCCTGCGAAGACCGCCAGACCAGGCTCCAGCCTTCTTTCAAAATGTTGAGCGCCACCCCGATGGCGACCACTGCATCCAGCCACAACCAGCCCGTGGCGCTGACCAGGGCAATGCCCACCACCACCCCGGCCGATGTCCACACATCGGTCACCAGGTGCCGGGCATCGGCTTCCAGCGCCAGCGAGCGGTGCTGCCGCGCGGCGCGAAACATCAGCCAGGCCAGAAAACCGTTCAGGGCCGAGCTGCCCACCGACAAAGCCAGGCCCCAGCCGACTTGCTCGATGGGCTGCGGATCGAACAAGCGTTGAACCGCGACCCACATGATGCCCAGTGCAGCCACGATGATCAGGATGCCTTCGAAGCCGGAGGAAAAATACTCGGCCTTGTGGTGGCCATAGGGATGGTCGTCGTCGGCGGGCCGTGCGGCAATGGTGACCATCATCAAGCCGAACACTGCACTGGCCAGGTTGACCAGCGACTCCATGGCGTCCGACAGCAAACCGACCGAGTCGGTCAGCCACCAGGCCCCGGTCTTGAGCGCGATGGTGACCAGCGCCACCACCACCGAAGCCCAGAGCATGCGGCTGGGCGTCATCCAGGCGTCGAATTTTTTCATCGGTTCAGCTTACCCCCGGAGGATGACCTGTCCGTGCGCCAGCCCCCGATCAAGCCAGCGTCACCTTGGCAAACTTGCGCTTGCCCACTTGCACCACGTAGGTGCCCGCTTCGAGTTTCAGGCTCTTGTCACTGACCACGCTGGAGTCCACGCGCACACCGCCGCCGTCGATCAGCCGTCCGGCCTCGGTGGTCGAAGGGGCCAGGCCTGCCGATTTGAGCAAGGCGCCAATGCCCATGGGCGCACCCGACAATGACACTTCAGGGATGTCGTCCGGCACACCGCCCTTGCTGCGGTTGATGAAATCCTGCTCGGCCGCATCGGCCGCCGCTGCGCTGTGAAAACGCGCCGTGATTTCCTTGGCCAGCATGACTTTGGCGTCCTTGGGGTTGCGGCCGCCCTCGACTTCTTTTTTGAGCGCCTCGATCTCGGCCATCGACTTGAACGACAGCAGGGTGTACCAGCGCCACATCAGGGTGTCCGAAATGCTCAGCACCTTGGCGAACATGGTGTTGGGCTCTTCGGCAATGCCGATGTAGTTGTTCTTGGACTTGGACATCTTGTCCACGCCGTCCAGGCCTTCGAGCAGCGGCATGGTCAGGATGCACTGCGGCTCCTGACCGTATTCGGCCTGCAGATGGCGGCCCATCAGCAGGTTGAACTTCTGGTCGGTGCCGCCCAGCTCCAGATCGCTCTTGAGCGCCACCGAGTCGTAGCCCTGCATCAGGGGGTACAGGAACTCGTGCACCGAAATGGGCGTTCCGGCCTTGAAGCGGTCATGGAAGTCGTTGCGCTCCATCATGCGGGCCACCGTGTACTTGGCCGCCAGCTGGATCATGCCCATCGAACCCAAAGGTAGCGACCACTCACTGTTGTAGCGGATCTCTGTTTTCGTGGGGTCCAGCACCAGGCTGGCCTGCTTGTAGTAGGTCTCGGCATTGGCCTTGATCTGCTCGGGGGTGAGCGGCGGGCGGGTGCTGTTGCGGCCAGACGGGTCGCCGATCAGGCTGGTGAAGTCCCCGATCAGGAAGATCACCTGGTGCCCCAGGTCCTGCAGCTGGCGCATCTTGTTGAGCACCACGGTGTGACCGATGTGGATGTCAGGCGCTGTCGGATCCAGCCCCAGCTTGATGCGCAGCGGGATGCCGGTGGCTTGCGATTTCGCCAGTTTCTGCAGCCAGTCCTCTTTCGGGATGAGTTCTTCACACCCCCTCAAAGTGACATCCAAAGCATTCATCACGGCGTCCGTAACCGGGAATTTTGTAACAAGCGCTTGATTCATAAGGGTTTTTTCTAGAGTCGAAAAGGTGTAGTCCATTAGAATCAACGGCTACACCAGGTGATCTATTTTAAAGGTGACCTGACGCGCTCTTCACACTGCTCATGCATTGCTATGGCGATATATGGCATGCAATATTCCCCGAATTGATGCGATTTTTTACTTTTCTTCAGTCCAAACTGACCTCTGCGCTCGTTGGCTTCTTGTTCATTTGCACCGCTTTGCTGGGTGCAGTGCTCATGGCTGTGCAACGCGCGCTGGATTGGCTTGACGGAACACACCCCCAATTGAGTGGCTTGAGGCGTGTCGTCGGCTCATGGTTGAGCCGTCACCCTAAAACCATCAGCGCCACTGTGGCGTCTGTGTTGCTGGCTGGCGGCGGCGGTGCTTTTGCTGTGGCCAACCTGGGCCCGGACATTGCAGACCAGCCCGTGGTCAACATCACCGTGCCCGTCGAAATTGCCCAACTCGAAGCCCAGGCCGAATCACTGGACCTGGTCAACATCCAGCTGACGCGCACCGACAGCACACGCTCGGCCGACACCCCTGAAAGCCTGCTGCGTCGCCTGGGTATTGTGGACCCTGAGACAGCCGCCTTTCTGCGCAAAAATCCGCTGACCAAACAGGCTTTGCAGCAAGCTGGACGTGCCGTATCGGCTGAAGCCAACAACGAACAACGATTGAGTTCACTGACCGTTCGCTGGCTCAAAAACGAAACCGACACCTTCTTCCAGCGACTTGTGGTCAAACGGACTGACAAAGGTCTTGTGGCAGCGCTGGAAACTTCGCCCATGAACACCAGCATTCGCGTGACGGGCGGCACCGTGTCACGATCGCTCTATGACGCGGCTGATGAAGCGCGTTTGCCCGATTCTGTCATCAACCAGCTGACCCAGATTTTCTCCAACCAAATCGACTTTCACCGCACCTTGCGCAAAGGCGCTGAATTCTCCGTCGTCTACGAAGTCCTTGAAGCCGATGGCGAGCCGCTGCGCACAGGTCGCGTGCTGAGTGCCGACTTCAACAACGGCGACAGGAAATACGAAGCCGTGTGGTTCCAGGAGCCTGGTCAAAAGGGCAATTACTACGACATGCAAGGCAAAAGCCTGAGCCGTGCCTACCTGGCAGCGCCGGTGGCCTTCTCGCGCAAAACCAGTGGTTTCAGCATGCGACTGCACCCCATTTTCCAGACCATGCGCGCCCACCAAGGCGTGGATTACGCAGCACCCACAGGCACTCCTGCCCAATCGGTGGGCGACGGTGTGGTCGAGTTTGCAGGCGTTCAGGGTGGGTTTGGCAACATGGTCATCGTGAACCATGGCGGCAAACACAGCACGGTTTATGCCCACCTCAGCCGTATCCACGTTCGCAAAGGCCAATCCATTCAAAAAGGCCAAGTCATCGGCGCGGTGGGCTCCACTGGCTGGTCTACGGGTCCCCACCTTCACTTTGAATTTCGCATCAATGGTGTCCACGTTGATCCTCAAAAGGTCATCCAGACGGCCCAGAGCGCGCCCATCAGCCCGGCCGCCAAAGCCCGCTTCAACAGCATGGTGGAACAAGCTCGAACGCAGTTGCAGGCCGCCGCGCAGATGCGCGACAGCAGCATTCAATAAAAAAGGGCCTGACGGCCCTTTTTTGATGCAGGAGCGCTCCACGTTTCAGGCATCATTCACGTCTTTGACAACGCCTGTCACTCTATCCAATGAGCACACAACGATTCATGGGCTTGATGTCCGGAACGTCCCTCGACGGTGTGGACGGCATTTTGGCGCACATCGACGCACAAGGTCGTTTACAGGTACAAGCGCATGCTTTTGCCCCGTTTTCCGAGCCTTTTCGGGCCGAGTTGCTGAATCTCAATCAAAGCGGCTTTGACGAGTTGCATCGCGCCGCCCTGGCGGGCAATGCGATTGCACGTCATTACCACCAAGTGGTTCAGGACTTGCTGGGCCAAACCCGCTTGAGTGCGGATCAGGTCACCGCCATCGGCGCTCACGGGCAGACCGTGCGCCACCGGCCACTGGAGTTTGATGGTGATGCTGTGCTACAGCGCGCCCCGGTCGGCTACACCTTGCAGCTGATCAATCCCGCCTTGCTGGCAGAACTGACAGGCATTGATGTGGTGGCCGATTTCCGCAACCGCGACCTGGCTGCAGGCGGTCAGGGTGCGCCTCTGGTGCCTGCATTTCATCAAGGTGTATTTGCCCAGCCCAAGGTTTGTGTCGCGGTGCTGAACATCGGAGGCATCTCCAATCTCAGTGTTCTCGGCGCCGATGGCGATGTGCTGGGTTGGGACTGTGGCCCAGGCAATGCCTTGATGGATTTTTGGTGCAACACCCATACCGGTGCGCCTTTTGACCAGGACGGCGCGTGGGCTGCACAAGGTCAAATCAATCCGGCTTTCCTGGAAGATTTGCTGTCAGAGGCTTTTCTGCACCGGGCACCACCGAAAAGCACAGGTCGTGATTTGTTCAACCCTGCCTGGCTGCACCAGCGTCTGCAATCACACGCCCAGCTATCACCCCAGGATGTACAAGCCACGCTGACCGAGTTCACTGCGGTGGCGTGCGCGAAGGATGTTCTTCAACACGCCGAAAAAGCCCGTGAATTGATCGTTTGCGGTGGCGGCGCCTTGAACAGACAGCTGATGCACCGCCTGGCCCACCACCTGCCAGGCATCCAGGTCATCAGCAGCGAAGTTCGGGGCTTGCCCCCACTGCAAGTGGAAGCTGCGGCCTTTGCCTGGTTGGCCTTCAAGACCCTGCGACGCGAAACATCCAGCCTGCCAAGCGTCACGGGCGCCCGAGGCGCCCGTGTGTTGGGAGCGATTTACCCCCGTTGATGCACGGCCAGCTGAGCTGGCCAGACCCTGGAATCAGGTCGAGAAAGAAGAGCCGCAGCCGCAAGTCGATGTGGCGTTCGGGTTCTTGATGACGAACTGAGCACCCTGCAGATCTTCTTTGTAATCGATCTCAGCCCCAATCAGATACTGGTAGCTCATCGCGTCGATCAACAGCGACACGCCGTTTTTGCTCATGGTCGTGTCGTCTTCGTTGGTGATTTCATCGAAGGTGAAGCCGTACTGGAAGCCTGAGCAACCGCCGCCTTGCACAAACACGCGCAGCTTCAAATCGGGGTTGCCCTCTTCGGCAATCAGGTCGGCCACCTTGGCGGCCGCGCTGTCGGTGAAGACAATCGGGGCAGGCATTTCGGTCTGGATATTTTCAGCAACAGCACTCATGGTGTTTCTCCGGTTCAATGCCAAATAGTATAGCGCGCTGGTCGGGAATTACCGGACACGGCAAGCAGTAACGCTACTGAGCTCATGGGCTTTTGACACCCCAAGCACCCAAACAAAAAGCCGCCACGGCGAACCGGGCGGCTTTTTGACGAAGCAGGAAAAGCGGATTAACGCTTGGAGAACTGCTTGCGGCGGCGAGCGGAGTGCAAACCGACCTTTTTACGTTCGACTTCACGGGCGTCGCGGGTGACAAAACCAGCTTGGCTCAGCACGGGCTTGAGCGATGCGTCGTAGTCAATCAGGGCGCGGGTGATGCCGTGGCGCGATGCGCCGGCTTGACCGGATTCGCCACCGCCATGCACGTTGATCATGATGTCGAAAGTTTCGGCATGGTTGGTCAACATGAGGGGTTGCTTGGCGATCATGATCGAAGTCTCGCGGCCGAAGTAGGCTTGGATGTCCTTGCCATTGACCGTGATTTTGCCAGTGCCTTTTTTCAGAAACACGCGGGCGACGCTGGATTTGCGACGGCCTGTGCCATTGTTCCATTCACCAATCATCTCAAGGCTCCTTAGATGTCCAGCACTTTAGGCTGTTGGGCGGTGTGTGGGTGCTCTGCGCCGCCATACACCTTGAGTTTCTTGATCATGGCGTAACCGAGTGGGCCCTTGGGCAGCATGCCCTTGACAGCCTTCTCGAGTGCGCGGCCAGGGTGCTTGGCTTGCATGTCGCGGAAGTTGGTTGCAGTGATACCGCCGGGATAGCCCGAGTGACGGTAATACACTTTGTCGATGGTCTTGGTGCCCGTCACTTTGAGTTGGGCAGCATTGATGATGACGATGAAGTCACCGGTGTCGACGTGAGGCGTGTAAATGGCCTTGTGTTTGCCGCGCAAACGGAGAGCAACTTCGCTGGCTACTCGTCCGAGGACCTTGTTGGTCGCGTCAATCACAAACCACTCGTGCACGACCTCAGCGGGTTTGGCGCTGAAAGTTGTTGTCATGAGTTTTCTCTTAAAAGAAAGGTTTGGCGGGTCCTTTTCCACGGTCGGTGCTCCTCTGTTGGGAGCCTCTTAGGTGGGAATTTGCCACTGCCTTGCGACAGCTGGCGTCTTCGCCGCGGGACCACTGAATCGCTGCGAAGCCTTCTATTATACGAAAAATCAAGGACTTGCGGGCGATATTGGTTACCATCAAGGCATGTTCAGTTATCGACACGCTTTTCACGCGGGCAACCATGCCGATGTGCTCAAACACATCACCTTGCTCGCCACCATGCGCCACCTCATGCAAAAAGAGGCCGGCATCACCCTCATTGACACCCACGCTGGG